>OGXR01001712.1_pt1 | contig 15518 bp, 10 predicted proteins | sample 1576331 | NCBI WGS metagenome assembly OGXR01 (sample SAMEA3541473, study PRJEB24748) | human gut metagenome | biome: human gut; feature: human-associated habitat; material: faeces | place: China | collected 2012 | reverse complement strand
ATCTTCATCAGCGCCTCGTTCATGTCCTCCATGGTCAGCACCGGGCGGTTCGCTCTGGCTGCCAGAATCGCCGCTTCGTTGAGGAGGTTGCTCAGGTCGGCGCCGGTAAATCCGGCGGTAGAGCGGGCGACGGTTTTCAGATTCACCGAGGCGTCCAGCTTTTTATCCTTGGCGTGAACCTTCAGAATTTCCTCCCGCCCCTTCACATCCGGACGACCCACATGAATCTGCCGGTCAAAGCGGCCGGGGCGCAGCAGTGCCGGATCCAGAATGTCCGGACGGTTGGTGGCCGCCAGAACGATTACGCCCTCCGAACGGGTGAAGCCGTCCATTTCCACCAGCAGCTGGTTCAACGTCTGCTCCTTTTCGTCGTGACCGCCGCCCAGACCGGAGCCGCGCTTGCGGCCGACGGCGTCGATCTCGTCGATGAACACGATGGCAGGGGCGATTTTCCTCGCCTGTTCAAACAAATCCCGGACACGTCCGGCGCCGACGCCCACGTACATTTCCACGAAATCCGAGCCGGAAATGGACAGAAACTGCACCCCCGCCTCTCCTGCGACGGCACGAGCCAGCAGTGTCTTGCCCGTGCCGGGAGGCCCCACCAGCAGAAGGCCGTGGGGGATCCGTGCGCCGATTTCGGTAAACTTCTCGGGATTTTTCAGAAAATCCACGATTTCCTGAAGCTCTTCCTTTTCCTCGTCCGCGCCTGCCACGTCGTCAAAGGTCACTTTTTTGTCTCCGGGAACCCCCAGAACCGTCCGGGCTTTGCTGAACCCGCTCATGGGGTTCCCGGCGCTGCTCATGCGCCCCATCAGCAGCGCCCAGATGAACAGCAGCACCACCCCGACCACCAGCAGCGGGAGGATCAGGGTGTAAGGCGAAAAGCCCCTGTCCGGGACAAAATTGTAGCTTTCCAGTACACCGGATTCCGTCTGTTCCGTGAGAAGGTCGTGCATCTCCTGCCGGAAGCTCTCCGGGTCGGCCAGCGGCGCGGTGATGGTGGTCTGACCGTTATAGGGTTTGTTCAGCTCCATCGTAATGGTCTGATCCTCCACCACGAACTGGCGCACCTGCTCCTTGCGGAACAGTTCAACCACCGTGGAATAGGGCAGGCTGTCCTGGGTGGTGGTAAACAGGTTACTGATCCAACCCAGGAATGCCGCCATCAGCGCGACATACACAATGAGCGGGATCCATCTCGTTCTTTTCAATTTGGGATTACTCCTTATTTTTCATAGGCTTCCGGCTTCAGCACGCCAACATAGGGCAAATTCCGGTAGTGTTCATTGTAGTCAAGGCCATAGCCCACCACAAAGGCGTTGGGAATGGTAAAGCCAACATAGTCAGGCTTCAGAGTGATGCCGGGACGGCGGCGCTCAGGCTTATCCAGCAGCGTGCAGATTTTCAGGGACGCAGGTTCCCGGGACATCAGATGCCGGTAGGTAAAGTCCAGAGAATTGCCGGTGTCATAGATGTCCTCCAGAATCAGCACATGGCGACCTCTGATATCCGAAGAGATATCCCGCTTGACCTCCATCTTTCCGGTGGAATTGGTTCCGGCGTAGGAGGAAATCCACATAAAATCCATCTGGCAGTGGGTTCTGATCTCCCGGATCATGTCCGCGTAAAACACCACGACGCCCTTGAGAACGCCGACGATGATAGGATCCTTCCCCGCGTAGTCCGCCGTCAGCTCTTTGCCCAGCTCCGCGATGCGGGTCTTGATTTGCTCCTCGGTCAGCAGAATCTCCTGAATATCCTTTTCCATAGCTTTTTCTCCCTTATGCTGTGTATTTCATTCTATTTGTACGCCTGATCGGCGCTGTTTTCTGCGATATCTTTGCCGAATCGGACAGTCACGGCAGGAAGCTCCCCGGCGGCGCGGTCGGCGTGAACGCCAATGGAATATACGCCCAAAATTCCCTGTTCGTCACACAGTACGGGAATCCGCTCCCGCAGAGCCGCGGGAATTTTCCGGTCGATGAACAGCTTTTTCAGGCTTTTGGTTCCGCCGCTCAGGCGGATAGTGTCCCCGCTTTCCCGGGGACGAAGGGTCATCGTCCCGACGGGACGAACGGTAAAGGTATCCGGCGTGTTGACGATTCTGTCCGCCGGGGCGCAGGTCACGCGGTAGTCTCCGTAAACCGTTTCTCCGGAGCAGGTCAGTGCCACCGGCTCCGGGCAGGGCTTGCGCGTCCGGGCTTCCAGGCGGTCATACTGTCTGCTCACCGTTACGCCGCCGGGTAAATTGACCCGCGCGGAGGGTTTGTCGGAAAACAGCAGCCCTTCCACCGCGGAAATATGGGAATCCTCCGGCTCCTTCACGCCGCTGTCCTTCAAAAACCGCTCGATGCAGCGGCTGCGCTGCGCTTTCGGCATGGCTTTCAGCGTCTGCACCCCGGGCAAAGCCGAAAAATCCGACTGCGCAGCGAGAAAATCCTCGTCCTCCCGCAGCCGCAGCGCCATCAGAGAAAGATTCTCCGCCAATCGGGGATTTTCCGATTTCAGCAGAGGCATTACGGTGTGACGGATACGGTTTCGTAAAAAGGCATCGGAAGCGTTGGAGCTGTCCTCCCGGTGGGGAAGCCCCCAGGCAAGCAAAAATTCCTCCACCTCCTGCCGGTTTATCAGCAGCATGGGGCGGATGACCTTTCCGCTGACCGGGGCGATGGCGCCCAGCCCTTTCAGACCGGTGCCGCGGATCATGCGCATGATCACCGTCTCGGCGTTGTCGTCGGCGGTGTGGGCGGTGGCGATTTTCCCGTCCAGACTCCGAAGAAAGGCATACCGGGCATCCCGGGCGGCGGCTTCCAGCCCCTTTTTTCCCGGACGAACCTCCACCGAACCCACATGCAGGGGGATGTCATAGCGTCCGCAGAATTTCCGGACAAAGGCTTCATCCCCGTCGGATTCTTCCCCACGGAGATGGTGGTTAAAATGGGCGGCTTCCAGACGGATGTCCAGCTTATCCTTCAGCAGATACAGGGCAAACAGGAGCGCCACGGAATCCGCCCCGCCGGAGACGGCGCAGATGACCGTATCTCCCGGCGCCATCATATCATACTGCCGGATCATCCGCAAGAGCTTATTCCGCATGTTTCCACTCCCGGTCGGCAAAGGTCTGATACTGGCCGATCCACTGCATTTTGACCGCGCCGGTTTCGCCGTGACGGTTCTTGGCGACGATGCACTCCGCCACGCCCTTGTCCTCGGTGTTTTCGTGATAATATTCGTCCCGGTACAGGAACATCACCGAGTCGGCGTCCTGCTCGATGGCGCCGGATTCCCGGAGATCGGACAGGATCGGCCGCTTGTCGGTGCGGCTCTCCACCGCACGGGACAGCTGGCTCAGGCAGATCACCGGCACGTCCAGCTCCTTCGCCATGATTTTCAGGGAACGGGAAATTTCGCCCACCACGGTAACACGGTTGTCGCTGTTCTTGCCGTAGCCGGAACCCTGCATCAGCTGCAAGTAGTCGATGATGACCAGCCCCAGATTGTCCAGGCGGCGGCACTTGGCGTTGATATCCGCCACGGTGACGGAGGGATTGTCGTCAATGCGAATGTCCGTCTGGCTCAGGGCGGCGGAGGCGATGCACAGCTTGCTCCACTCGTCCTCGCTGAGCTTGCCCGTGGCCAGCTTTTGCAGCTCCACAAAGCCCTCGCTGGCAAGCAGACGCATGGCCAGCTGCTCCCGGGACATTTCCAGGTTGAAAATGGCCACGGTTTTTTTGTATTTTTTTGCTACACTGACGCCGATGTTCAGCGCAAAGGCGGATTTACCCATAGCAGGTCGGGCGGCGATGAGCAGAAGGTCAGACTTGTTCAGTCCGTTGATCCGGGTGTCCAGGTCACGCAGGCCGGTGGAAAGGCCGGGAATCAGGGAGTCCGACTGGCTCAGCTCCGTCAGGCGGTCAAACACCTTGTGCAGCGTCGTGCCGATGTGTTCCAGAGAGTCGCCCCGCTCGCCCTTGCGCAGGGCGTAAATTTTCTTTTCCGCAGATTCCAGCATCTCGGCGGGGGTTCCCACCTCTTCCGACACCATCTGCTGAATATCCGTCGCGGCCTGATTCAGTCCCCGAAGCATGGATTTTTCCTGAACAATGGCCGCATAGCGCGCCACATTGGCAGCGGTGGGGGTGATCTCCATCAATTGGAGGATGTAGTCCCGGGAATTGTCGTGGTAGTAGCCCAGCTCCTTCAGCTTGTCCAGCACCGTGACCGGGTCAATGGTCTGGGAGAAATTGAACATGGTATAGATGGCTTCATAAATCTCCCGGTTCTGCTGTAGGTAAAAGTCCTCCGGCTTCACAATGCCCACCACATCCGTAATGCACCGGCTGTCGATGAGAATGGAACCCAGAACCGCCTGCTCCGCCTCCAAAGACTGGGGCTGCTGCCGGGACAGAAGTTCCTCATCCATGGCAAATTCTCCTTTCTCTATAGAATAGTATGCTACCGATTCTTACGCTTCGACGATCTTCACCGTCAGCGGCGCGGAAATCTCATAGCCCAGCTTGCAGGTAACGGTGTACGTACCCACATTCTTGATGGGCTCGGCAATGGTGATCTTCCGCTTGTCCAGCTTGATGCCGGTCTTGGCCAGAGCGTCGGCGATTTCCTGATTGGTCACGGAGCCGAAGAGACGTCCCGCGCCGCCGCCCTTGGCGGCCACGGTAACGGTCATCTCCCGCAGCTTTCCGGCGGTCTCCATGGCCTCGGCCTTTTCCCGGGCAATACGCTCCTGATTGGCTTTGTCGTTCATGCGCATGGTGTTCACGGCGTCAGGAGTCGCCTCCGTGGCCAGCTTCCGGGGCAGCATGTAGTTCCGGGCGTAGCCGTCGGAAACCTCGATCATCTGTCCCTTTTTGCCCTTTCCTTTTACATCTTGCAGCAGAATTACTTTCATTGTAACAGTCTCCTTAATCGGTATGATATGTACGCCAAACAGCCGTTAAAACGGCGTTTGGCCTGGTTTATTCTTCGTAGAATTTATCAATAGACGCCACCAGCTCGTCCAGGGCATCCTTGACGGTGATGTCCTTCATCTGCGCACCGGCCGTAGCGGTGTTGCCGCCGCCGCCCAGAGGTTCCAGAATCATCTGGACGTTGGCGCTGCCGATGCTTCGGGCGGAGATGATCACCTGGTCTCCGTCCGGATAGAGGACGAAGGAGGCGGTAATGCCGGAAATATTTAATAGCTCGTCCGCCGCCTGGGCTGCCAGCACCCGGGTCGTGGGGGTGTTCAGCGCCGCAATGGCGATCTCCTGCCGGTACAGGCGGGAGGATTTGATGATCTGATACTTCGCCATGGTGTCCTGGAAGTCGTTCTGCATCAGCTTCTTGACCTCCGTGGTGTCCGCACCCAGACGGCGCAGAACGGCCGCGGCCTCAAAGGTACGCTCGCCGGTACGGACGTTGAAGAACTTGGTGTCCAGGCAGATGCCCGCCATCAGGCTTTCCGCTTCGATGGGCAGAACGTCCTTCTTCTCCACGGCGTACATGAGCACCTCCGTCACCAGCTCCGCCGCCGAGGAGGCGTATGGCTCATGCAGGTTGACCACCACGGGATTGATATAATCCGCCGCCCGGCGGTGATGGTCTACCACGCAGACCTTGGAAATGGCTTCAAGCAGCGGTCTGCACTCCACCTGATCCGGCCGATTGGTGTCCACCACCACGAGGATACTCCGGTTGTCCGCCATCAGCAGGGCGTCCTGGCCGGACACGAACACATCCCGGTATTCGGGAACCGCCTGGATTTCCTCGATCAGCTTCTCGGCAGCGTTGTTTTCCAGATCGATGACGATATTGGCCTTCTTGCCTTTTTTCCGGCACAGGCAGCTGATGCCCATGGCCGCGCCCACGGCGTCCAGGTCGGCATTCTTGTGTCCCATGATGAACACCCGGCCGCTCTGGCCGATCAGCTCCATCAGGGAATTGGCCGTCACACGGGAGCGCACCTTGCTGCGGTAATCCGCTTCCCGGTTCCGTCCGCCGTAGAAATTGAAGTTGACCCGATCCTTGATGACCGCCTGATCGCCGCCACGGCTCAGCGCCATCTCGATGCCCAGGGCGGCAAAGTCATAGCTTTCCTCGAAGCTCTCGCCGTCCACGCCCAGGCCGATGGAAATGGAGGCGGGCAGGCCGGAGGAATTGACGATCTCGTGAATGTCTTCCAGCAGGGAGAATTTGTTCTCCTTCGCCCGTTCTAAGTCCCGCTTTTCGAAAATGAACAGGAAGCGGTTGCGCTCCAACCGGCGAAGCAGGCCGCTGTAGCCCTCCGTCCACCGGGTGATGGTTTCGTTCAGCTTGGCGTTCAGAGAGGAAATGGCGCTTTCCGTCAGGTTTTTGGTCAGTTCCTCGTAGTTATCAATGAGAATGATGGCGACCACAGGCCGGGAGCGGATATACTCGTCCCGCACCTGATACAGCTCCGTCAGGTCGGAAAAATACAGCACGCCCAGCATGGTGCCCCGGTTGTCCTCCGCCCGGATGGTGGTTCCGTATACCCGGTAACGGCGGTTGCCCAGAATCGCGTCATGGGGGCTTTCCGTTTTTCCGGCGGTGAGCCAGTCCAGGGTGAAGTCGGGCAGCACCTCCTCCAGCCGCAGCTGGGTCATGGTGTCGGCGTACCCCGTCAGCTCGCTGAAACGGTGGTTGCCCCAGACGATGTCTCCGTCCCCCAGACGAACCATCACCGCAGGCAGGGGCGCTTCCCCGCCGCTGGATGCCTCCAGGGTATTGGAAGCAGACTGGATATACTGCTGAATTTTCCGTTCCCGACGTGTCCTGTCCAGAACGTACAGTAGGAACGTGACCACCGTCACCGCCATTTCTCCGGCGGCCAGCCAGTAATGCCCCACCAGCAGCGCCGCGGCGCAGAAAGCAGCCATCACGAAAAAGTATGCACCCATCCCGGGTCTGAGCAGTCTTCCCAGCTTTCGATTCACTGCCAAACGTCCTCCTTCCGGCGGCAATCAGCCACACTAATCCATACTATACCCGATATTATAGCAAATCCAGCCAAAAGGTGCAACTCTTTTTCCGTCAAATCCGTAAAAAAGACCGCAAAAAAATTGTATACTTTTTCCCGAAACTGTGTTATACTATACTCGCCAGCGCCGGGGACGGGCTTTACCCGGGCATTTGGGATACGCGGACGCGCTTCCCGCAAAGAAAAAAACATTGCAGGCGTTTTTTCAAGGAAACGGCGATTCGGGGTCGGATTCTGAGGAAAGCGGCTGCCTGCTTGTTGTGCCTCTATGGCATTTCCATGTACATTTTGAAAGGAGTTATCATCTAAATTGGCAGAAAAACTGAAAATTATTCCTCTGGGCGGCCTTGACGAAATCGGCAAGAACTGTACCGTCCTGGAATACGGAAAAGATATGATCGTGGTCGACTGCGGCGTGGGCTTCCCGGAGGAGGACATGTACGGCGTCGACCTGGTCATCCCCGATTTTACCTATCTTGTGGCCAACCAGAAAAAGCTGCGGGGCATGTTCATCACCCACGGCCACGAAGACCACATCGGTTCCATCCCATACGCCATGCGGGACGTGAACTGCCCCATCCACAGTACCTCCATGACCTGCGGTCTGATCAAGCTGAAGCTGGAGGAGCACCGGCTGGCGGACAAGGTCAAGCTCGTCACCCACAAGCCCGGTGACGTGGTGAAGGCCGGATGCTTCACCGTGGAGTTCATCCACGTGAACCACTCCATCCCCGACGCGGTAGCCTTCGCCATCCGCACCCCCGTGGGTACGGTGATATTCACCGGCGACTTCAAGATTGACCCCACCTCCCACGACGGCATGATGGACCTGGCGCGGCTGGGCGAACTGGGAAATCAGGGCGTACTGGCGATGCTGGCAGACTCCACCAACGTGGAACGGCAGGGCTACACCCCCAGCGAAAACGTGGTCGCTGACAGCCTTGACCGGCAGTTCCGCAACTGTGACCAGCGGATCATCGTCACCACCTTTGCCTCCAACATGCACCGCATTCAGTCCATTCTCTCCACCGCCCAGCGCTATGGCCGCAAGGTGGCCGTCTCCGGCCGGAGTATGGAGAACATGCTGAAGGTCGCCCAGGAACTGGGCTATCTGAAGGTGAAGCCGGGAACCATTGTGGATTTGGCTTCCATCAAGAGCCTTCCCAAGAACAAAATCGTCATCGTCTCCACCGGCTCTCAGGGCGAAAACATGTCCGCTCTGTACCGGATGGCGTTCAGCACCCACAAGCAGGTGGACATCACCGCCGGCGACCGGATCATCATTTCCGCCTCCGCCATTCCCGGCAACGAAAAGTCCATCAGCAACATCATCAACGAGCTGTACCGCAAGGGCGCGGACGTGGTGTATGAAAAGAGCGAGGGGCTTCACGTCTCCGGCCACGCCTGTCAGGAGGAGCTGAAAATCGTCCACGGGCTGGTAAAGCCCAAATTCTTCATCCCCGTCCACGGCGAGCAGCGGCATTTGCAGCTCCACGCCAAGCTGGCGCAGTCCATGGGCATGAACCCCCGGAACATTCACATCGGCGAAATCGGCACCGTCTTCGAGTTCACCGGCAAGACCTGCAAGGTCAACGGCACCGTCCCCGCCGGGCGGGTGTTCGTGGACGGCAGCGGCGTTGGTGACGTGGGCAGCGTGGTGCTGCGGGATCGCAAGCACCTTGCCGAGGACGGCATGATCGTGGTGTGCGTGAACCTGAGCAGTGAGGACGGCAGCGTCATCACCGGCCCGGACATCATCACCCGTGGCTTCATCTATGTCAAGGAGTCCGAAGAACTGATGGACGAATTGAAGGAGGTCGCCATGGAGGCCATCGACCGCTGCCAGCGCAAGCGGGTGCGGGATTGGTCGGCCATCAAGTCCGCCATCAAGAACGACCTGAGCGGCTACCTCTATAAGACCACCAAGCGCAATCCCATGATCCTGCCCGTGATTATGGAAATCTGATGAAATATAAAATGCAGAATGAAGGCTTCTTTCGGGGCGATTTTCCGCCCCAAAGTGCTTCATTCTGCATTTGTGTACATCCTTGGAGAACGCCTATGCGCTACTATTTTGCCCCCATGGAGGGGCTGACGGACAGCGTTTACCGCCGTCTTCACCACAAGTATTTCCCCGGGGTTGACCGGTATTATATGCCCTTCTTCTCCCCCACCGTCCACCGCCAGCTTACCCAACGGGAAAGCCGGGAATTGCCGGAAACGGACAGCGTGGACTTTGCCGCCGTCCCTCAGGTGCTGACCAAGGTGCCGGAGGATTTTCTCTGGGCGTCGGAGGTCATCCGCGACCGGGGCTATGACGAGGTCAACCTCAATCTGGGCTGTCCCTCCGGGACGGTCACCGCTAAGGGAAAGGGTGCCGGGATGCTGGCAGACCCGGAAGATCTCGACCGGTTTCTGGACGCCGTGTTTTCCAAATGTCACATTGCCATTTCCGTAAAGACTCGGCTGGGAATGCATTCGCCGGAGGAATTTCCGGCGCTCCTGGAAATTTTCAATCGCTACCCCATCCGGGAGCTGACCGTCCACCCAAGGGTGCGCCAGGAATTTTACAGCAGTCCCATTCATTTTGACTGGTTCGACTACGCCGTGGAAAACAGCAAAAGCCCACTCTGCTACAACGGAAATCTGTGTACTCCCGCCAAAATCCGGGATTTTGAGAAGAAATACCCTCAGATCAATTCTGTGATGATCGGCCGGGGGCTGATCGGTGACCCCGGAATGCTCACCCCCGGCGGCACCACCGCAGCGGCTCTGGAAGCCTTTTTTGACGAGCTGCTGGAAGCCTACACCCGGGATTTCGGCGGCGCCCGGAACGCCATGTTCCGCCTGAAAGAGAACTGGTTCTACCTCCTGCGCCGTTTTGAGGGCAGCGAAAAGCTGGGAAAGCAGCTGCGGAAAACCACGGATGTGAATGTCTACAAATCCATCACATCGGAAATATTCCACACGCTGCCCTTGGCAAAAGACCTTCGGGCGGATTGGTGATTTTCCTAATAGCACAAACCGGCATCCCACAGAAAGTGGGATGCCGGTTTTGTTTTTATCTGCCTTTACTGCTGAATCAGGTCCCCTGCCATTGCGAACAGAGTATCCGGATTCAGAATGTTCTGATCCAGGAGGCTGTAGCAAATGCCGTCCTCCGTCCAGCACAGGAACGCTACGTCCCTTTCCTGCACCGTATCGGCGCCATAGGAAACATAGTTGCCCGGCTGCTTTGCCCACGCCTGCTCCGCTTCGCTGAGCTTGTAGCCTTCCGGTACGAACTTATAGTGATCCAGATAGTATCTTGCCGCGATCGTATCGACCGTTCTGCTGATGGACGGAATGCTCTCGGTTTCGGAAACCTCCTTCATGTCCGCTCTTATGAGGAGCGTCAGCTCCTGACCCTGGGGATTCTCATAGGAAACGCTGAGCTGCCGGTAGGTAAGAACCTTTTCGTCCCTAGCGTCCTTGCCGATCGTCTGACCGACGTCCACGCCCTGGAATCGGAAGCCGTTTTCAAATTCCTCCGGCACCGAAACCTCCAAGCCGACCTGAGCGATTGCCCGATCTACATCCGAGTAGCTTTCATAGTGCTTTGTTTTTCCGGATTCCAGCTTGTGAATGGGAAGCATCTCTGCGGCATAGGCCGTGACGGTAAGCAGGCCGATCAGCGCCGCCGCAATGAGAATCCGAATGGCTCTTTTTTTGGTTTTCATCGTCTTGATCTCCTTATCCGGAGTGTCAGCTTCCATGAGATACGCATCGTCCACATAGTTCAGCGCCCTGTTCAAATCCGTTGCTTTCATAAACATATTCCTTCCTTCTGAAGCGTGTGTTTCAGTTCCTTCCGCATTTTTTCCAGCCGGTATTTCACCTGACGGGCAGAGCCGCCGTATTTTTCCGCCAGCTGCGGCGCCGTCATGGCGTAATAATACCGGGCAAGAAACAATCTGCGGTCATCCGGATGCAGTGTGCCGAGGAAACGGTTCACCAGCTGTCCCAGCTCCTTCGCTTCCAGCACCTCCTGCATATTCCTGCGGGTGTCCGGAATGCAGTCTTCCAGCTCCTGTAATAGGATATCGGCGTTTCCGCCCCGCTTTTCGGCGGTCAGATACTCTATTCTCTTGAAGCTCAGATTCCGGACGATTCGGGACAGGTAGTATTTCAGCACCGGCGGGCGGTTCGGGGGAATCGAATTCCAGGCGGCCAAATATACATCGTTGAGGATTTCTTCCACATCCTCAGAGCTGGGAAGAACATTGCCGGCAATGGTTTTCAAATATCTCCCGTATTTCCTGGACGTTTCTGAAATTGCTTCCTCAGACCGGGCAAAGAACAGCGCAACGATCTGCGTATCTTCCAAGTGATTCACTCCTTTGTCTGTAAGGGCCTTACACCCAAATAATACGGAAAGAAATGCCGGTGGACAAAATTAGCGCAGAAAACGGCGTGGCATAGCCACGCCGTCTCGTGTTTTGACTTATCAGGCTCCCAGATTTACATAGCCCAGCTGGATGGCGCTGTAATCGACCTCCATGGGGTGATCCTCCGCCAGCTTCTTGATGAAATCATTCGTCTTTTCGTTGACCCAGCCGGACTTCGCATAGGTCTCCCAGATGGGAGTGCTGCTCACATAGTACATAATGTGGTAGCCATATTTGGTCTTCACCAGACCGTAGTCACCGGCGGCACGGCTTTCGTCAAAGCACCAATCTTCAAAGGGTTCCACCATCTGACCCTTCGCGACGTTCTCATACAGGCCGCCGTTGGTGCTGGAGCCGGGATCCTCGGACTTTTCCTCCGCCAGAGCTGCGAAGGAATCCTCGGTGGCGTCGCCTGCCAGCCACTCGTCCAGAATCTCCTGCGCCTTCTTCTCGCAATCCGCCCATTCCTCGTCGGAATAGGTGGTGGTGCCGTCGTCTCCCGTGGTGCCGCCCTCGGGCTTGACCAGAATGTGGCGGACGCTGACGTAGGTTCCGTCCTTGGTGACGCCGTTACCGGTGAAGTAGCTTTCATTCTCGGTGTAGTAGGCTTCCAGATCCTCCGGGGTGGGCACCAGCTTCTCCGTCTCGGCGGTGTAGTAGGGCTTTCCCTGGTAGTAAAGCTCCTGGAAACCGGCAAATTCCTCCAGCCCCGCGCCGGGACCCACATTCTTCGAAAGCAGCTCCTCAATGCCGGAAAGGCCGTAGTTTGCGGCGGTCTCTTCCAGAGAAGCCTCCAGGCCGTCCAGATATTCCCGATCCTCCGCAGGCATTTCCATACCGGCGTTCTTCGCTTCCAGCGCAAGGGACTGATACATCTGCCAGTAGTTCAGGGCTTCGCCCAGGAAGAACTGCTGCCAGGTCAGACTGCTGTCCTCGCTGCACAGCTGGGTATCCAGCGGCTGAGAATAGTCAAGCAAACCCTGATACATCAGGCTGTAGCCATAGTTGGAGCTGAGAATGCTGTTGACCACGCTCCAGTAGTACACCTGAAGCTCGCCGTTGGTCAGCTGCTCGTCCCCCATGGTGGCCACAACGGCGTCCTTCGCGGCAGCGGCCTCCTCGTCGGTGACGGTGTAGGTTCCCTTGCAGGTCACGTCGTCGGGATTGCCGTCGGCGGGGACTGTAGCAGGTACCTGCATCTCCGTCGCGGCGGTTTCGGCGGCAACGGTCGGTTCGGTAGTTTCGGCGGGGGTCTTTCCGCCCTTCACACCGCCGATGACCAGCGCCGCCAGCGCGGCGATCAGGATGACCACGGCAGCAACGGCGGCGACGATCTTCCAGGGGGCGGTTTTGGGCGCTTCCGGAGTCTCGGCGGGCGCTTCCGCCGGCACTTCTTCCGTGGAAACGGGCTGCTCCGCCGTATCGGCGGCTTCCTCCTCGACGGGCGTTTCCGTCCCGGTCTGCCCGGCAGCAGCTTCTTCCGGGGCAGCGGTTTCTTCGGTGACTTCCTCTGCGGGCGTTACCGTTTCGGTTTCCGGGGCATTGTCCTTCCCACAGTGGGGGCAGACGGTGCTTCCCTCTGTCAGTTCTTCCTGACAAAACTTACATTTTTCCATGAAATGTCCTCTTTCTCCGTTCAAAACGGGCAATCATACCCGCTTAGTTTACCACGCACATGCCCGGAATGCAAGCGGAACACAAAATATTTACAAATCCCCATGGACAGAATACGGCAAATCGCATTTCTCCGCGACTGGCTCTTGCAAAAGGCCGGGAAAAATGATATTATTTACTATTGAGATAGTATCCATTGGAGGATTTCCTACATGAACACCAAAACCACCGTCATTTCTCAGGCCGAGCTGGACGCCCAGTTCGCCTGCTGTGATAAAATTGCCGCCTACTGGCAGACCAAAGGCCGTACTCCCACCGCCTATGTAGAGACCTATGGCTGCCAGCAGAACGAGGCCGATTCCGAAAAGCTGCGAGGCTTTCTCGCCCAGTGCGGCTACGCCATTGTCGGCAGCGCCGAGGGCGCGGACGTGGTCATCATGAACACCTGCGCCATCCGGGAACACGCCGAGCAGCGGGTTTTCGGCAATCTGGGCGCACTGACCCACACCAAGCGCCGCCACCCGGAGCAGAAAATTTTCCTGTGCGGCTGTATGGCGGGAGAAACCAAGGTTTCCGACCGCATCCGGAACAGCTATCCCCATGTGGACGGCGTGTTTTCCACCCACCATCTGTGGCAGTTCCCGCAAATTCTCTGGAATGTCCTCAGCGGGAAAAAGCGGCAGTTCTTCATTGAGGACGAACCCGGCTCCATTGCCGAGGGCATTCCCCAGGTGCGGGATTCCAGCCTGAAGGCCTGGGTGTCCATCATGTACGGCTGCAACAATTTCTGCACCTACTGCATCGTCCCCTACGTCCGCGGCCGGGAGCGCAGCCGCCAGCCGGAGGACATCCTCGCCGAGTGCCGGGCGCTGATCGAGGGCGGCACAAAGGACATTACCCTTTTGGGGCAGAATGTCAACTCCTACGGCAAAGATTTAAGCTGCGGCATGGATTTTGCCGACCTGCTGGCCGCCATTGCCCAGCTTCCGGGAGATTTTCTCATCCGCTTCATGACAAGCCACCCCAGAGACGCCAGCGAAAAGCTTTTCGACACCATGGCGCGGTATCCCAAAATCGCGAAGCAGCTGCATCTCCCCTTCCAGTCCGGCTCCTCCCGGGTGCTGAAGGCCATGAACCGCCACTATGACCGGGAGACCTATCTGCAAAAGGTCAACTACGCCAAAAAGGTCATGCCCGAGCTGGTTCTGACCAGCGACGTGATCGTGGGCTTCCCCGGGGAAACCGAGGAAGAATTTGAGGAAACCATCAGCCTGATCCAGTCCGTGCATTATGACAGTCTGTTCACCTTCATCTTCTCCCCCCGCCCCGGCACCCCCGCCGCGAAAATGGACGACCCCACCCCGAAGGAGGAGAAAAACCGCCGGTTCGACCGGCTCTGCGCAGTGCAGAACGCCATCTCCGAGGAAATCCACAATTCCTACATTGGCAAAACCCTCCGCTGTCTGGTGGACGGCAGGGACAAAGACCTTCTCACCGCCCGCACCGAGGGCGGACGTCTGGTGCGCTTCCCCGGCCGGGACGACATGATCGGCACCTATCAGAACATCACCATCACCGCCGCCACCACCTGGAGCCTGAGCGGAAAAGCGGCGGATATCTGCTGAAAAAACATAGAACAGGACGGAATCAACATATGGCACAGGCAACGAATGAACTGACCCCCATGCGGCGGCAATATCAGCAGATCAAGGATCAGCACAAGGACTGCATTCTGATGTTCCGCCTGGGCGACTTTTACGAGATGTTTGACGAGGACGCCAAGCTGACGGCCCGGGAGCTGGATCTCACCCTGACCACCCGTGACCGGGGCAAGCCCAAGGAGGAGCAGACGCCCATGTGCGGCGTCCCCTACCACAGCGTGGACTCCTACATCGCCCGGCTGGTGCAGAAGGGCTACAAGGTCGCCATCTGCGAGCAGATGGAAGACCCTGCCACCGCCAAGGGACTGGTGCAGCGGGAAATCACCCGCATCATCACTCCCGGCACCGTCACCGAAAGCTGTATGCTGGACGAAAGCAAAAACAACTACATCGGCTGCATCTACGGCGAAAGCGGAAAATTCGGCCTTGCCTTCTGCGATGTTTCCACCGGCGCGTTTTTCACCACGGTGTGCTCCGACGCCCAGAACGTGGCCTCCGAGCTTGGTCGTTTCGCCCCCAGCGAAATCCTCCGCTACGGTTCCAATGTGGACTGCGAGGTCATTGAGGACGCCGTTTTCCGCCGCTTAAGCTGCTGCGTCAGCGAGGGAAAGCCGGAGCTGTTCGTACTGGAAAGCGCGGAATCGCTGCTGGAAGACCACTTCCACGCCACCCTTTCCCAGATGGGCATTGCGGGAATGCCCGCTGCCGTCATTGCCAGCGGCGCGCTGCTGCAAACCCTTCTGACCCTGCAAAAAAACGATCTTGCCCACATCCGGGAGCTGCAATATTACACAACCGGCCGGTTCATGGAGCTGG
>OGXR01001697.1_pt1 | contig 15602 bp, 16 predicted proteins | sample 1576331 | NCBI WGS metagenome assembly OGXR01 (sample SAMEA3541473, study PRJEB24748) | human gut metagenome | biome: human gut; feature: human-associated habitat; material: faeces | place: China | collected 2012 | reverse complement strand
GTAAAAGCTGCCAGGGACAAAGCTGCCACGCATTCTTTATGCCAGAAGCGAAGAAGAAAATCCACATGGCCCTTGGAGTTACGGCTTTCATCTCGAAACAGTTTATTAGCTCCGGGAAAGGTCTGATCCAGAAGCGTGATCAATCCGTTTCGCAGCATCCCTGCAGTTGTTGAGGTCCTTTCATGGTAGTGTCAAGAGTTTTTCGCAAATTGGTTTGCAGACTCTGTGGTGAATGAAGTCAGCCAGCAAAGGAGGTGTCCTCAAGGGCCGCCTCCAGGTGCTTCATATTCATGTACTTCTTGTTGCCCCACTGGGTGCCGGCTACATGGCGCAGCCGGGCGCAGACCAGCATGAGGGCAGAGTTGCCGTCCGGAAAGCTGCCTACCACACGAGTGCGGCGGCGGATCTCTCGGTTCAGCCTCTCAATGACATTGTTGGTGCGGATACGGGTCCAGTGCTCACTGGGAAAATCGCAGTAGGTCAAGGTTTCCTCAATGCCGTCCTCCACTTTCTTGGCAGATTCCTTCAGCTTCATGGAACGCAGTTGCTCCACCACCGCCTTGGCCTTTTCTCGGGCTGCTCTCTTGCTCTCCTGAGCGTGGATTGCCTTGAGCATCTTGGCCACCAGCTTCACTTTAGAGCGAGGCGTAACTGAGAACACATTGCGGTAGAAGTGTACGGTACAGCGCTGGTATTTGGCCTCAGGAAACACCTCTCCCACGGCCTCCAGCATGCCAAGACACTTGTCGCCAACCACCAGTTTAACCCCATCCAAGCCACGGCCACGCAGCCACTGGAAGAAGCTGACCCAGCTGGCCTTGTCCTCCTTCATGCCCTCAGCAGCGCCCAGAACCTCACGATATCCATCCTCATTGACTGCAATCGCCACCAGAATAGCTACATTTTCAAACTCTCCGCCCCAGTTGCGGCGCAGGTAGATCCCATCCACATAGACATACGGATACCGCCCACCTTGCAGAGGACGATTCCGCCAGTCTTCAATGTGGATATACGCCTTCTTGTTCAGCTCACTGATGGTGGAGGGAGAGACCTTGCTGCCCCACAGAGCCTCGGTGATGTCCTCAACACGCCGGACGGATACGCCTGCCAGATACATCTCAATGAGAGCTTCTTCCACGCTGCTTTCACGGCGGCGATACCGCTCAATGATGGCGGTTTCAAAGGAGATTCCCTTGAGCTTGGGCACCTTGAGTGTGACGTCTCCGGAAGTGGTAGTGAGATTACGGTTGTAGTGGCCGCTGCGGTAGCCTTGACGCTGCTCATTACGATCATACCGGGCAGCTTGGGTCAGCTTGTTGGCCTCTGCCTCCAGTAGTTCGTTGAGCGTCTCCTCTACACTGCCTCGTACGAGTTCTTTGAGCTGCCCCTTGATAACTTCCTCGTTTAGCTGTACAATCTTTTCAGGCATGGTTTGCTATCTCCTTTCGAATGTTTGTGTCGCAACTTCATTCTACCAGAGATCTGCAAACAACCATGTCTCTTTTTATTTGCTTTTCAATTTGCGAAACTTATTCTACCTTATCAGATTTCTTGCCGTATTTGTTCATGCCATTACGTCAGATACAGCCGCATAAGCAAAGCAGCGGAGCTGGAATTCCGTGTGTGCCAGCTCCGCTTTATATGTTTTCCACGCCAAACGCGAACCGGTTTGACAGTTACAAATAAAACACAACTTGAGCCAGTAAGGCTCAAGTTGTGTTAACATTATTCCGGTTTGATGCATTTTCCGTTAAATCCAAGCTCGACCCGTTTCAACTATTCTTGAATCTCCCCCTGTTTCGTCACTGGCGACAAGAGTTACTTCAGCATAGTACCAATACCCGGGGGTTACTTTTATCTCGAGCTGTCCAGTGTGAGACGCTGAATTGTGATCTATCCAGTCTGAATTTGTCCCAGTTGCATAATAGTTACCAACGAGGCTGCCTGAGCCAGTTCTTGTTTTACTCCTATATACGCTTATTTTTGTCGCGCCGAGTTCATCCATTATCCCTACTGTAACAATTGAAAAATAAACTCCAACCTCGTCATCTGTGCCGACAGGAGCCTCAGCAAATACATTGTATGCTGCTATATATTCACTGGCACGCATCGGCTCGACATTTATAGTATCGTCTGCGTATGCTGCAACAGATAATGTTGCTACGGTTAGAATAATTACTAATAAAGATTTAATTCTTTTAATCAAATTTGCTCCTCCCAGTAAAAACTATATTGAATCAATTATTTTTGCCAGCTCAGCCTGTCCAATATTACCGACAATGCTACATTCAAAATCTCCACTATTCCAAACTACTGTTGTTGCATCATAATTACTCATAATATAGAAATTTATATCGTTATGTGCATACTCCGATACAAGTTCAGAGTCAATTTCATATGTCGCCCCCTCGGGTGCAGCATCAATTTCAGTAGCAGTAACAATTAAAAATTGCTCACCATCACTATAGGTTGCAGTAACAGTCAAGCGATTATTGAGTACAGACGCTTCTATGATTGGCTCTCCAAATCCCTGCGGAATCCATTTTGGCTCGACAGAACCGTGCATTCCATATTCATCAATTATTTCTGCAATACTGGAATAATCTGTATTTGCGTTCATGCTTTCATGTATACCGGCCTCAATTTCCGCACTTTTATATTCCAAATTAAATGTTTCATTCGCCCAATTAGCCACAGCGTTAAAAACGTCATATCCCGCCGCATATGCAATCACAGTGCCGACCATCAAAAGTGCCACAACAGCAGTTAGAACGGCTATTGCTTTAACAAACCTCTTTCGCCTTGGCCTATCGTGTGCATTTTGACCATCATAGTTTTTAATTGCCCCATAGCACACATATTCAGATTCCTCGTCGGAGTAGATATCGAAGAAATCACGGAGAGCTTGATCTACATTGGGCTCTAAATAATCGTCCTCCTCTCGAGATTTTAACTCTCTTATAATTTCAGAAATACGTTCTTCGCCAATATTATCATCCGATATCGCGTACCAGCGAAGCATATCTTCGAGTGTCTCGGTTGGAAGCGACTCTAACGGTTTTGACGCCTGGGTATTGTTCTCGTCTCTACCGGACACGATACAATCCTCCTTTCAAGTTTAATATTGATGTATCACATAGAATGGTGACACATAGTCAAGTTAATTTTTCTAGTTCTAATCTTAATTTTGCCTTGGCACGTTGCGCTCGTTTCTTGGCTGCATCCACGGTGGTTCCGTATAACGCAGACACTTCCTTATATGTATATCGTTCAACATAGACTTTAATTAGTATATCTAAGTCATCTTTTCCTATGGTACCTTCAAGTTCTAAGCGGATATTTACAGCGTCATTTGTTGGACTATCAATTCCTTCAGTAATTCTAATTGTTTCAGCTAATCTAGCCCGTTTTCTATAATTGTCACCCATAATATGACGCAACACTTTATAGAGCCATCCCTTAGGCGAGGGGCTGCCCAACAGGTCATCAAGTTTTTTGTATGCGACCAAAAAAGTTTCTTGAACTATATCTTCTGCTACATCATCACTGCCCAGGACTTTCCTCGCAAAGTAGTACAACTCTGAATAGTATTTTTTATATAGAAACGTGAATTGCTCATGTTCCCGGTTATCATTCATTCTGTTCCCTCCATATAGCTCTGACTCGGTTTTGAACATACTAATGCTAAAAGGTCAGTTTTCAGGAAACCTATCGTCAAGGACTTTAATTATATCCTCAACTGCATACGCTTTTTGTAGGGAAAGCTCTGGGAACGCCTTCATAAGTTCCCTTGCCCTGCTAACACCATCTTCATCCAATTCAATGCAGTCTTGCAGAAAGTAATAAGGAGACACCTTTAAGGCAGTACACAACCTTATTAGCAAACCCAAACTTGGTGAACGACTGCCACTTTCAATATGCCTAATGTGTGTATTATCTATGCCACACAATTCTGCAAGCTGCTCTGAAGTCAAATTCTTCGCCCGACGCAAATCACCTAGCCGCTTTCCTATATGCATTTTGTGCTGAGCTGAGATTCTTTCCAAGTATACCACATCCAAAGTCTTAAAGCCACGTTATGTGTGCTTTTAGTTTAAACAAATCATTAAAAAATATAAATAAACTAACAGGCCACAATATAAGGCTAAAAGACATCGGCGGCTTTTGTCACCATTTTAGGGTAGCAATCAAAATGATAATTGTTATATTATGCTAATGAAATGCGGAACAGGCAATAAAATGAGGGCAATGGAGAAACAAAAAAACTAATAAAAATCAGCGCTGGGAGTGCTACATAGCTGAATACCCCTGACCTCCTGTTTTGATCCCATCCAAATCAAAGCAGGAGGTCATTTTTATGGCATACAACTACGCCAGGGAAAAAAGAAAATTCGACGGCGAGTGGAAACGGAAGGCGTTATGGTACAGGAAAGAAGGAATGAGCGAGGAGGACATTGAAGCGATGTACCGCTTCGACCTCGCGCAGTTCAACCGCGACAGGGCATACGAGAGCCGCAGGCGTCCGTTGGAGACGGCCTGCGGCTCTTGCTATATCCAGCAGCCGTCAGAGCGCTACAGTTGGATCTACGAGGTAAGCGAGCCTCGGTTGGTAGAGAAATTACGTAGGCTGTCCGAAAGCGATATAGAGTTATTGACTCTGCTCATTTATGATGGGCTTTCCCAAACAGAAGCAGCCGACGTTTTGGGCCGCAAGCAGTATGATATTTCTCGTCAATTTGCACGAATTTTAAAAAGTTTATCAGAAACTGCATAATTTGGCCTTTTCCCGCTGCCTATATAGTGAGAAGCAAAACTTCTTGAGAGTTCTCCACAACTGAATACACGGTGCAGGAGTTAACTGCCCGCGTGGGCTGAGAGGCCCAGCGACGCGGGGCGCGGCGCAATGATGGCAACAGCCGGAGCGATGAACGCGGCCACAAAAACGGCTTTGGCAAGCCGCTTCGCAATGAAAGCGCGGACAGACAATAAATTCTCGCGCAAGCGCTCCCGTAGACTTGGGGGCAGCCCTGTGGCGCACGGTTCGACCGACACCGCAGAGTTGAGACAGCTTCGCCAAAAGCAGCTCCTGTGACCCCCTTACTCGCCGGGGCGCGTGGCAAATACGGCGGGAGATAAACCAACGAACAAGCCCCACGGCATAACTATGCCGTGGGGCTTTTACGGAGGTGTTCATATGAACCAGACCTTCACCCAAAATGAGAAAACCACGCGCCGCCGCAAGACAATGGACACTACATCTACCTACAAGTTCGAGCAGGCCAAGCGTGAGTACATAGTAGAGCCAGTTTTCAAGGAAAGCGGCAGCAACACACTTTTCTCACTTCTCCTCAACTTAATGCGTCTCGACGCCATGGGCTCACATCCGTGACAAAGGCGGTGGCTGGCAGTAAAATGACCATGCCACTTGCCGTTTGCCGCAGGAAAAGGAGGAAAGCATGAGAAAGACAAACGGTAAAACCCGAGAGAGCACGGCGTTCCTGTACGAGCGTCTCTCCCGCGACGATAACCTCGAAGGCGACAGCTACAGCATCCAGAACCAGAAGAAGCTGCTGACCAAAGTCGCCAAAGAGAAAGGCTACACCCACCTCGTCCACTTCTTCGACGACGGCATCTCTGGCGTCACGATGGACAGGCCTGGCTACAAGGACATGATTGCCCAGCTTGAACTGGGCAGGGCGTCGGCGGTTTTTGTAAAGGACCTCAGCCGTCTGGGGCGCAACTACATAGAAGTTGGCAGACTCACGGAGGAGTTCTTCCCAGATCACGATATACGCCTTGTGTCCGTATCCGACGCCATAGACACCGACGAGGGAGAAAACGAGCTTGCACCGATCCGCAACCTGTTCAACGAGTGGTACAGCCGAGACATAAGCAAAAAGAGCCGTATAAGTTACAAAATCCGAGGCAACGCTGGGATTCCTATGGGTCAACCGCCGTATGGCTACATCAAAAACCCAGATGGGTCCAAGAGTTGGGTTGTTGACCCGGAGGCAGCAGCTGTTGTACGGCGAATCTTCATGTTGACCCTTGATGGCTATGGCAGCGAACAGGTAGCTGACACGCTCACTAAAGAGCAAGTGCTCACACCGCGTTTCTATTGGGAAGCGCATGGTATCATGCGTCCCGGCAAGCCATCGTCTCACGACGAATACCGCTGGAACAGCTCGACCATCATGGGCATCCTATCCCGCCAGGAATACTGCGGTGACCTCATCAATTTTAAGACCTACTCGAAGTCGTACAAGAACAAGAAGCGGCTCACAAACGCGCCCGAAAACCGGGCTGTTTTCAAGGACGTCCACGAGGCAATAGTACCGCGTGAAGTTTGGGAGCGAGTGCAGCAGAAACGCGCCGGCATACGCAAACGCAAGACCAACAGCGGTGAGCGCAATATGTTCTCCGGCCTGCTCGTCTGCGCAGACTGCGGACGCAACATGCACTACCACTTCAACTACACTAACCCGGAGATAACGTATTTCTCCTGCCCGAACACAAAGAGCGAGCGTGGCACCTGCACCGGCACTCATTACATCCGCGTGGATTTTCTCGAACAAGTTGTCCTCGGCGAGATACGCCGCCTGACGAAGTTCGTGAGCCAGTACGAGACACAGTTCGCCAAGTTGATGATGGGCTTCACTCAGCAGGCAATGACAACAGAACGCAAACAGGTGCAGTTTGAACTGAGCAAGGCCAAAGCCCGCGACCGCGAGCTGGACACGCTCTTTGAGAAGCTCTATGAGGACAACGTAGCCGGTAAGATAAGCGACGAGCGCTTTGCCCGTATGTCCAAAAAATACGAGGATGAGCAGGCTGACCTTCGCAACTCCATAAAGACGCTTCAAGCCGACATCGAGCGCATCGACGGCAAGGCGGCGACCGCGGATATGTTCATCTCGGCCGTGCGAAAGTACACGAGGGCGCGCAAGCTCACTCCACGGATGCTTAACGAGCTGATAGACAAGATTGAAGTCCACCAGGCCGAGAAAGTAGACGGCATCTGGCGTCAGCGGCTTACGATCCACTACAACTGCGTTGGTGCGATCACGCTACCCGACACGGCGACCATCCAGGCTCCGCACGTCACGATGAACACCCGCCAGGGCGTCTACGTTACCTACGAACCTGACACGCCGTCGCCCGCCGCAGGCACGGCAAGCGCATGAGGGGGTGAAATTAAATTAACCATACTGTAATTTACGCCCGCGCTGACAAGCCAAATGAGACTGAGCTTAACTGGCAAGTGCAAGTATTGCAGGGCCTCGCGGCGAGTTTGCACTTGAACGTCACTCACACAATCTGCGAAACAGCCAGCAGTCTCGATTTCGACCGCCCGGGCTTGCAAAAGCTAATGCGCTTATCTGAGCATCACGAGATAGACACCGTTATAATGACAAATCTCGACCTCATAAGCCTTGACGCACTGAAAGTCCTGGCCGTCCTCGAGGCACTTGACAGCCACGGCATCAGGCTCATTATACAAGGCAGCGACACGGCAGAGGCAGAGGACAACCCGCTAATCAAATTTATGCGCCGCTTTACCCCGCATCCACCCCTCGAAGTGGTACTTGCATCGACAACAGAATAGCGCCCTCACTGTTAGAAAAAGAAAAAGCCTTACAGCGTTACTCAAACACTGTAAGGCTTTTCACGGTGGCGCGGAAGGAGGGATTTGAACCCTCGCTCGGCTCAACACCGACTACTCCCTTAGCAGGGGAGCCCCTTCGGCCTCTTGGGTACTTCCGCAGGTCAAAGCTCACATATATTATCATATGGATCGCAGCTTGTCAAGATTGACATACATACAGAAATGGACTATTATTTTGAAATATGAGATACGACACTGTGATTTTTGATTTGGACGGCACACTGCTCGACACGCTGGATGACCTCACGGACGGTGTCAACCATGCGCTGCGTGAGTTCGGCTTTCCCGAGGCCTCGCGCGATGAAATACGCGAGCGCCTGGGTTACGGTTCCGGCTACCTCATCGCTCAGAGCGTGCCGGGCGGCAGGGACTGCCCGGTGTATCAGGCGGTTTTCGACTCCTACTTCGCCTATTACCGCGCCCACAGCGCGGTGAAGACCCGGCCTTACCCCGGCATACCTGAGCTTTTGGCGGAGCTCCGCAGCCGGGGCGTGCGCTGCGCTATCGTCTCGAACAAGCCCCACGCCGCAACGCTCGACCTCGCGGAAAAATACTTCTCCGGCCTCGTGGATGCCGCTGTAGGCGACAGGCCCGGAGTAGTCGAGCGCAAACCCGCGCCCGACACCGTCTGGGCCGCCATGCGCGAGCTGGGCGGAGTGCCGGAGCGCAGCGTCTACGTCGGAGACTCCGAGGTGGATATCCAGACCGCCCAAAACGCAGGAATAGACTGCATCTCCGTGGACTGGGGCTTCCGCACGCATGAGCAGCTGCTGGGCTATGGGGCCTCCTGTATAGTTTCCGACGCGGCAGGCCTGCTCGGGCGGCTCGGCTGAGCGCCATACATCTATTGTTTGAAGGAGAGACATCCATGTCCGACCTCGGCTGGATAATAGTCATAACGGCGATAGCCGGCGTAGGCGGTACGGGCCTCGGCGGCGTGGTTGGCGCGCTGCTGCGCAGGGACTCCAGCCGCATAGTCAGCCTGCTGCTCGCCTTTGCGGGCGGCATCATGACGGGCGTCGTCTGTTTCGACATGATAACCGGAGCGCTCCAGCCGGAGGGCGCCTCGGAGCCGGTGAACGTCTTTTTCGTTGTGGCGGGCGTCATGCTCGGCTACGTCGTCATCTGGCTGCTGAACGTCTGGATAGACCGCAAGACCAACCACGAGCTTGAGCACATCGACGCCGACCACCCCAAGACCGCCGACGACCTGGACGAGCTCATCCACAGCGACCACTATGTCCGGCACGAGAGCTGCTCCGAGGACGGCGGCCCGGCCTCAAGGTACCAGCTTTTCATCGCGGGCGTCGTCATGGCCTGCGCCATTGCGCTGCACAACATGCCAGAGGGCATGGTCATAGGCGCCTCCTACGCCGGCAGCCGCGCTGCCGGACCGCTCGGCGGGGCGGGCCTCATCATGGCGGTCATCATCGGCCTGCACAACATCCCCGAGGGCATGGCCGTCTCCGTGCCGCTCATAACCGGCGGTTCAAGCAGGCTGCGCGCCGTCGTTATCACGGCGCTCTCCGGCGCGCCGACGATAATCGGTGCAATACTCGGCTACTGCCTGGGCACGCTCTCGCCCATGTGGCTCTCGCTCTCCCTGAGCTTCGCCGGCGGCGCCATGTTCTACGTCGTCTTCGGCGAGCTGCTGCCCGAGGCCATACTCATGTGGCGCTCCAAGCTCCCGGCTTTTGCCACGGTCTTCGGCGTGCTGGTGGGCCTTGTGCTGATTTATATTTGATCGGCTGCAAATTTTGCTTGACAAAGAAGAAAATTCGGATATAATATCTTTTGCGCATAGCGGGATTGTGTAAAGGTAGCACAGCGGACTCTGACTCCGTATGTGAGGGTTCGAATCCTTCTCCCGCTGCCAGCGGGCGTCCCGAAAGGGATGCCCGCCTTTTCTTTTTCCATTTCTGGAGGAAACATGAAAAATATTACAGCAATTTTCATGGCCCTGATTCTTCTGGCGCTGCCCCTGGCAGGCTGCGGGGCGCAGGAGGCGCCGGAGGGGGAGGGGCTTTCCGTCGTGGCGACGGTTTTTGCGCCATATGACTTCGCGCGGCAGCTCGTGGGCGAGCGGGGGGAGGTCACTCTCCTGCTGCCCCCGGGCAGCGAGGCGCACTCCTACGAGCCCACGCCCAAGGACATCATCGATATCCAGAATTGCGACCTATTCATCTACGTCGGGGGGATCTCGGACGCCTGGGTCGCGGACGTGCTTGACTCCGTGGGCGAGGGCGTGCGCACCGTGACGCTCATGGACTGCGTGGAGCTGCTTGAGGAGGAGCACGTCGAGGGCATGGAGCTCGAAGAGGAGCACGGGCATGACGAGGGCGAGGCCGAGTACGACGAGCACGTCTGGACCAGCCCCCGCAACGCCGCGCTCATCTGCGAAAAGATAGCCGCCGCCCTGGCCGAGGCGGACCCCGAAGGCGCGGAGTACTACGAGGCCGCGCTCGGGGATTACACGGCTAGTCTGGACGAGCTCGACGCCGCCTTCAAGGAGGTCGTCGCAAATGGTGAGCGGGACACGATAGTCTTTGCCGACCGCTTCCCGCTTTTGTACTTCGCCCGGGCCTACGGCCTCGAATACTACGCGGCCTGGCCCGGCTGCGCGGACGAGGCGGAGCCCTCGGCGGCAACGGTCACTTTCCTTATCGACAAGGTGAAGGAGGAGGGCATACCCGTCGTCTTCCACATCGAGCTCTCCAACGAGGACATGGCGGACATAGTCTGCGACGAGACGGGGGCGGAGAAGCGGCTTTTTTCCGCCTGCCACAATGTCACGCGCGCGCAGTTTGAGGAGGGCGTCACCTACCTTGAGCTGATGCGGCAGAATGTTGACGTGCTGAGGGAGGCGCTTGGCTGATGGCGCTCATAAGCTGCAAGGGGCTCTCCTTTGCCTACGGGGGAGAGACGGTGCTCCGGGGCGTGAGCTTCGGGGTGAACGCGGGGGACTACCTCTGCGTCGTGGGCGAGAACGGCTCGGGCAAGTCCACGCTCATGAAGGGGCTGCTCGGCCTCAAGGAGCCCGAGTCCGGCAGCATAGAATACGGCGACGGCCTGAGGCGCAGTGAGATAGGCTATCTGCCTCAGCAGACGGCGCTGCAGAAGGACTTTCCGGCCTCAGTGTTCGAGGTCGTGCTCTCCGGGCGGCTCAACAGCCTGGGCAGGCGCTTCTTTTATTCAAAAGAGGACAAAAAAGAGGCGGAGCGGAACCTGGAGCGCATGGGCATGCTGGAATTCAAAAAACGCTGCTACCAGGAGCTCTCAGGCGGCCAGCAGCAGAGGGTGCTGCTGGCTCGGGCGCTGTGCGCCACGACGAAGCTGCTGCTGCTCGACGAGCCGGTCGCGGGCCTCGACCCCGTGGCGACGGGGGAGATGTACAACCTCCTGAAGCTCATAAACCTCTGCGACGGCGTCACAGTCATCATGGTCTCGCACGACGTGGCGGCTGCCGAGCGCTATGCGACGCACATTTTGCAGCTGGGCCACTCGCAGCTATATTTCGGGCCGGTCTCCGGTTACAGGGGCAGCGATGCGGAGCGGCGGCTGAGAGGGGGCGGACGCGCGTGATCTTCCTCGAAATGCTCTCATACCCCTTTTTGGTGCGGGCCTTCGTCGTGGGCGTGCTGGTGTCGCTGTGCGCGGCGCTCTTGGGGACCTCGCTGGTGCTCAAGCGCTTTTCAATGATAGGCGACGGGCTTTCGCACGTGGGCTTCGGCGCCTTGGCCGTGGCCTCGGCGCTGGGGGTCGCGCCCCTGGCCGTGGCGGTGCCGGTCGTCGTTGCGGCTGCGGTACTGCTGCTGCGGGTCTCGCAGTCAGGCCGGGTGCGGGGCGATGCCGCCGTGGCGCTCATCTCCAGCGGCGCCCTGGCTGTGGGCGTGCTCGTCATCTCGCTAACCAGCGGGGTCAACACCAACGTCTCAAACTACATGTTCGGCAGCATACTCACCATTTCGCGCTCCGACGCCGTGCTGAGCGTCGCGCTCTGCGCGGCGGTGCTCGCCGTTTTCACGCTCTTTTACCCGCGCATCTTCGCCGTCACCTTTGACGAGACCTTCGCCCGGGCCACAGGCACGAGGGCGGAGGGCTACAATTTGCTGCTGGCCATACTCACGGCGGTGACGGTGGTGCTCGGCATGCGCATGATGGGCGCGCTGCTCATATCCAGCCTCATGATCTTCCCGGCGCTCTCGGCCATGAGGGTGTTCAGGAGCTTCCGCTCCGTCACGGTCTGCTCTGCGGTGCTGGCCGTGTGCTGCTTTGCCGCGGGCATGACGGCCTCCTACGCGCTGGAGACGCCCTCTGGCGCCAGCGTCGTGGCCGTGAACATACTCGCCTTCGGCGCTTTCGCCCTTGCGGGACGCCTGCTGCGCAGGTGAAGCGGCTGCGGCGCCCCGCCGCAGGTGAAATGTCCGGAAAGCGGCATCAACAGGCAATTTCCGGGAGATTTTGGGGAATAACGTCCTTGACAGGGGAACATAATAGTGCTATGATTTCGTCGGTTAGAGGCAATGATGGAGGCTGCGCGCGCAAAGCGCCGCTGCACAGAGAGAGCGCCCAAGGCTGGAAGGCGTTCCATGCGGCAGACCGCGCAGGACCGCTCCGGAGCCCGCGCGCCGAAGTGTGAGTAAGCGCGCGCGGACAGCGCCCGTTAAAGCGTGCTCAGAGTTAAACTCAGGGTGGAACCGTGTGTTAAAAAACGCACCCCTGTGCCGCTTACACGGCGCGGGGGCGCTTTCATTTCAGGAGGAACGACATGGACGAGAAAAAATACACCTTTGAAAACAAGGAATACCGCGATACCTACCGCCACACGACGAGCCACATCCTCGCCCAGGCCGTGAAGCGCCTGTTCCCGGATACCAAGCTGGCCATCGGCCCCGCGATAGACGACGGATTTTACTACGACCTCGACTCCGAGACCGTGTTTACTCCGGAGCTCCTCGAACAGATCGAGGCCGAGATGCGCAAGATATGCAAGGAAAAGCTGCCCATAGAGCGCTTTGAGCTGCCCCGCGAGGAGGCCCTCGCCCTCATGCGCGAGAAGAACGAGCCCTACAAGGTCGAGCTCATCGAGGACCTGCCCGAGGACGCGGCAATCAGCTTCTATAAGCAGGGCGAGTTCACGGACCTCTGCGCCGGCCCGCACCTGGACAGCACCGGCCGTGTCAAGGGCAACGCGATAAAGCTCATGAGCTGCACCGGCGCCTATTGGCGCGGGGATTCCAACCGCAAAATGCTCCAGAGAATTTACGGAACAAGTTTTCTCAAAAAGGAGGAACTTGAAGCCTATTTGAATCGTCTTGAAGAGGCGAAGAAGCGCGATCACCGCAAGCTTGGCCGTGAGCTGGGTCTGTTCATGATGGCTGACGAGGGTCCGGGCTTCCCCTTCTTCCTGCCCAAGGGCATGGTGCTGAAGAACACCCTCATCGACTATTGGCGCGAGGTCCACAAGAAATACGGCTACGTGGAGATATCCACTCCCGTCATTCTCAACCGCAAGCTCTGGGAGCGCTCCGGACACTGGGACCACTACAAGCAGAATATGTACACGACGGTCATCGACGGCGAGGACTTCGCCATAAAGCCGATGAACTGCCCCGGCGGCATGCTGGTGTACAAGTCTGAGCCGCACTCCTACCGCGACCTGCCGCTGCGCGTGGGCGAGCTGGGCCTGGTGCACAGGCATGAGCTCTCCGGCGCCCTGCACGGCCTTTTCCGCGTGCGCTGCTTTACGCAGGACGATGCGCACATCTTTATGACCTGGGACCAGATGAAGGACGAGATAAAGAACGTCGTCCGGCTTTTCGACGAGGTCTATTCCGTCTTCGGTCTCTCCTATGAGATAGAGCTCTCGACCATGCCCGAGGACCACATGGGCGACGAGAAGGACTGGGAGTTCGCGCAGGATACGCTGAAGGAAGCCATCACCGAGATGGGCAAGAGCTACACCGTGAACGAGGGCGACGGCGCCTTCTACGGCCCGAAGCTGGACTTCCACCTCGCCGACTCCATAGGCAGGACCTGGCAGTGCGGCACCATCCAGCTCGACATGCAGCTGCCTGAGCGCTTCGAGCTCGAGTACGTGGGAGAGGACGGCGCGAAGCACCGCCCGGTCATGATACACCGCGTGGTCCTGGGCTCCATAGAGCGCTTCATCGGCGTCATCACGGAGCACTTCGCCGGCGCTTTCCCGACCTGGCTGGCCCCCGTGCAGGTGAAGGTCATGACCATTACGGACCGCAGCCGCCCCTGGGCCGAGGAGGTCACGCGCCGCCTTGAGGCCGCCGGCGTGCGCGTGGAAGCCGACCTGCGCAATGAGAAGATCGGCTACAAGATCCGCGAGGCCCAGAGCCTCAAGATACCCTACATGCTCGTCATCGGCGACAAGGAGGCCGAGGCGGGCCAGGTCGCCGTGCGCACCCGCGCCGGAGGCGACAAGGGCGCCATGCCCCTCGACGCCTTCACGGAAACGCTGCTCTCGCAGATAAAGGCGCGCAGTCTCGACTAAGCTGAAAGGACTGGTAAACGGAATGAAGAAAACTCTCTGCATACTCCTGGCGCTGGCGCTTGTCCTGGGCCTCGCGGCCTGCGGGGGCGGCGAGCCCGCCGCCAGCGAGCTGCCCGACCCGGAGTTCAGCCTGCCGCCCGAGGATGCCACGCCCTCGGACCTTACGCCCGAGGCCTCCCCGACGCCTACGCCGACGCCGGAGAGCATCGATACCCTCAAGGTCTGCGGCATCTCCATAATCACGAACGGCCAGCTCACGGGTCTCGCCTTCAAGGGCGTGAAGTATGAAAACGGCGTCCTGCTGCTGGATTCCGCCGTGCTTGATTCCGGCACCACTTCGGACATACTCATCGAGTTCTACGGCGGCGACCTTGAGGTCGAGGTTACGGGCGAGTGCGTCTTCACCACCGCCGGCGTGAGCTCCATAATAGGCGACGGCAGCCTGAGCCTCAAGGGCGAGGGCAGCCTGAGCATCACCGCCACCGAGGCCGCGGCCATCAGCGTCGAGGGCAGCGTAACCGCCGCCTGCGCCCTGAACGTCACCGGCGCGCCCGCCGCCGAGAGCGCCGGCGTCAGTGCCGGCGAGGGCTTCAGCCTCAGCGAAAACAGCGAGAACAGCATAGTCGTGGCCGCTGCGGCCTGACATATTTTAGCAAGAATAATGCAGCCCGCCCCTTCGTATTCTAAACGCGAGGGGGCGAGTTTTTTTATGCAGAACAGAAGAAAGCTCATACTTGCGCTTACAGTTGTATTCACGCTCAATATAATGATAATAGCCCTGGCCCAACGCGCCGACGCCGTGACCTATGCCCGCGGCTCCAGCGGCGGGACTGTCAGACAGATACAGCAGCTGCTGCTCGACTGGGGCTACTACTCCGGCGAAGTGGACGGCATCTTCGGCAGCGAGACCGAGGACGCGGTGGAGTATTTCCAGAGCAAAAACGGCCTGACCGTGGACGGCAAGGTCGGCCCCGCGACGATGGAGGCCCTGGGCATAGCCGAGGGCGGTGAGAGCGAGGCCTCTGGTACGACGGACAACGAGCTCGCACTGCTGGCGCGGCTCATCTCCGCTGAGGCGAGGGGCGAACCCTATGCCGGTCAGGTGGCCGTCGGCGCCGTGGTGCTCAACCGTGTGGAGCACCCATCCTTCCCGAACACCATCTCCGAGGTCATCTTCCAGCCGGGGGCCTTCAGCTGCATGCTGGACGGCCAGTGGGACGAGCCCGTGGCCGACAGCGCCTACCAGGCCGCGCGCGACGCCCTCGCCGGGGCCGACCCCTCGGGCGGCGCCATCTACTACTTCAACCCCGTCACCGCCACGAACGCCTGGATCTGGTCCCGGCCGGAGATAATCACCATAGGCAAGCACCGCTTCTGCGCCTGAGCGCGTAAAAGCCCGGCGGCGTCAAAAGA
>OGXR01001690.1_pt1 | contig 15671 bp, 14 predicted proteins | sample 1576331 | NCBI WGS metagenome assembly OGXR01 (sample SAMEA3541473, study PRJEB24748) | human gut metagenome | biome: human gut; feature: human-associated habitat; material: faeces | place: China | collected 2012 | reverse complement strand
AGCGCCCCTTTTCTCCCCTATCTTTTCCGGCAAGACGGAAAAGATAGGGCCGCCGGAGGCGTCAGCAGTCGCAAATCTGCAACAACCTCTCAGTCAGCCTGCGGCTGACAGCTCCCCTGGAAGGGGAGCCAAGGGGTGCGCATCGCCGGAGGTACTCAGAATTGAGCGGCGCCCCCTTTTCTTGTCGAAAATCCACAATTCCCTGGCCGGGAAACGGCTTTTCTTTTTGCACTATTGCTTCTTTACATTAGCGCATCAGTATGGTAAATTATTAGCACGATAAACAAACACCCACACGGAACAACTTCAGGAGGAACAAGAAATGAAAAAGATGATCGCTCTGCTGCTCGCAGCCATGATGGTACTTTCCATGGCCGCCTGTGCATCCAAGACCGCCGCAGCCGCCGATTCCGACCTCGCCTACATCCAGGACAAGGGCACGCTCGTCATCGGCATCACCGACTTTGAGCCGATGGACTACAAGGACGCCGACGGCAACTGGATCGGCTTCGACGCCGACATGGCCAAAGCCTTCGCAGAATCCCTCGGCGTCACCGCCGAATTCGTCGAGATCGACTGGGACAACAAGATCCTCGAGCTCGACAGCAAGACCATCGACTGCGTCTGGAACGGCATGACCCTGACCGCCGAGGTCACGAGCACGATGGAATGCTCCAACGCCTACTGCAACAACGCGCAGGTCGTCATCGTCCCGGCTGACAAGGCAAGCGAATACCAGACCGTCAAATCCGTCAAGGACCTGACCTTCGCCGCTGAGGCCGGCTCCGCCGGTGAGGCCGAGCTGACTGCGCTTGGCTATACCGTCACCCCCGTCAAGGCCCAGTCCGCCGCGCTGCTGGAGGTCGCCGCCGGCACTTCTGACGCCGCTGTCATCGACTCGCTCATGGCTGCTGCGATGGTCGGCGAGGGCACGGGCTACGCCAGCCTGACCTACACCTGCGGCCTCAACTCCGAGGAATACGGCGTCGGCTTCCGCAAGGGCTCCGATCTTGCCCAGAAGCTGAACGACTTCTTCAAGGCCAGCTACGCCGACGGCTCCATGATGCAGATCGCCGAGACCTACGGCGTGCAGGCTGCCATCATCGAGCAGAAGTGATTGACACGGCGCGCGATTTCCGATAAGATAGTCCATGGTTTCCCCGGTGGATGCCCCGCCGGGGAAACCGTGCGCTCCTGAACAAACGAGAAAAGGCAGGACAACCACATGACAACCTTCTCCGAGCAGTTCCCTATCGTATTTCAGGCCCTGAATGTGGGCTTTTTGCAGACGCTCAAGCTGTTTTTTGTGACGCTCATCGGCGCGATCCCGCTGGGTCTGATCATCTCCTTCGGCTCCATGAGCCGCTGGTCGCCGCTGGGCTTTCTGCGTCCGTATCTGAAAAATCTCCCCAAGGACGGCAAGCTCACCTGGTGGCAGAAGACGCAGCTATGGTTCGCGGTCGACTTCCGGCCCATCCGCCTGATCGTGCGTTTCGTCATCTGGGTCGTGCGCGGCACGCCGCTGATGCTGCAGCTGCTGGTGTTCTACTACTTCCCCGGCCTTGTGCTGCACAAGAATATCTGGGGCAGCGGCGAGGCAGGGCGCTTCCTCGCATCGTCGATCGCGTTCATCTTCAACTACGCGTGCTATTTCTCCGAGATCTTCCGCGGCGGCATCCAGGGCGTCCCGAAGGGGCAGCAGGAGGCCGGGCAGGTGCTCGGCATGACGAGCACGCAGATCTTCTTCAAGGTGACGCTGCTGCAGATGGTCAAGCGCATCGTGCCGCCCATGTCCAACGAGGTCATCACGCTGGTCAAGGACACGTCGCTCTCCCGCATCATCGCCCTGCAGGAGATCATCTGGGCCGGTCAGGCATTCCTGAAGGGCACGCAGGGCATCTCCGGCGCGATCTGGCCGCTGTTCTTCACGGGCATTTATTATCTGATCTTCTCCGGTCTTCTGACGCTGGCGCTCGGCAAGCTGGAAAAGAAACTCGACTATTTCAAGGCGTAAGGAGGCGGCGGCATGTCAGTTCTGGAAGTCAGAAATCTCAAAAAAAGCTTTGACGCGCATACCGTCGTTTTGCGGGGCGTCGACTTTTCACTGGAAAAGGGCGAGACCATCGCCATCATCGGCTCGTCCGGCAGCGGCAAGACGACGCTGCTGCGCTGCCTCAATTTCCTGACCGTCCCCGACGAGGGACAGATCGTGGTGAACGACGAAACGCTCTTCGACGACGCCGACCCCAATACGCAGAAGGAGCGTGAAATTCGCCGCAAGCGGCTGCACTTCGGCCTTGTGTTCCAGAATTTCAATCTGTTCCCGCAGTATACGGCCCGGCAGAACGTCATGCTGGCAAGCGAGCTGCTGGCAAAGGAGCAGCCGGATTACAAGGCACAGAAAAAGCTGCTCCACGCGCAGATCGCCGCCCGGGCCGAGGAGCTTCTGACGCAGGTGGGGCTGAAGGAAAAGATGGATCTCTATCCGCACCAGCTCTCCGGCGGCCAGCAGCAGCGCGTGGCCATCGCGCGGGCGCTGGCCCTGCAGCCGGATATCCTCTGCTTTGACGAGCCGACCTCGGCGCTCGACCCTGAGCTGACCGGCGAGGTGCTGAAGGTCATCCGTTCGCTTTCCGAGCAGCATATGACGATGATCATCGTCACGCACGAAATGGCGTTCGCCCGCGACGTCGCCAACCGCGTGATCTTCATGGACGGCGGCGTGATCGTCGAGCAGGGCCCGGCACGCGATGTGATCGAAAACCCGCAGGCTGAGCGCACAAAGCAGTTCCTCGCCCGCTACCGGGAGAACCAGTAACCGGCACGCTATCAGGGATTTTATATGCGCAGATACCGTGAAACACAAGATGTTGTGTTTCACGGTATTATTTGTTTTCGATATCCACAAAATATAGAGGCAAGCCCTTGACATCGGACACAATATCCAGTATAGTTATGACTGCGCCGCACGGGATGTGCTGCACGCAAAGCCTGTCCCCGCGCGTTTTTTACGCGCGCACAAATAGAAAGTGAGGAACCAGCATGAAGATCATCAAGCGAAACGGCTCGGAGGCGACGTTCGATATCGTCAAGATCATCGCAGCCGTGACCAAGGCCAATAACGTCGTCTCGGAGGACGAGCGGCTGACGCCGATGCAGATCCGCCGCATCGCCGAGAGCGTGGAAAACAGCTGCCTGTCCATGAACCGCGCGCTGTCCGTCGAGGAAATTCAGGATCTGGTTGAAAATCAGATCATGGCCCACGGCGCGTTCGAGGTCGCCAAGAACTACATCACCTACCGCTATACCCGCACGCTTGTGCGCAAGTCCAACACGACGGACGAGAAGATCCTGTCCCTGATCGAGTCGAACAACGAGGAGGTCAAGCAGGAGAATTCCAACAAGAACCCCACCGTCAACGCCGTCCAGCGCGACTATATGGCGGGCGAGGTGTCGAAGGACCTGACGGCCCGTGTGCTGCTGCCGCAGGACATCGTTGACGCGCACAACGAGGGCATCATCCACTTCCACGACGCGGATTATTTCGCCCAGCATATGCACAACTGCGATCTGGTCAATCTGGAGGATATGCTGCAGAACGGCACGGTCATTTCCGGCACGCTGATTGAAAAGCCGCACAGCTTCTCCACGGCCTGCAACATTGCGACCCAGATCATCGCGCAGATCGCCTCGAACCAGTATGGCGGCCAGTCCATTTCCCTGACACACCTGGCCCCGTTTGTCGATATTTCCCGGCAGAAGATCCGCCGCTCCGTGCTCGAAGAGATCAAGTCCTTCGGCGTGCAGCCCTCGGAAGAGGCCATCACCAACGTCGTCGAGACGCGTCTGCGCGACGAGATCCGCCGCGGCGTGCAGACCATCCAGTATCAGGTCGTCACGCTCATGACCACCAACGGCCAGGCCCCGTTCATCACGGTCTTCATGTATCTCGGCGAAGCCCGGAACGAGCAGGAGCGTAAAGATCTTGCCATCATCATCGAAGAAACGCTCCGGCAGCGCATCGAGGGTGTCAAGAATGAAAAGGGCGTGTGGATCACCCCGGCCTTCCCGAAGCTCATCTATGTGCTCGAAGAGGATAATATCACAGAGGACAGCCCCTATTGGGAGCTGACGAAGCTGGCGGCCCGCTGCACAGCCAAGCGGATGGTTCCGGATTATATCTCGGAGAAAAAGATGCGCGAGCTGAAGCTCTCCAAAGGCGAAACGCCGGGCCACGGCGACGTGTACACCTGCATGGGCTGCCGCAGCTTCCTGACGCCCGACCGCTCCGGCACCGGCTGGAACAATGTCGCAAACGCCGGCAACTATGAACCGGGCAAGCCCAAATATTACGGCCGCTTCAATCAGGGCGTCGTGACGATCAATCTGGTCGACATCGCGCTGTCGTCCGGCGGCGGACTGGATAAGTTCTGGAAGATCTTTGACGACCGGCTCGACCTGTGCTACCGCGCGCTCATGTGCCGTCACAACCGGCTCAAGGGCACACTGTCCGACGCCGCGCCGATCCTCTGGCAGTACGGCGCGCTGGCCCGCCTCAAAAAGGGCGAACCCATCGACAAGCTGCTCTACGGCGGCTATTCGACCATCTCTCTCGGCTACGCGGGGCTTTATGAGTGCGTCAAGTACATGACCGGCAAGTCCCACACCGACCCGGCCGCCACGCCGTTCGCACTCGATATCATGCACCACCTCAACGACGCGTGCGCCAAGTGGAAGGCCGAGACGGACATCGATTTCTCGCTCTACGGCACGCCGCTGGAATCCACGACGTATAAATTCGCCAAGTGCCTGCAAAAGCGCTTCGGCATCGTCCCCGGCATCACGGATAAGAATTATATCACCAATTCCTATCACATCCATGTGACCGAGCATATCAACGCCTTTGATAAGCTGGCCTTTGAGTCGCAGTTCCAGGCGCTCTCCCCCGGCGGCGCGATCAGCTATGTCGAGGTCCCGAATATGCAGCAGAACCTCGACGCCGTGCTGGAGGTCATGAAGTTCATCTATGACCACATCATGTACGCCGAGCTCAACACGAAGTCCGATTACTGTCAGGTCTGCGGCTACGACGGCGAGATCGAGATCAAGGAGGACGAGGACGGCAAGCTCATCTGGGTCTGCCCGCAGTGCGGCAACACTGACCAGTCCAAGATGAACGTCGCCCGCCGCACCTGCGGCTACATCGGCACCCAGTATTGGAACCAGGGCCGCACCCAGGAGATCCGCGACCGCGTGCTGCATCTGTAATTCTGAAATTCGATCTGCAATAAGACATTTTCGTTAAAAAACAGCCCTGCTTGGCACCTTTGCAGTGTCAAGCAGGGCTGTTTTCTGAAATATGTGTGCAGCATCGGCTGCTGTGCCGCCTCCGGGGCATCCTGTTATTTTGTCAGGTATCGGTGCAGCAGGACGGCGACCTCGGCACGGTTCGCGCCGGTCTGGGGGTTCAGCTTCGCGCCGCTTCCCTTGAGATAGCCGCAGCCGACAGCCCAGCGCAGCGCATCGACAGCGTAGGCGCTGACATCGGAGGCGTCCGTATAGCTGCGCAGGCTTGCGGACACGGCGGGTTTTCCGGAAAGCCGGTAGAGAATGGAAGCCAGCTGCTCGCGCGTGACGGCCTGCTTCATGCAGAATTCCGTCTCGCTCACGCCGCCCGCAACGCCGTTTTTCCAGGCCCAGACGACCGCGTCATAGGCGTAATCCGATTCCGAAACGTCCGTGAACGGGAGGCTTCCTCCGGAAACGGCGGGAGAACCGGCACTCCGGTACAGAATCAAAATCAGATCGCCGCGCGTCATGCTGCCGCGCCAGTTGAAGGTCGACGCGTCTGCGCCCTGAATCAGCCCGTAGCCGTTCATGAAATCAACGGCGTCCGCCGCCCATGCGCACGTCCCGGCGTTCACATCCGAGAAGACGGCGGAGGACTGCTTCGACGTGACGCGGACGGTCAGCTCACCCGTGCCGAGCTGCGTGCCGCCGCTGTCATAGGCGGTATAGACGAGCTTCAGCTGCGAGGCGCAGTCTGCTGCCGGGAGGAAGTAGAGCGCGTCCAGAAGCGGCTCCGATTTCCCGTCGTCCGTCAGATAGAACCGGTCCTCCGGATAGCGGACGGCGGTATACGCGCTGCCCGCCACGCTGCGGAAGTCCTTCAGCAGCCGTCCCGCGCTCGTCTCCGGCTGCTGGAAGCTGACGCAGACCGCATCCGGATATTGCTGCGCGATACGACCGGCGGCGTCCAGCGTCTTCAAGAACGCGCCGGATGCCGTGACGGTGCTGTCTCCGGAGACGGTGACGACGGCGCTGCCCTCGCAGCGCGTTCCGGCGGTGCCGACGGCGGTAAAGGGGATGCAGACGGTATACCGTGTGCGGTACGAGCCGGTCAGATACGCCGCCGTGTCGAGATCGAGCTGGGAAAAGCTCGCCTGATAATAGCACGCGTCCATATCGGCCAGCGCCTGTCCGTCCTCCGCAGCCGTATAAAGCGCGCCGAACATGGACGCGCTGCCGGAGGCGCTCAGGTCGTAGCTCCTGCCGCCCGTCTCAGCCGTCGCGCGGGACACCGAAAACAGCACGTAGTCCAGCGTTTCGCCGGGCTTGCCCCGACCGGAAAATGCCTTGCTGAAATCAGCCTCGGAAAAGCGGACGCTGCCGCCGAAGCCGGCTGCGTACTCCACGCTGAGGCCCGGCACGGAAGCCGCGGCCGGCGTGATCGTGATAAACGCACCGGAGGCGGAATATGTTTTCCCCCCGACCGTCACGCTGACGCTCAGCGGCAGCTGCACGGCAGAGCCGGTCACGCCGCCCGCTTTGGTCAGCAGCTCAAGGCTCGACGAGGAAGAGCCTGCGTTCAGCGCCGTCGTGACGGGCTTGTCCGCGTCCTCGCCCCGGAACGCGGCAACTCCCTCGCGGTACGCCTGCCACGTGATGACGGCCCCGCCGCCAAGATATTCGCTCCATTCGCCGTCCGTCTCGCTCCGGCTGTAGACCGTGGCGGAAACCGTCGCGGAGCCGCCCGCCGTTACAACGGCGGGGACAGCGCTGACGGCGATCCTGTATGTATCCGCGCCGCCATCCGCCAGCGCAGCCGGAGCCAGCGCAGCCAGCACCGCGCATACCACCAGCAGCGCGGAGATCCGTTTCCAAACCCGTTTCATATCGTGACACCTCTTTCCGCAGCCGAGTGCCGCAGTGTTTGTTTTCTACTTCCAGTTTACCGTATCTTTTCGGAATTGCAACACTTTTGTAAATAATTCAGGATTTCTTCACAACTTGCCGCCGCGCAATACGCCCCCTCCATGAACAGCGGCACAATCGCCGTCGGACATAGAGGGGGCGTACCGTTACCGTCCCCGGTGCTTTTCCTTTCGCTTCTGCTGTCTGCGGTCAAATTTCAGCTGCTTTTCCGCGTCCCGCTGTTCGCGGGTGCGCGTTTTCCGTTCCAGCTTCTGCTCCTCCCGCTGCAGCTGCAATGCCTGCTGCGCCTTTGTCCCCACGCCGCAACCGGAGGAAGCCCTTCGGATCTCCCGCTGCATACGCTTCGGATTTGCCGCATCCTGCCTGACAGCCGCTGCGACAGCCGGACTGAATCGGAGCCGCGCGTAATTTTTCAGCACATACGAAAGCACGTCATAGTCCTTCGGTTCTGCGCCGAAGGTGATCTTGCAGACCGAGAGCATCCCGCCCTCGAACCGCTCGAACACCCCGACCCAGAACGGCGCCTCAAAAAATACCGTCAGCCTTGTCAGATCACTGTCCATCACGAAACCCTCCTGATTGTATGGTACACAGGAACGGACGACCCGGAGGGGAGGGTTACTTACCTGCGCCGAAGTGCAGATGGCTGGGCTACCTACCAGCTCTGGCGGGTGAAGGCCCGCGTTGCGTTTTTATCCTGTGCGCGGCAGCCGCGCCTGCGCCCGCCGTCTGCATTCATATTACCAGAAAGCCGCCGGTAAATCCAGTCCCGCAAAAAATCCGCGCTGTCCGCCGCCGGAATCCATGTTTCAGAACAGATTTTACAATTTCACTTGCAGCCGTTCCCTTCTTCAGGATGCTGCACAAATTCACAAGTCCTCATTGTACAGGCCAATCCCCCGCAGGATGAATAGTCTGCGGGGGGATTTTTTGTGGAAACTGACAGTTTTAACAAACGCGTGTACTTTTTCTTGATTTCTTTTGACAGTTGTGCTATACTGTCAAATGTAAGAGGACACTAACAATCAAAAAAACGCCCGGAGTATTGAGCATGGGGACAAGCGGACGAATCGTGCCGCGTGTTTGCTGTGCTTTTTTTGCATCTGGAAAAAGCCAGAATATGGAGGGAGGCGGAATGAAATTTGGAACAACGACTTTATGAAGCCCTGCAGCGCAACCCCATTATCGCCGCTGTGCGCGACGACGAGGGGCTGGCGCAGTGCCTGCGCACCGATATCCAGACCGTATTCGTGCTTTACGGCGATATCTGCAATATCTCTGAGATCGTCCGGCAGATCAAGGACGCCAGAAAGATCGCCATCGTCCACGCCGATCTGATCAGCGGTCTGGCTGCGAAGGAGATCTCCGTCGATTTTCTCCGCCGCAGCACGCAGGCGGACGGCGTGATCTCCACCCGCGCGAACATGATCCAGCGGGCAAAGGAACTGAATATGATCGCAATCCTGCGGGTCTTTCTGATCGATTCCATGGCGCTCGATTCGGCGCTGAGCGCGAAGAATCTCAAGCCGGACGCCATCGACATCCTGCCCGGGCTGATGCCGTCGATGCTGCGCAAGGTGCGGCAGCTGACGGGGCTGCCGATCCTGACAGGCGGACTCATCACGGAAAAGAAAGAGGTCATGCAGGCGCTCGAGGCGGGCGCGCTCGCCATTTCCAGTACGGCCCCCGCCGTATGGCAGATGTGAGGAGGAACCGCATATGTGCACCGATACAAAGGGCAGGATCGCCGAGGCTGTTGAACAGATGCTGCAGACAAGGCCGGTCTGCAAGATCACGGTGCAGCGCGTGATGGAGCAGGCGCAGATGAAGCGGCAGAGCTTCTATTATCACTATCAGGATATCTACAGCGTGCTGGAATGGATCGTGGAGACGGAGCTGTGCGCCCCGCTGCAGTATGACGGCGCACAGGCCCCCGGCGAATGGTGTTTGCAGGCGCTGACAGTCCTGCGGGAAAAGCAACAGCTGATGCGCAAGATCTCGCAGGCACTTGGTCAGGATACGATGTATCGGATTACAGAAAGAATCATTCGTCCGCAGCTTGCCCGGCTCCTGCCGGATCCGGACGCGGTAGACAGCGCGACGCACTCCCTCGCGTTGGATATGCTCTGTCAGGCCGCGTTCTGCACCGTCGACAGTCTCGTCGCTCGGCGGACGCCGCTCGACGTGGAAGCGTTTATGCACCAGCTTCAGGCGCTGTTCCTGACCGTGCAGCAGATTTGATTCTTTATTTTTGAAGCCCTTCTATTCTCTGGCTTTGCGCATAGAATGTTGTGTGCATATACGCTATAAATCAATCGATAGAATTTTATTTTTTGTTGATTTTGACATTATTCCAAGCTTGTCTAATGACAGCGGCACAGGTTTCCTGTATACTGACAGTTAGAAGATACCACCATAGAGTGATTCATTTTAATCTGCAAGAAAGATAAGGAGGACGTATTCATGGCAAAATACATCATGGCCCTGGACGCCGGCACGACTTCCAATCGCTGCATTCTCTTCAATGAGAGCGGCGAAATGTGCAGCGTCTCGCAACGCGAATTCCCCCAATACTTTCCGAAGCCCGGCTGGGTCGAGCACGACGCAAATGAGATCTGGGCTACGCAGCTTGGCGTAGCCGTCGAGGCCATGCAGAAGATCGGCGCAACTGCCGCCGACATCGCGGCCATCGGCATCACCAACCAGCGCGAAACCGCCATCGTCTGGGATAAGGTCACAGGCGAGCCCATCCACCACGCTATCGTCTGGCAGTGCCGCCGCACGAGCGAATACTGCGACAGCCTGAAGGCCAAGGGCCTGACGGACAGCTTCCGGGCCAAGACCGGCCTCGTCATCGACGCCTATTTCTCCGGCACGAAGGTGCACTGGCTGCTTGAAAACGTCCCCGGCGCACGCGAGCGCGCAGAGCGCGGCGAGCTGCTGTTCGGCACAGTTGAAACGTGGCTCATCTGGAAGCTGACGGGCGGCAAGGTCCATGTCACCGACTACTCCAACGCCTCCCGCACGATGCTCTTCAACATCAACACACTGCAGTGGGACGATGAGATCCTGAAGGAGCTGAACATCCCCAGATGTATGCTCCCGACCCCGATGCCGTCCAGCTGCATCTACGGCGAGACGGATCCGGCGCTGCTCGGCGGCCCGATCAAGATCGCAGGCGCTGCGGGCGACCAGCAGTCGGCTCTGTTCGGCCAGGCCTGCTATCATCCCGGCGAAGCCAAGAACACCTACGGCACCGGCGCGTTCCTGCTGATGAACACCGGTGAGAAGCCCGTCTTCTCCAAGAACGGCCTCGTCACCACCATCGCGTGGGGCCTGAACGGCAAGGTCGAATACGCGCTCGAAGGCTCCGTCTTCGTTGCGGGCGCCGCGATCCAGTGGCTGCGCGACGAGCTGAAGATCATCGAGTCCGCACCTGACTCCGAATACTATGCCGGCAAGGTCAAGGACACCAACGGCTGCTATGTCGTCCCGGCGTTCACCGGCCTCGGCGCGCCGCACTGGGATCAATACGCACGCGGCACTATCGTCGGCATCACCCGCGGCGTCAACAAGAACCACATCATCCGTGCAACAATGGAATCCCTCGCCTATCAGGTCAACGACATCCTTGTCGCCATGCAGGCCGATTCCGGCATCAAGCTGGCCGCGCTGAACGTTGACGGCGGCGCGTCTGCCAACAACCTGCTGATGCAGATGCAGTCCGATATTTCCGGCGCTCCGGTTCAGCGTCCGACCTGTGTCGAGACGACCGCGATGGGCGCTGCGTATCTGGCTGGTCTTGCCGTCGGCTACTGGGCCAGCAAGGAGGACGTCGTCCGCAACCGCGCCATTGACCGTGTATTCCATCCGGAGATCACCGCAGAAGAGCGCGCAGCCAAGGTAAAGGGCTGGAGCAAAGCTGTCAAGTGCTCCTACGGCTGGGCGAAGGACGAATAAAAAAGCTTTTTCAGGAGAAGAAACGGAAAACAACCAAATATTGATGTATGACAGGGAGGAATATTCATGTTCTTAAAGTACTTATGTGAGTTCCTTGGCACAATGATGCTGATCCTGCTCGGCGACGGCGTCGTTGCAAACGTGACCCTCAACAAGTCCGGCATGAAGGGCGCAGGCTCTATCCAGATCACCCTTGCATGGGGCCTTGCGGTCATGGTTCCCGCGTTCATCTTCGGCGAAGCCTCCGGCGCGAGCTTCAACCCCGCGCTGACCATCGCGCTGGCTGTCGGCGGCATGTTCGACTGGGCGCTGGTTCCCGGCTATGTCATCGCGCAGATCCTCGGCGGTATCGTCGGCGGCGTTCTGGTCTACATCCTCTTCAAGGATCACTTTGACGCGACGGAAGACCCCGGCACCAAGCTCGGCGTGTTCTCCACCGGCCCGTCCATCCCCAACACCGGCCGCAACATCGTGCAGGAAGCCATCGCGACCTTCGTTCTGGTTTTCGCGATCTGCGGTCTGAACCAGGTCCCGCAGCTGGCTGCCGGCGTCGGCAAGCTGCTGGTCTTCGGCATCATCGTCTCGATCGGTATGTCCCTTGGCGGTCTGACCGGCTATGCGCTGAACCCGGCACGTGACCTCGGCCCGCGTATCGCGCACGCCATTCTCCCCATCAAGGGCAAGGGCTCCAGCAACTTCAAATACGGCCTGATCGTCCCCATCTTTGGGCCCATCATCGGCGGTATTGTCGCTGTCCTGCTGTACAACGTCATCCCCTGGGTTGCTGCGTAAGTACTGCCCACGCATCTGAATATACTCTGCTCTAAGTGAATGTGTCGGGCAGTCCAACCCTCCCACCGGAAGGCTTATTTGGGCTGCCCGACTTTCTTTGGCAGATGAAGGAGGAATCTTTTTGTACGACATCATCATTATCGGCGCAGGCGTTACCGGCTGCGCGGTCGCGCGGTACCTGTCCCGCTATGAGGGACGGATGCTGGTGCTGGAAAAGGCAGAGGATGTGTGCTGCGGCACCTCCAAGGCCAACAGCGCCATTGTCCACGCAGGGTTCGACGCCGCGCACGGAAGCCTGATGGCAAAAATGAATCTCGAAGGCAATCTCATGATGCCGCAGCTTGCGAAGGATCTTGATTTTGCGTTCAAAATGAACGGCTCGCTTGTTGTGTGTATGTCCGAGGAGGACCTGCCGAAGCTGCGCGCGCTGTATGAAAACGGCGTAAAAAACGGCGTAAAGGAGCTGGAGATCGTAGACGCGAAGCGTCTGCACGAGCTGGAGCCGAACGTGTCGAAAAACGCCGTCGCCGCGCTCTGGGCGCCGACCGGCGGCATTGTCTGCCCGTTCAATCTGACCATTGCGCTGGCAGAGAATGCCTTTGACAACGGCGTGGAGTTCCAATTCAATACCGAGGTCACCGGCTTTACATGGAACGACGGCTATTGGACCATCCACACCAACCACGGCGAGTTTGAAACGCGCTATGTCATCAACGCCGCAGGCGTCTATTCGGACGTGCTGCACAACATGGTCTCGACCCGCAAGCTGCACATCACGCCGCGCCGCGGCGATTACTGCCTGCTGGACAAGAGCACCGGCGCTTTCGTTTCACACACCATCTTCCAGCTGCCCGGCAAGCTCGGCAAGGGCGTTCTGGTCAGCCCGACCGTCCACGGAAACACCATCGTCGGCCCGACGGCGATCGACATTGAAGACCGCGAGGGCACGAACACCACCGCCGAGGGTCTGAACGACCTCATCGAAAAGGCGGGCGCGACCGTTGAAAACCTGCCTATCCGCCAGACCATCACGAGCTTCGCGGGTCTGCGCGCGCATGAGGATCATCATGAATTCGTCATCGGCGAGGCCGAGGGCGCGCAGCAGTTCATCGACTGCGCGGGCATCGAATCGCCCGGCCTGACCTCCTCCCCCGCCATCGGCCTGCACGTGTCGGAGCTGATGCGCGATCTGATGGGCCTGCGGGAAAAGGAGCACTTCATCGCCACGCGCAGGGGCGTGCTCGACCCGAAGACGCTCTCCAAAGAGGACTATCAGAAGCTCATCCACGAAAAGCCCGCCTACGGCCAGATCATCTGCCGCTGCGAGCAGGTCACGGAGGGTGAGATCCTCGACGCCATCCACCGCCCCCTCGGTGCGAAGAGCCTCGACGGCGTCAAGCGCCGCACCCGTGCGGGCATGGGCCGCTGTCAGGCGGGCTTCTGCAGCCCGCGCGTGATGGAAATTCTGGCACGTGAGCTGCACGTTGATCAGAGTGAGATCACCAAATGCGGCGGCGCGTCCCGGCTGATCGTCGGCACAAACAAGGACAAGCTTGAGGAGGTGCAGGACAAATGAAATATGACATTGTCGTCATCGGCGGCGGCCCCGCCGGTCTGTCGGCGGCTATCGCGGCATATGACGCAGGCTGCCAGAGCATCCTGATCCTTGAGCGCGACGTGCAGCTGGGCGGCATTCTGAACCAGTGCATCCACAACGGCTTCGGCCTGCACACCTTCGGCGAAGAGCTGACCGGCCCGGAATACGCTGCGCGTTACATCACGCAGGCGCTTGAACGCAAGATCGAATATAAACTCAACACGATGGTACTGTCCATCAGCGCAGATAAGCATATTACGGCGGTCAACCGCGAGGAAGGACTGATCGAGATCGACGCACGCGCGATCATCCTGACCATGGGCTGCCGGGAAAGAAGCCGCGGCGCGCTGAACATCCCCGGCTACCGCCCGGCGGGCATTTATTCCGCCGGTACGGCGCAGCGGCTCGTCAACATGGAGGGCTTCATGCCCGGCCGCAGAGTCGTCATTCTCGGCAGCGGTGATATCGGCCTCATTATGGCGCGGCGCATGACCCTTGAGGGCGCGAAGGTACTGGTTGTAGCAGAACTTCTGCCCTACTCCGGCGGTCTGAAACGCAATATCGTCCAGTGCCTGAACGACTTTGATATCCCCCTCAAGCTCAGCCACACCGTTGTGAACATTGAGGGCAAGGAGCGCGTTTCCGGCATCACGATTGCGGAGGTCGGCCCCGACCGCAAGCCCATTCCCGGCACGGAGATCCACTATGACTGCGACACGCTGCTGCTGTCCTGCGGCCTGATCCCGGAGAACGAGCTTTCGCGCGGCATGGGCGTGGATATTTCCCCGGTCACAAACGGCCCCGTCGTCGACGAGAGCCTGCAGACAAGCATTCCTGGCGTTTTCGCCGCCGGCAACGTGCTGCACGTGCACGATCTGGTCGACTACGTCTCTGAGGAGGCTGCGGCGGCAGGCCGCGCCGCCGTGCGCTATCTTGCGCAGGGCGAAACCGCAGAGCGCCATGAGATCCCCGTCACATTTGAGGGCGGCATCCGCTACACCGTCCCGGCAAGCATCGACCCGAAGCTGGCTGCGGACGATCTGGTGCTCCGGTTCCGCGTGGGCGGCGTGATGAAAAAGCGCGTCGTGAAGCTGCTGCTGGACGACGACGCAGTGCTCACGCGCAGGCGGCCCGTCATGGCCCCCGGTGAGATGGAGGAGCTGAAGCTCACGAAGGATATGCTGGACGCACATCCCGGTCTGACGCGCATTCATATCACAGTGGAGGAGGCATAACGATGGAAAAACGAGAACTGACCTGCATCGGCTGCCCGCTCGGCTGTTCGATCACCGTCACGCTGGAAAACGGCGAGATCAAAGATGTTGCCGGGTACACCTGCAAGCGCGGTCATGATTACGCGAGAAAGGAAGTCACGAACCCGACGCGCATCGTCACGAGCACCGTCCGTCTGACCGGCAGCGCGACCGGCGCAGCCGTCGTCAGCTGCAAGACGGCGCAGGACATCCCGAAGGGCAAGATCTTCGAGGTCGTCGCGGCGCTCCGTCAGGTCACGGCGCACGCGCCCGTGAAGATCGGCGACGTGCTGCTGACAAACGCCGCCGGAACGGGCGTCGATATCGTTGCGACGAAAAATGTACAGTAATTAGGAATGAAGTGCGGAGAAAGTTCACAAATCCTTTCGGATTCGTTCACAGTTCCGACATGATTGGCCGGTATACTCATACTCGTAAGCAAGCCAATCTTTTCTTTCCTCTCTTCTCTTTCTTCTTTCTTTTCTACACCAACAGCTTTCTGATGAAGCGGCGCAAGAAGGAGTTCGGCCTGCTGAACATTCTGGGCATGGGCAAGAAGCACATTGCGCTGGTCATCTTCTGCGAAACACTGATTCTGCTGCTGATCAGTCTGGTCGTTGGAATCGGTCTGGGCATTCTGTTTGACAAGCTGATGTTCCTGCTGCTGATGAAGCTGCTGGGGACCGGCGTGTCGGAGCTTTCCTTCCAGATTCTTCCCGGTGTGATTGTCAGCACGGCGCTGATCATCAAAAAGTACAGGGCACTCTTGCTGTCGCCCAGGGCACGCAGCGTGGCGGCCAGAAAATTGTAAAAAAAGGTGAAGAGCAGGCCCGCAAACACGATGCGCAGGTAGT
>OGXR01001688.1_pt1 | contig 15683 bp, 19 predicted proteins | sample 1576331 | NCBI WGS metagenome assembly OGXR01 (sample SAMEA3541473, study PRJEB24748) | human gut metagenome | biome: human gut; feature: human-associated habitat; material: faeces | place: China | collected 2012 | reverse complement strand
TCAGCGGCAAATCATTCGGTTTTCGCAGTCCCAGCATTTTGGTTAAGTCCCCCTGCGGGTCAACATCCAGCAGAAGGACCTTCTTGCCCTGCATCGCCAGACCGGCACCGAGATTGTACACCGTGGTGCTTTTCCCGACACCACCCTTTTGATTGGCAACGGCAATGACCTTCGTTTTTGCCATGTGGGTTTCCTCCTAACATAGATTTAGCCGCCTGCGGTGAAGCAGGCGGCTATGTATACGGCAAGTATTTTGAATTTTTCTATGTATATCTTGGGGTAACTGTTTACAATACCCAATCGTTTTGGTAAAATATCATCAGCCCTAAGAAGGAGGCGTACTTTCTATGTGGGACACCATTCAAAAGCTGGAATATCGTGTGCGAGCCAATATCGAAGGTGCACAGCAGGAACTGAATATGAGATTGACTGACCGCATGGAACTGCCTCTTTATGGTCTGCATGGTGAGAAGCTGTATCTGACAGGGGTTACTGCGCTACGGAAAAAGGCAGCAGAGCTGGATGCGCTTTATGATCAGCTTCCTGCACACCGGGGTGTAAAAGATACCATCCTTCTGGATGCCTGGTCCTCTGCCACTATTGAGGGTGCGAGGACCACGGTACAGCGGGTACGGGATCATTTTGAAAACCCCAAGACTAAGGATGACCGTATGGTTGTCAACACCATCATGGGCAGCAACTACGCATACAACCATCCCATTACCGAAAACAACATCCGCAGGCTGTGGGAGAAGATCGTGGACGGAGTCTGCGAAAATGGGGAGCATCGCGGAAAACTGTATCGGGATGGTATGGTCTATGTCGGTTCCGGGGATCGTGTGATTCATGTTCCGGCTCAGGCTGAGCAGTTGACGGAGCTGATGGCACAGTGGTTTTCTTATCGGGAAGCAGATAGCACTGACTTGCTGATTCGTTCTTTTGTGGCACACTTCTATTTTGTGTACCTGCATCCCTTCTGTGATGGCAACGGCAGAGCGGCTAGAATTTTGAATGCTTCCCAGCTATATCATGGCGGATATCGGAAGATGAAGAATCTGCCGCTGTCCAGTGCCATCAACAATCAGCTCAGCGGATACTACGGAAGTCTTGCGGACTCGGAGACGGTTCTGAACGGAATTGATGACAGATGGCTGGACTTGTCCCCCCTTGTGTCCTATATGTTGGATGCCTTTGAGCGCTGCCTGATCGATGCGGCCCTTTCTGTAAATGCGCTTACCGAAGCTGAATCAAAGCTGTTGGAGCGGATGAACAAAGCTGGCATCCATGCTGAAATCACAACAAAAAAAGCTGCTGGCATTTTGCAGCGGTCTGAGAATGGTGCGAGAACAGTTTTGAATTCTCTTGTTAAGAAAGGGTATCTGACCGTAGATACGAACAAGGCGCCTTATATCTACCACCTTCACCAGCATATTCCCTACAATTAACCATAAGAACGTACTGCCCATTAACAAGGCAGTGCGTTCTTCGTGCTATATGTGGTATTTTCACTCTGTCCTACTACCTGCTATCGTTCAGGAATGCTCCATCCACAATGTGGAATACTAGCGCAGAGGTGATGATTATGGCAAAGAAAGGTATGAAGCATCCCGATGTGACCCGTGGGCCGAGAAATGAGACTTCCCCTGTCCACCAGATTCAGGGCAAGGCCAAAAGCGGTAAGGAAAAAGCAAATCCTATCATCGCGGGAACCACCGGCGCAAATCAAAAGGTATGGCACGAAAAGCCTATCTCCAAGGCTCATGGAATCATTGACACAGATTTGGCAAGGGATAATCTGGAGAATGATATCCCTTTTGCGGATTTGCAGGATCTGTAATTCCCCTTCTGCCACTTAAAATGCAGGGCACGACAAGTGTGCCCTGCTCATAGTCCATTCCGGCAATGAAGCAAATAGCTATGTACCGAAAACAACGAAACCGCTTACTCGAATAAACCAAGTAAGCGGTTCGGTATGTATTAGATTCTTTTCAAGGGTGCAGAAAGGACTTTCAGAATCAGCTCGTCCACACAGTCTGTAAAGCGCCCCTCGTGGATCAGACGGTTTTTCATCTGGACAAGGCTTCTAATCAGAACTCTGTGCTCAATCTCATCCAGGTACAGGTAATGCCTTTTCTTCAGCATGGGTTATTCCTCCTTTATGTCGTTTCTCTGATTCCATTATAGACAATTTCCATTCCCCTTCAAGTGTCCAGGAATATGTATTGTTACCTTCCATTCCTCGGCCTTTGCAGAACATCCTTCCCTACCAGCCAGAGCTGACCGATTGGATTTTTCACGATTGCCTGACAAAGCGGCAGCTTCCGGAGGTCGGTTTGCTCAATTCTGGAATACCTACAGTTTATTAGACAGTCCTTTTCGGATAGTCTTGAAACTGTAGCATTTTTGCTTACATTATGGCACTTCCATGCTGTGCTTTATAGTACTCCTCTTCCGCATGATTTGGAATCAGGTATCATATTTTAAAAAACATTGCAATTTGTCGAATATTGCTATGGAATAAATTGTAAAAATATGATACATTATCAGTAGACAGGGGGAGGTCCTTTATGATTAAAATAGTAAAAGTGCCAATCAAGCCCGGTAAGCAACAGATTGAAGATCAAAAAATCTCCTCTCAGTTTCATTATATCAAGGAACTTTCTTTGCTGAAATACGATGCAGAGGAAAAACGAGAACTGAATCTAATCCAGCAATCAAGTCAAATGCAAACTGCATTTTCTTTTATGACTGCCGCAGTGTTCATGGCACTGCCTATATGTATAGAGTATCGAGGAGTGCTCAGCCTTAAGTTTTTCCTTGTATCCTCCTCAATTATTTCCGTCTTTTTAATTGCAAGTCTGATTCTAGCATCAATTGCCCAATGGCGTTGGAAATTAGAATCTTTACCAGATATTGCAGTACTTAAAGATGCAATTCTTAATAACGAAGAATGGGAAAGCCTATGCATTGAGCATATCCAGCTTGCCCAATTTGTTGATTTAATCAGCAAAGTGCAGGACCATAAGGCCCATTTGAATGATAGGCGTGTAAAATTAATTATGGCTTCCATGATTACCTTTTACTTATCCGTTGGTTCCATAATAATTTCTTTTGCTATTGCAATAATTTTGATACTATAAGGAGCATACATACCATGTCTGAAAATACAAAATTAAATCCATCACCTACACAGAACCCAGCAAAAAGCATCAATCCCCCTTCCCTTCCTACTAAATCTACACGTGGCGAAGTTGGGTCCAGACCCCAGAGTTCTCCTGGAGGTAACCGAAAGTGAGTTCATTTGATCAGCATAAATCACCTCAGAATAAGCCAATCTTATCTTCTGCCTCTTCTAACCCTGCGTTACAAGTTAAAGCTCCCAAGCTTCCAACAAAGACAGAATTCACCTTGGATAAGGAGAAATCGAACCATTCTAATCAAAAGTAAAACCATAATTATTAAGGGAGCATAGCGTAGCTTATCTTCTGCTATGCTCCCGCTTTTTCTGACAAATACACCATTGTTTTACAAAGGATAATGTGATATAATGGATGAGATAGTTAATTACCTTCACATTAAAGGAGTGTAAGTTATGAGAAAGGCTTTATGCGTAGGAATTGATTGCTATGAACATGTGGCCGATTTGCACGGATGCGTAAACGATGCAAATTCTGTTAAAGCTGCACTCGAACGCAACGGAGACGGAACGTTAAATTTTGATACTCGGTTGATGTGCGCAACGAGCGAAGCGTCTTATGTTACTAGAACAGATTTGAAGGATGCTGTACGAGAACTATTTCAGGGCGAATCTGAAATTGCTGTGTTCTATTTCGCAGGACACGGTTCTTTCGACTCACTAGGAGGATATCTTTGCACGAGTGAAATTAAGAGAGCAGACGAAGGTTTCTCTCTTAACGATCTCATGGAGATGGTAGCCCAGTCGTCTGCACGTAATAAAGTCATTATTCTGGACAGTTGTCACAGTGGTCTGGCAGGAACTTCAACACCAATGCACAACTATTCCATCCTGCATAACGGGACCACAATACTTGCCGCCTGTGACGAAAAACAGTATTCTTCTGAAGAAAACGGGCATGGTGTCTTCACATCTCTTTTAATTGAAGCTCTGTATGGTGGCGCAATGAATCTTCTGGGCGATGTTTCTCCTGGTAGTATTTACTCATATATTGATCGATCATTGGGCGCTTGGGAGCAGAGACCCGTTTTTAAAGCGAATATTAAAACGTTTGTCTCTCTACGAAAAAACGCTCCTCCTATTTCAATTAGTGATCTAAGGCAGATAACATCCATTTTCCCTTCCCCTTATGAGGAATATGCTTTAGATCCCACCTATGAACCTGATAAACACGAAGCCGATATCAAGGATGTAAACAAAGCGCATGAGGCAATCTTCGCAACACTTCAAAAGTATGTAAAGCTCAACCTTGTTGTGCCTGTTGGTGCAGAGCACATGTACTACGCCGCTATTCAGCACAAATCATGCAAGTTAACTGCTCAGGGACAGCATTACTGGAATCTGGTACACAATCAGAAAATTTAACATGGGAGGCTAAAGAAATGATTAATGTTTTCATTCCTCATCGATGGAATAATGATGATTACGCAGAACTGAGCGCACTGCTGGATAGAACAAAGTATCGTGTCCGAGATTATTCTGTCCCTGCCACCTCACCTTTTGATATCATCGACAAGCGGTTCAATGTTGATCCCAAAATTCAGAAACAGATCCGCTATGCCAGTGTTGTGGTGTGTTCAAATCGCCCGGCAAATAATTTTGGTATGTCAATTGAAGAAATCAAGTATGCTGTTAGCATTGGAAAACCTGTCGTAGCTATCAAAATAACTGACAGCACTAGCCAAATGATTGCTAACCTGGGGATCCCGGTAATTCCAAAGCGGAAAGATTCTCTTGAAGCATGGATTACCAAAAATGGATGATTCTAATCATTTGAATACATTTTCGTCTAATCACCTTCAAAAAAGTAACCAACGATCATAACTTCAGCCAGCATGCTCATTTATGGGTGTGCTGGCATTTTTTGTAAATAACAATCGCTTTATTCATTGCATTTCGACACCTTGAATCGAGTAAGATTAGTAGATAACATGAAACAGGAGATACGGAAATGAATGTTGTTATGCCCGATTTTCCAGATACAGTCAGACTGAATAGTCGACTGAAGGCTAAATTTTTTTATAAACGCGATGATCTATACATGATTCCCAGACTCTTCATACAATAGGCTAATGAATCCCATTTCCAAGGCTCATGGAATCATCGTCACAGACCTGCAAGAGATAATCTGGAGAATGACATTCCTTTCGCGGATTTGCAGGATCTGTAATAACCAATGCAGGGCACGGCAAAAGCGTGCCCTGTGCATAGTCCATTCCTTCAAATGAAGCAGATGGCTATGTACTGACAACAAGAAACCGCTTACTCGAAAAAGTCAAGTAAGCGGTTCGGTATGTATCAGATTCTTTTCACCGGGGCAGAAAGAGTTTTCAGAATCAGGTCATCCACGCAGTCCGTGAAGCGTCCCTGCTGAATCAGTTTGTTCTTCATCTGGACAAGGCTTCTGATCAGAACTCTGTACTCAATCTCATCCAGGTACAGGTAGTGCCTTTTCTTCAGCATGGGGGATTCCTCCTTTATGTCGTTTCTCTGATTCCATTATAGACAATCTACATTTCCCCTTCAAGTGTGCAGGAATATATATTGTCACCTTCCATTCCGCGGTCCTTGCAGAACATCCTTTCCCACCAGCCAGAGCTGACCAAGGGGATTTTTTACAATCACCTGACAAAGCGGCAGCTTCCGGAGGTTGGTCTGCTCAATCCCCCCCTCCAGTTTGCTGCTGGGATCGGATTCATCCGCAATGTTCCCCCACGCCTCCAGAATCGGCAGCGGTTCGGCTCCACCAATCCGACCCTAGACAAACTCGCGTTGTCTAGGGTCATTTCTGAATGACTGTCCTGCGTGTTGTACAGGACAGTCATTTTGTCATCATAGAGGTATATTTTATTGACGAAAGTATCAACCAAAGCTTGTCTGTATTTTGCATCGTTGATGTCGCCTTTGCGGAACTGATTAAGGAAAAAACGGATTTCATTTACTGTTGGAACTGTATTTGAGGTTTTCTCCATAAAAATCTGTCTTTCCAAATCATCGTGTTCCTTTTTCTTCTGAGAAATGCGTTCCGCTAAAATGTCTATCAGTTGACCACTTTCAAGAGCTTTGAGTAGGTTTTCTGTTGCCCGTTCATTCTCTTTCAGCAGCCTTTTAAGGCGCTTCAGGTTATCCGTATTCCTTTCCTGCTCACAGAGTAGTACAACCTCGGACGCAATTTTATCGATATTGTCCCTAGTCAATAATTTGCGTGTCTCTGTAATGACCAACTCCTCAATGTAACTCTTATTGACGGTTCCTTTCTTGCAGGACTTATCTTTTCTGTTGGTCACGCACTGATAGTAGAAATATTTTTTGCCCATCTTGCCTTTTCCGCTGACACCTGTCATTGCACTCTTGCAGTAACCGCAAAATAGTTTTGTACTCAATATGTAACTTTCATGAGCCTTTGCACGTGCAGGGGCTTTTTTCTTTTTATTCATCATACGATAAGGATAATACATCGCGGAGGCAAGCAGATTCTTTGCCTTTCCGAACGCCTCTTCCAGCATCTGCGCAAAGTTGGGAGAATCGATCTTCCAATGCTTCTTATACCAGGCGATAGCTTCCTATTTGTACCGTTCCCCCTGGTCTACGGCATCAAAATGTTCTTTAACATGTTAGAAGCACACGAGAAGCATCGAAGGGTGACGAATATGAAAAGAGGCTGCAGAAATTCTGCAGCCTCTGTGCTATGTGGGTTACTTATCTTCCGCTCTAGCCATTGCCAGCTGGAAGTCCTTGGCGTCAGTGAAAATTTCCTGCTTGTAGGGATTCTTCTTCTGTTCCTTGGAGCGCTTGATAATCAGCGCCAGAGCCAGCACATTGATGGCCAGCGAAGCAATGGAAATCACGCCCTGGGGAACAGGATTTACCAGGGTCGGACGGATAGCGGCATCCATGAAGCCGTCAGCATACAGTACCGGGAGGGTAGTGAAGATGCTCCTATCCTGGAACAGGGGGAACACCTGAGCGAACATACACCACAGAGCCAGGGTATTTGCCCGGTTCTGGATCCAGCCGCCCTTATTCCACAGGGCATTAGCAACAGTGGGAGCCAGCAGCAGCGCCAGACCGCAATACCATGTGTGGGTAGGCAGGTTCAGATAGGTGTACTGGAAGTTCCACACATCATAGGCCAGGATATACAGCCAGATCATATCGGGCCACAGCATATCTTTCTTATCTTTGGAAGCGTAGATACCCCACCAGCCGGTCATGCAGAAGATGTTGATGATACCGGCAGCGCCGTTGAGCCAGTTCCACCAGCCACCATAGAGCCAGACATTTTCGCTGGACAGCCACCAGCCGTCGGGAGAAAGGGCACCCTTGATGCCGGATTCGAAGTCGCTGACCACAGCAATCAGAATATTGGCGGCCACGATCAGGAAGGGGAACACCTTGAACCAATCCGTTTTGCCGATGGACCACTTGTATTTCAGCATCATAAAGCCGATGCAGCCCAATGTCGCGGCATAGAGCTTGAAATAATGGAACCAGCTGTTCATGTAGACATAGGTGGGATTATTCAGCGCCCACTGGGCACCCATAGCAGCGCCTACATAAATGGAGATAAAGTAAATAGTCAGACCTGCGGGCAGAACCAGGAAGCAGGCAATGCCGCCCCATTTTGTCCGGCGTGCAAATTCATTGGCGAGAATCAGACCCACAAATACCATCAGCCAGCCAAGAAGCTGGAAACCGGCGGTTTCGCCATAAATCTGGAATAACATAAGATAACCTCCTTATATAACTTCTACTTCTTTGATGTTTAGTTCGTTTCCCTTCAAAAGCCAGGTCTTCTCACTGCCACAATATGGGCAGATGCGACCGTGCTGCACAGTGGGGTATTCCTGCTTGCAGCCGTCACACCAGGTAATTGCCGGCAGGATTTCCACCTTCATTGCGCAGCCTGTGAGCATAGGCTTCTTTTTGATGGCCCATTCCCAGCAATCGGTGAGATAGTGAGGGATCACCGTGGATACCTCACCAATCTCAATGGTTACGCTCTGGATCTGGGTCACATCATTTTCTTTAGCGACTTCTTCCAAAGAGTCGATAATATGAAACACAACACCCAGTTCGTGCATCTACTGCTCCTTTTTCTTGGAGAACTTGATCTTCAGGGCCTGCTTTGCACCGTTTCCCAGAACATAAGGCAACTTCTTCTCGCTGGGGATCATGTTGGAACACTCGGGGCGCTCACGATGGAGCTTAATGGCACCGAATTCACACTTGGTGGTGCAGACACCGCAGCCGATGCACTTGTTGGGGTCAACGACGGACGCGCCGCAGCCCAGGCATCTTGCCGTTTCTGCCTTGACCTGCTCTTCCGTGAAGGAGAGCTTTGCATCCCGGAAGGACTTCTTGTGGTCAACATCCTTACGGGTGCCGGGGATCTGACGGGAGGCGTTGTCGTACTGCTCTACCTTGATGTTGTCCTTATCCAGGGCGATGAATTCACGGCGGTTACGGCCGATAGTCAGACTGGAATGGGGCTGCACGAACCGGTGGATGGAGATAGCACCCTCACGGCCAGCAGCGATGGCATCGATGGCAAACTTGGGGCCGGTGTACACATCGCCGCCAACGAAGATATCGGGTTCCGCGGTCTGATAGGTAAGGCTGTCTGCAACTGCACCATTTCCGCGGCCCAGTTCCACCTTGGAGCCCTTCAGCAGATCACCCCACAGAATGCTCTGACCGATGGACAGGAATACCCGGTCGCAGGGAACGGTCTTGGTGTCATTTTCATCATATGCAGGTGCAAACTTGCCGTCTTTATCCCATACGCTGACGCAGCGCTTGAAGACGATGCCGGTTACACGGCCGTTTTCAGTGAGAATTTCCTTGGGGCCCCAGCCGCAGTCGATTGTCACATCCTCTTCCAGAGCTTCTGCGATTTCTTCTTCGGAGGCGGGCATCTTGTCCCGAGGCTCCAGGCAGAACATAGCTACAGACTCTGCGCCGCAGCGCTGGGCGGTTCTTGCCACGTCGATGGCCACATTGCCGCCGCCAACAACCACAGCCTTGCCGGTTACAGGATAGCTTTCGTCAGCGCCGACAGTGCGAAGGAAGTCCACGGCGGTCATGACACCTTCTGCATCCTCACCGGGGATACCCGCTTTGCGTCCGCCCTGGCAGCCGATGGCAATGTAGAATGCCTTGTAACCCTGTGCACGCAGTTCGTCCAGCGTCACATCCTTGCCCACTTCAATGCCGCACTTGATCTCCACGCCCATGGCCTTGATGATGTCGATTTCGGCATCGATCACATCTTTCTCCAGCTTGAAGCTGGGGATGCCGTAGCGGAGCATACCGCCGGGCTTTTCGTTCTTTTCGAAAATCACGGGGGAATAACCCTTTTCAGCCAGATAGAAAGCACAGCTTAATCCCGCAGGGCCTGCGCCGATGATAGCGACCTTCTCAGAGAAGGAGCCGTTGAGGGAGGGAACCACCTTTTTGGGGATATAGCGGGTTTCTGCGTCCAGATCCTGCTGGGCAATGAACTTCTTGACCTCGTCAATGGCGATAGCCTGGTCGATGGAGCCTCTGGTACAGGCGTCCTCACAGCGGCGGTTGCAGATGCGGCCGCAGATAGCGGGCAGGGGATTATCTTTCTTGATCAGCGCCAGGGCTTCGGTGTAGCGGCCCTGAGCGGCCATCTTCAGGTAACCCTGGACGGCAATGTGTGCAGGACATGCAGTCTTGCAGGGAGCGGTACCGGAATCGTAGCAGTTGATGCGGTTGTTGTCCCTATAGTTTTCATCCCACATATGGGGGCCCCATTTCATCTCGCTGGGCAGGGGATGCTTGGGATACTCTACCTGCTTGCCGTCCTTGGTGCACAGTTTCTGACCCAGCTTCACAGCACCGGCAGGGCAGACCTCCACGCACTTGCCGCAGGCAACGCAGTCGTCCTTTTCCACCCGTGCCACATAGGCGCTTCTGGACAGGTTGGGGGTGTTGAACAGCTGGGAGGTACGCAGAGCATAGCAGACATTGATGTTGCAGTTGCAGATGGCGAAGATTTTGTCTGCACCGTCAATGTTGGTGATCTGATGGACGAAGCCGTTTTCCTCGCCCTTGCGGAAGATTTCCAGAGCCTCTTCCTTGGTGATGTAGCGGCCACCCTTACCGGTTTCCACCACGTAATCAGCCATGTCTCCCACGGCAACACACCAGCCTTCGGGGTCATCGGCACAGCCTTCATCGAAGGTCAGACGGGATTTGCGGCAGGAGCAGGGAGATGCGGCGTACTTGCCCTCATACTTATCCAGCCAGTGGGAGATATGTTCCACCGAAATGGACTGGTTCTCGGTTTCGATGGCCTTTTCCACAGGGATCACGTGCATGCCGATGCCGGCGCCTCCGGGAGGTACCATGGGGGTGACCTTCTCCAGAGGCAGACGACTCATCCGCTCGAAGAAACGACCCATTTCGGGATATTTCTTCAGGATGGTGTCATTCATGTTGGTAAATTCCGCACTGCCGGGAACGAACATGGGCAGGACCCACTGCTTGGTGCGGGTGGGATTCTCCCAGTTGTACTCCAGAATGCCCATAAAGGACATATCGCCCAGAATCTTTTCCAGTTCTTCCTCGCTCTTGCCGGTGAGTTTTACCATGTCGGCCATGGTCTTGGGCTTTCTCACACCCATCTTCAGAGCCACCTCTGCCTGCTCGTCGGTTAAGAGAGTAGCAAGACCCCAGTACTCGGGATCGTACTTGTTGAGCTTTTGAAATCCCAGCTTTACGGGGATCCGGTTGGTGATCATTTTGCCTAAGTCTAAAATGATCTGCCTGGGATTTTCTTCTTTATCTATCCACTCGGGATAGAAACCTGCCAGATAATCTGCCATTTCTCATATTCCTTTCCAATTCTTTACTTCTTCTTTCAGCCAATCAGCAACAGCCTCGATTCCCTCGCCGGTTTTGGCACTGATGGGGAAGATGACCGCTTTGGGATTGCGCATACGGATGTACTCAGTACATTTTTCAAAGTCAAAATCAAAGTAGGGGGCTACATCGATTTTGTTGATAAGGACCGCATCACAGACCTGGAACATGAGCGGGTACTTGAGGGGCTTATCGTGACCCTCCGGTACGGAGAGGATTGCCATGTTTTTCACTGCGCCGGTGTCAAACTCCGCGGGGCAAACCAAATTACCCACATTTTCCAAAACCACCAGGTCGGCTTCACCGGCATCCAGACCGTCCAGACCCTGGCGGGTCATAGCCGCATCCAGGTGGCACATGCCGCCGGTGTGGAGCTGGATGGCCTTGGCGCCGGTGGCGGCGATAGTGACAGCATCCACATCCGAGTCAATGTCCGCCTCCATCACACCGATCTTCAGGTCCTCTTTCAAAAGCTCAATCAGCCGGGTCAGGGTGGTGGTTTTGCCGCTTCCGGGAGAAGACATCAGGTTCAGAAGATAGATTCCCTTCTGCTTCAGTTCTTCCCGAAGTTTCTCTGCCTGGGCATCGTTGTTTGCGAATACACTTTGCTTAACTTCCAAAATTCTTACCTTTTCCAAAAGCATCGCTTCTTTCTGGTCATACCAGCATAACGGTATTTTCTACTGATTATAGTTTAAGTTTATTCGGGATAACTGTCAACTATCAACTGGAAATTCTATGTTTTATAGAAAAATCTCAGGTTGAAATTCGACAGTTTGCATGATAAAATAAATTCGTGGTATGTGGTATAACCAAGATATTTGCAGGAGGATGCCATATGAATTTTGAACAGCTTTACGCGCCCAGTTTAAAAGAACTGTTTGTACAGAAATTGCAGGGGATGATTTTGTCCGGAGAACTGCCTATGGGAGAAAAACTACCCTCAGAGCGGGAACTTTGCCAGCAGATGGGTGTCTCCCGTGCTGTTGTCAACGGCGGCATTACAGAACTGGCTCGTCAGGGCTTTTTGGAAGTGCGTCCCCGTCAGGGCGCCTATGTTGCCGATTATCGCCGTGATGGAAACATGGAGACCCTTATGGCCATTATGGACTACAATGGCGGGATGCTCGGCAAAGAGGAGATCCGCTCCATTCTGGAAGTCCGCTGGGGCTTGGAGCAGATGACCCTGCATCGGGTCATTGACAACGCCAGCGATGAACAATTGGAGATGCTTGGAACATTTGTTGATCGACTGGATGAAAATCCCACACCTGCCCAGGCTGCGGAGATCGCCTTCCGGTTTCACCATGAAATGACCCTCATGGGCGGCAACCACATCCTGCCCTTGATTTATACCTCCTTCAAAGTACCATGTATATCCCTTTGGATCCGCTTCTGCAAGAAATACGGTGTCGCAGCACTTCACAGCAATGTGGAGGAGCTCTACCGGCATCTGCTCAATCGGGATAAAGAAGGCGCAAGACGCTGGAGTAATGTATATTTAGCAGAGGCCATTAATGGTACTCAGCAGATCTATGAAGCATAAAAAGTAATCAATCTTATGTGTCAGCCGGGCCAAACGGCTGGAAACACGTGAGATGCGCACGAGAAAATGAAATAACACCGGTCAGACAGAAATTGCCTGGACCGGTGCTGTTTTTCTTAGGGTCTATCTGAAAATCGGCAATATGACCAACAGCGAGGGATTTTTCGCCTGATGAAGCCATTTTCCCGCGGGAATACTTTGTGTATTGCAAGGGAAAATGGTGCACAGCAGGCGGAAAAACCCGCTGTTTGGGCGTGTTGACGGTTTTCAGATAGACCCTAAATTACAAGCCGGAATATGTACCGAATACGCTCTGTAAATCCGGTATTTATGCGACTTTTTCGGACAAAAAATTTAGTCCTTTCGGGCGTCCCGTTCTTTATAGTGATCGATCACAAAGTGAATCCTGTCTGTGATCGTATCGATCGAATTCGTTTTGAAAGTGATATACCGCTTCAAGTGGGATGCTGCGTCACTGCGCTTTTTCAGTTCCTTTTGCTCGAGATCCGTCCGCTTCTTATCTGCTTCGATCTGAGTAAGTAATGCTTCACACTTGTCCTTGTCATATTCGGCATCGATTCCAACGGAATACAGGTTCTCGATCCTTGCCAAACCACTGGCATAGCTATTCCCGCTTTTTGCGCCTACATAGTCAATAAAACCTTCTCTATCGAACATAAACCGTCCTTCAATGACGAAGAAGATATGTAAATCCATTATACTTGGTTAATTGTGGGAATACAATATGAAAAACAGCTATTCCTCCTTGCTTTCGCGGATTTCCCCCAAATTGGTCACAACAACGCCTTTTCTTAGGGCGTACGCAGTCAGCTCTTTTGCATTGCTCGCCGGATGCCACGCATAGGCAATCAGATAGTCCACATGATCGATCATATACCGGTTTGCTCTCACGATAGCGTACCGGCGGGGAACAGATTCCATGCCCGGTGGGTAGAAAGTACCATCAAACCCGGGTGGTGTTTCAATGGGTCGCTCTGCCGGATGATAGGAGAGCAGAAGCAGCAGAGTAATTCCCGGATACAACGCCTTTGCTGAGATAACAGCCCTTGCAGCCATGCGGCCAAAACCTCCGTAGTTACCGACAATGAATTCCGTAACACCACAGTGAACAATGTGATGCTCTACAGCCTCTGTAAGCGCTGAAAAGATTTCCTCGGAAATTTCCCTGTGGCCAATAAAGAAGCAGCTTTTCATATTGCACCTCAATATTTGGTAATACCAAATTTTAATTATTATATTTGGTATTACCAAATATATCAAGACCCCTACGGCATATAATGATGCCATAAGGGTGGTGAGCAGTATGAAACCGAGAAAGCTGGAGCTGGGTGATCGTAACATCATCGGCAAGCGTGTTACCGAGGCGCGGCTGGAACAGGGAATGAAACAGGTGGAACTGCTTGCCAAATTGCAGCTTGCCGGGATTGATATCAGCGTACCCGCGCTGTCTTTACTGGAAGGTCAGAAACGCCCGGTATCAGATATTGAGCTGAATGCCCTGGCAGACATCCTGAATGTATCCGTTGACTGGCTGCTGGGTAGAGAATGAAAAAACGCCGTCGATGCGAGTTGCGCTCACACCGACGGCAATGTTTATTTTATGCCCTGTTTTTCCTTGAAAAAAGCAAGAAATCCGGAAAGCAAAACAACGGGAAAAAGTTTAAAATTCCCGGTTTTCTGAAAAAGCATTTTTCGGAACTATCCCCGCGGCTATCCCCCACGGCATTTTCGGCCGCTCCATTTTACGTTAAAAAGTTAGAAAAGCACCGAATTTCGTGTAGAAATCCGGTGTTTTTATGGTGCGAGTGGCGATACAGAACTTTTTGAAAAACATAGTAATATTAATGGTTTCTGGCTTTCGGACAACAAAATTTCTTGCTTGTAACTTCATATTCAGTCCTCAAATTCAAGGCGATTGTTGAAAAACAGTCGCCTTTTTCTATACCCAAGTGAACCCCATCAAAGATGTTGAGATTAGGGTGGAAAAACCGCTGTTTTATCCGCTGTGGTTTGCGTTCCAAAGCGAGCATGAGTGTTTTCCTATGTGGTAGTCTGCGGAGGCATACAGGCGGAGAAACCACCCAAAATCAACACTTTTTATCTTCACAGAAAGGAGGTGTCGGAGATGGCAGTTTTTCGCATTGAAAAGACCAGAGATTACACGGTCATGTCAAACCATCATCTACGGGATATGTCCGGAGATCCGATATTTCAACTGTTCCAATTATAAGGGCAACCGCGGCACTTGCACCTCTACCCATTACGTCCGTGTGGATTTTCTGGAACAGGTGGTGTTAGGTGAGATCAAGCGACTAACCAAGTTTGCCAGCCGCTATGAGGGCGATTTCGTCAAGGCCGTTATGGGCAGCACCCAACAGAATGTCGCTCTGAATCGCAAACTCAATGAAAAAGAGCTTGCAGCCCTGCAAGCCCGTGACGAAGAACTGGATGGATTGTTTGAGCGTATCTATGAGGACAATGTTTCCGGCAAGCTCTCGGATGATCGCTTTGCCAAAATGTCCCGCAGGTATGAGGATGAACAAAAGGAGATATCCGAGAAGATCAAGGCCCTCCGTGCTGAAATGGACAAGCTCAGCAGCAAGTCCGTAACGGCGGATATGTTTATCTCCACCGTCCGCAAATACACAAGAGCCAAGGTTTTGACCCCCAGGATGCTCAATGAGCTGATCGATCACATCGAAGTCCATCAGGCGGAAAAGATCGACGGGATATGGGAGCAGCATCTTGTGATCCATTACAACTGTGTGGGAGCCATCTTCATTCCCGATGTGTTCCTACTTCCGGCACCCCAGGTGTCGGTGAATACAAGAAAAGGCGTAGTTGTCAACTACGCCCCAGGTCAACTCGCTGTATGAAAAAAAGCGAGTGTTCTTAACAGCCTTTCAAATGCTGTAAGAACACTCGCCATGGTTGCGGAGGCAGGACTCGAACCTACGACCTCCGGGTTATGAGCTGCTTATTTTCTTTGAACAACAAGATGAAATAGTTTCAACTAAGCAAAAAAGC
>OGXR01001684.1_pt1 | contig 15709 bp, 14 predicted proteins | sample 1576331 | NCBI WGS metagenome assembly OGXR01 (sample SAMEA3541473, study PRJEB24748) | human gut metagenome | biome: human gut; feature: human-associated habitat; material: faeces | place: China | collected 2012 | reverse complement strand
CGCCGGAGGCGACTGAGGGGGCGCGGTTGACGGGGGCGGATGCCGTGGAATGTACGGCGCGGTGGACGCAGGAGCGGCGCATCGGGGTCGATGCGCCCTGCGATGGATGGGTGCGGCGCCGTGAGGCGGGCGGTCGACCGACGTCCGGGCGGGGGGGGAACCCCGCCCCTACAGTGGGTGAAACGCACAAAAAAACTCCGCTGCTTTCGCAGCGGAGTTTTTTATGGTATTGAGCGAAATTACTTCGTGGCCTCGACAGCCTTCGCATCGCCGGTGATCTCGCCCTTCGCCTGCTTGGCAAAGGTCTGGATGCCGCTGATGCTGACGACCACAGCCAGGATGACCAGAGCAGCCGCGAAGATCAGCTGGAACCAGTCGCCCCAGACAGCGCTGCCGCCGCCGATGACGCCGACTTTGCTGATGATGGTCATGACAAGGGAGGTCAGAGTGGCGACCAGCATGAACACCATCGGGATGAAGAACATCTTGTTGCTCTTGCCGATGTTGCCGAGCCAGCAGGCCACAGCCATGAGAGCCAGGCCGGCGAGCAGCTGGTTCGCAGCGCCGAACAGACCCCAGATCTGGGAGAGGCTCAGGAAGCCGATGCCGCAGCCAACGATGACCAGGAACAGGGTGCCGACCAGGGGCTTAGCCAGGAAGCCGCGGAAGCCGGGGATCTTGGCCGGGTCCTCGCCCTCGTGCACGAACAGCTCGGTGAACATGTAGCGGCCCAGACGGGTGCCGGTGTCCAGAGAGGTCAGCGCGAAGACGGAGACGGCCAGGGTGATCAGGGTGTAGATGGTGTCGTACAGGGGGTTCGTGAAGTCGGCAGCGCCGCCGGTCATCCAGGAGACCATGGAGGCAATGCCGGAGGCGAATATCGCCGGAGGAGCGTTGGTGGTCAGGGTGCCGGCTTCGCCGCCAGCGCCTTCCTTGACGAGGTTCCACACCACGCCGACGGAGATGACGGAGACGAGAGCCAGGACGCACTCAATGATCATGGCGCCGTAGCCGATGACCTTCGCATCCTTCTCGGAGTTGATCTGCTTGGAAGTCGTGCCGGAGCCGACAAGGCTGTGGAAGCCGGAGATGGCGCCGCAGGCGACGGTGATGAACAGGACCGGGAACAGGGTGTTGCCGTTGGCCAGCTTGAAGCTGGTGAACTGAGGCAGCAGGAAGTCGTGGCCGGCGGTGCCGCCCAGGACGCCCACGATGGCGATGATCATCATGCCGTACAGCAGGAAGCTGGACAGGTAGTCACGCGGCTGGAGGAGTATCCAGACCGGCAGCAGAGAGGCCAGCGTGATGTACACGGCGATGAAGATGACCCAGGCCGTACGGCTGATGTTCACGCCGACGTTCAGGCCGATGATGGTGATGACAACGATGCCAATGACGCCGATGACGGTGGCGGGGCCGACCTTCGCGCCCTTGCGGTAGACGAAGTAGCCGAAGATGATGGCTATGACGATGAACAGCAGGCTCGTGGTCGCCGTGGAGGCGTTGCCGGAGCAGTTCTCACGGCCCACGGTGATGATGGGCAGAGCCTCGCCGTCAGCGCCGACGGAAACGAAAGTGCCCGCGACGACGGAGGTGAAGCTCGCGATGACGAGGATGAGCACCAGCAGCGCGAAGATGACGAAGAGCTTATACGCCTTCGGGCCGATGTTGTCCTTTATGACCTCGCCGATGGAACGGCCGCCGTGACGGATGGAGGCGAACAGAGCGCCGAAGTCGTGCATGGCGCCGAAGAAGATACCGCCGATGACGACCCACAGGAACACGGGCAGCCAGCCGAACACAGCCGCCTGGATGGGGCCGTTTATCGGGCCGGCGCCGGCGATGGACGAGAAGTGGTGGCCCATCAGGACGGCGGGGTTAGCAGGGACAAAGTCCTTGTTGTCGAATTTGGTGTGCGCGGGGGTCGGACGGTCGGGGTTCACGCCCCACTTCTTGGCCAGCCAGGAGCCGTAGAATATGTAGCCCAGGCCCAGAAGAACTATGCCGACAACCAGAATGAGAATCGCGGTCATACTTTTTCACTCCTTAACAATTTCCTGAAAAAACTCACAAGATTGCCGCCAGCTTTGTTTGTCGAAATCAACTCCTTTTCAAGCTCCACAGCCGCAATTTTCAGGGCTGACCACCCCTGAAGTCCAAACCTGAAGCTCTTGTAGAACTTCCGGCTGCGAATGATTTTCAGCGCTTCGGCTTCTATTACATCCGCCACAAAAACGGCGATGATGTACGATTCCCGGTGCTCCGGGTTCGGCGTTATCCTCGGGAAACCGTCCCCCAGAGCGTAATCGATGCACTTCGACGCCGTGTCGGCGTCCAGAACAGGCACAGAAAAGATATAGGCATACTCGTTCGTCTCGGCCGCCCATATCTTTGCCCTCTTTATGAGAACGTAGCCCTCGCTGCGCACACGGAATTCGGCCCTGTACTCAAGCGGCAGGCCGCTTCCCGCGTCCCCGTCCTCTATGTCGTAGTAGTATTCGTAGGATTCCCTCAGCTTCTGCATGAGCCGGGTCCTGTCCCATGCCAAATGAAATGCACCGCGCTTTCAAGTCCGTTGTTAATTAATTGTTCAAGTTTGCTACACATAATATACCTCCCTCCGCGCAAGAAATCAATACCAAATAAATTTAGATTACGTACATTTCTTTGGTATTTTGTTTGTTTAAATACTGTTTTTGTATATCATGTACAATAATTTGAAAATAATTTGTGAACGAAATGCAGGCATGCACAACTCGCCTATTTACAATATAGTTTTATTATTGTATCTTAATAGGAGCAAAAAGACAGTAGAACTCCTCAGATGGTGATTGGGTATGGTCAAGACGGATTCCGGCGCGCGGGTGAGGCTCTGCGCGCCCTGTCTCTTTGGGCTGGAAGGCCCGCTCGGCAACGAGCTGAGACACATGGGAATGGAAAATGTCGCGCCCGAGAATGGGCGCGTGCTCTTTGAAACTGACGCGGCAGGCCTGGCGCGGGCAAACATCCGCTCCCGCTTTGCTGAGCGCATACTGCTCGAACTGGGGTGCTTCCCCGCCCGGAGCTTTGAAGAGCTCTTCGAGGGCGTGAAGGCCATAGCCTTCGAAGACTGGCTGCCCCGGGACGCGGCCTTCCCGGTCAAGGGCTGGGCGCTTGAATCCGCGCTGCACTCTGTGCCGGACTGCCAGAGCATAATAAAAAAGGCCGCCGCCGTGCGCATGGGCGCGGCCTACGGCCTTTCCCGCCTGCCCGAGACCGGGGCGCTGCACCAGATACAGTTCACCATCATGAAGGACGAGGCGCGCATCTTCCTCGACACCAGCGGCACGGGCCTGCACAAGCGTGGTTACCGGCCCGCACAGGTGGCGGCGCCTCTGCGCGAGACGCTGGCCGCCGCGATGGTGGACATCGCGGGCTACCGCGGGCGCGGAGACTTCTGCGACCCCTTCTGCGGCAGCGGCACCATAGCCATCGAGGCCGCGCTCGCCGCCAAGGGCCGCGCGCCGGGCATCAGCCGCAACTTCTCAGCCGAGAAGTGGCCCTGCCTGCCCTCCGGCATATGGAGCGCCGAACGCGAGGCTGCAAGGGCGCGCGAATATAACGGCGATTACCATATTTTCGCCTCGGACATCGACCCTAAGGCCGTGGAGATCTCCCGCGCCAACGCAAAGCGCGCGGGAGTCGAGCGCCTTATCGAGTTTTTCGTCGCGGACGCGCGGGGATTCTCCAGGCCGACGGAGCGGGGCGTCATCGTAACTAACCCGCCCTACGGCGAGAGGCTCCTGGAAAAGCGCGAGGCCGAGCGGCTCTACGCCGACTTCGGCAGGGCGCTCGCCAAGGCCCAGGGCTGGGAGCTCTATCTGCTCAGCTCCCACACCGAGCTGGAGAGGTGCCTCGGCCGCAGCGCAGACAGGAAGCGCAGGCTGTATAACGGCATGATAAGATGTGAGCTTTACATATATAAAAATGGGGGCAGCCGCAGATGAAGCATTTATTTGTAGTCAATCCCGTCGCGGGCAAACAAAAGCCGGAAGAGAAGCTGAGGCTCATCAACGAGGCCATTGACCGTCTCCCGGCCGAGCAGCGCTCGCGGGACGAGTTTGAGATATACGTCACCGAAGCGCCTATGGACGCCTGCCGCCACATACGCGAGACCGCCGCGGACGGGGCGGAGCTGCGCGTCTATGCCTGCGGCGGAGACGGCACCCTCAACGAGTGCGTGAACGGCGCCGCCGGTCTGTCCAACGTGGCCGTCACACACTTTCCCTGTGGTACAGGCAACGACTTCATCAAGATGTTCGGCCCAGGCAAGGACCGCTTCTTCGACCTCACGGAGCTAATAAACGGCGAAGTCAGGCCCATAGACGTCATAAAGTGCAACGACAGGTACAGCGTGAACATCTGTTCCATGGGCCTCGACGCGCGCGTCGGCACGGACGTGCACAAATATAGCGGCATGCCCCTCATAGGCGGGGCGGCGGGCTATGTAGTCTCCCTCGTGGCCAACTACGTCAAGAGCATCACCACCACCATGACCGCCCGGGCTGAGGGCCTCACCTGCGGGCCGGAGCTGAACCTGGTCTGCGTCTGCAACGGGCGCTTCTACGGCGGCGGTTTTAACCCCACGAACGACGCAAGGCCGGACGACGGGCTGATGGATGTGCTCATCGTCTCCGGCGTCTCCAGGCTCACCATCGTCCGCGCCCTGCTGAGCTACGCAAAAGGCAAATACCGCTCCTTCCCCCAGTATATAACCTTTGTCCGCACCCGTCACCTGGAGATAGACGCCGCCGAGAGCGAAGTCATAAACGTGGACGGAGAGGCTGAGTACGGCAGCCACGTCGTCTTCGATCTCATCCCGGGCGGGGTGAACTTCATCTTCCCCAAGGGTCTCGCCTTTTTCGACTGAGCTCGCGCGGCGCAGCCCGCCCCAGCTTGAATGTTAACAAAAAATTCTCAAGTTTTTATATATAAGTCCTTGACAATTTTCAGAAATGTGTTATTTTTATAAGCGGGTTAGCACTCAGGCCGTTTGAGTGCTAACCCGCTAAAGCTGTATTTTATAATTTCTAGGAGGTAATATATAATGAAACTCACGCCTTTGGCCGACAGGGTCGTTCTGAAGCAGAAGGAAGCCGAGGAGAAGACCAAGAGCGGCATCATCCTCGCCTCCTCCGCGCAGGAGAAGCCCGAGCTTTACGAGGTCATCGAAGTCGGCCCCGGCGGCATGGTTGACGGCAACGAGGTAGTCATGTCGGTGTCGAAGGGCCAGACCGTGCTGGTCGGCAAGTACAGCGGCACCAAGGTCAAGATTGACGAGGAAGAGCTCACGATAGTCAAGCAGGGCGACATCCTTGCGATAGTCGAGTAATTTTTGGAGGGAAACACAATGGCAAAGCAGATCATATATGGTGAAGAGGCCCGCAAGGCCATAGAGCGCGGCGTGAATCAGCTCGCCGACACCGTCAAGATAACCCTCGGCCCCAAGGGCAGGAACGTCGTTCTGGGCAAGAAGTTCGGCTCTCCGCTGATCACGAACGACGGCGTGACCATCGCCAAGGAGATAGAGCTTGAGGACGCCTTCGAGAACATGGGCGCTCAGCTCATCCGCGAGGTCTCCACGAAGACCAACGACGTCGCCGGCGACGGCACCACCTCCGCCACCCTGCTGGCCCAGAGCATGATCCGTGAGGGTCTGAAGAACCTGGCCGCGGGCGCGAACCCGATGGTCATGCGCCGCGGCATCCAGAAGGCCACCGAGGCCGCCGTGGCCGAGATCCGCGCGAACAGCCAGCCCGTCTCCGGCAGCCAGGATATCGCCCGCGTCGGCACCATCTCCTCCGGCGACGAACTCATAGGCCGCCTGATAGCCGAGGCCATGGAGAAGGTCAGCCAGAACGGCGTCATCACCGTCGAGGAGAGCAAGACCGCCGAGACCTACAGCGAGGTCGTCGAGGGCATGCAGTTCGACCGCGGCTACATCACCCCCTACATGGTCACCGATACCGAGAAGATGGAAGCCGTCATCGACGACGCCTACATCCTCATCACCGACAAGAAGATCTCCAACATCCAGGAGATACTCCCCCTGCTCGAACAGATCGTGCAGGCCGGCAAGAAGCTGCTCATCATCGCTGAGGACGTCGAGGGCGAGGCGCTCGCCACCATCATCCTCAACAAGCTGCGCGGCACCTTCACCTGCGTCTGCGTCAAGGCCCCCGGCTTCGGCGACCGCCGCAAGGAGATGCTGGAGGATATCGCCGTCCTCACCGGCGGAACTGTGATCTCCTCCGACATGGGCTATGAGCTGAAGGAAGCCACCATGGATATGCTGGGCAAGGCCCGCCAGGTGAAGATCTCCAAGGAGAACACCATCATTGTGGACGGCGCCGGCAGCGCCGATGCCATCAAGGGCCGCGTCAACCAGATCAAGAATCAGATTGAGACCACCACCTCCGATTACGACAAGGAGAAGCTGCAGGAGCGCCTGGCCAAGATGGCCGGCGGCGTGGCCATCATCCGCGTCGGCGCCGCCACCGAGGTGGAGATGAAGGAGAAGAAGCTGCGCATCGAGGACGCGCTGAACGCCACCCGCGCCGCCGTGGAAGAGGGCATCGTGGCCGGCGGCGGCACCGCCTACGTCAACGCCGTTGCCGCGGTCGAGAAGCTGGTGAGCGAGGTCGAGGGCGACGAGAAGACCGGCGTGCGCATCATTGCCAAGGCCCTGACTGAGCCTGTGAAGCAGATCGCCACCAACGCCGGCATCGACGGCTCCGTGGTGCTGGAGAAGATCCGCGAGTCCGGCAAGACGGGCTACGGCTTCGACGCCTATAATGAGGTTTATGTGGACATGATTTCCGCCGGTATCGTGGATCCCACCAAGGTGACCCGTTCCGCCCTGGAGAACGCCGCGTCCATCTCCGCCACCCTGCTGACCACCGAGGCTCTCGTCGCCGATAAGCCCCAGCCCCCCGCGCCCGCCGCACCCGCTGCCCCCGACATGGGCGGCATGTACTAAGCAATCGCCTGAATCCATTGGGATGAAAGCAATTGCCGGAGGTGCAGCCGTGGATTTACGATAAACTTACGACAATTGCAAAGGAAAAGCGCCTGATATGTATGAACGCCGCTGTCTGCAAATCGCAGACAGCGGCGTTTTTTTCTTGCCATCAATGAACCTATGAGCTACCGCTAATAGAATAATGTGCCGAGGATCAAGCCGCATACTTGCCCCTCGGTACAGATAAAAACAAAGCATAAATGAAATTATTTTTCTAGCTCAATTTTGCCATGCTCCGCTTCATAGTCAGCAATGAACTTTAACATAAGCTGAATGATCTGGGCATTCGCAGAACGGCCGTGGAAGCCGCATACATAGCGGAATTTTGCAAGGATGTTGCCATCGACACGCAGGCCAAAATGCTTCTCGTTTGCTTTATTCTCCATGAGAACCCCTCCAAAATAGAGTTGTAACAACTTTATTTTAGACTTGCGGATTGCCTTCAAACCAAAACGGAGTTATTATAGAGTTGTTATAACTCTGAAATTTGGAGGTGTAGAAATATGAGGGCCAAAACCTGCTGTTTTACAGGTCATAGGGATCTTAGTCCTGCAAATCGTGGACTTATTGAACAACGACTGGAACAAACGCTAATCCGCCTCATAGAGTCTGGTGTAATCTATTATGGCTCAGGCGGTGCCTTGGGTTTCGATACATTGGCCAGCTTATCAGTCCTTAAGCTGAAGCAGCAATATCCTCATATTAAGTTGATCCTTGTCCTCCCCTGTTATTCACAGACTAGAGGATGGAAGGAGGATGATATCAGAATCTATGAGGAGATCAAGCATGCGGCTGATAAAGTTGTGTATACCTCCAAAGACTACAGCCCGGACTGCATGCAAAAAAGGAACCGTCATTTGGTTGACCATAGCGGCATCTGCGTTGCCTTTCTGCAGAAAACCAGTGGAGGCACAAAATACACGTGGAATTATGCCTGCAGATCCGGGTTGACCGTCATCAATTTGGCTGAGTAAGCATTCTTAGTTGGGGCATTTTTACAGCCTGCCAGAATACACTATTTATCCTTCCCGTTCAGTATGGTGATACTTGTCGTTTCAGAAAAAGTGTTGTATTATTTTGTCAGTAAATATTAGCATTTTAACGGTAACTGTTAGAAATGAGGATTATTGTATGAGCCGAATTTTCAAAGTTTTGTTGTCGTTCTGTTTGGTTTTCTGCCTATTGCCTTCGCAAGCTTTCGCAGCAAACACCACCTATGAGTTGGACGAGCTTGGTATGAGCATTGAGCTTCCGTCCAATCATGTTGTTTTTACCCGCGACATCAAGGCAAATGACACCAATTTGAGTGCTTATGGTTTAACAAAAGATGGAATGTCTTCCTTGATGCTGGAGCGAAGCATCTATTTGAATGCTTGGGATGAGGATGTCAATTATGAGATCATCGTGACAATGGTAGATAGCCCGTTTGAGGATTATAACCAGTTCAGTGATACAACACTTAATGGTTTCGTATCGGCGTTGGAAACAGAATATGCCAGTATGGGAATCACCTTTATTCGCTCAGACCTTTATCAGCACAGCCAAGCAAAATTTGCTAAAATTTACATCTCCCAGCCAAATAACGGAGATACCGCATATGGGTTGCAGTACCACACAGTCTACAATGGAAAGGCAATTAACATCACACTGCAGTCATATTCAGGGGAAATAGATTCAAGTCGGGAAGCGATTATTCAAGAAATCGTGGATACTATCCGTTTTGATACTGAACCTCAATTTAGCGCTCCTCCTGCTCAAACCAAAGCTTTTACATATACCGACAAAGACAGCGGGATGACTTTCACTGTTCCGGCAAACTGGATCGAATCCTCGATGAATGAAAATCGCGAGTACATCGATGCAAAATTCACCTCGAATTTGGAGGAGGGCCTGTGCATTATTTTCTCAAGTCAAGATGTATATGAATTAGAAGACTTCAAGGCAGAGTTATCTGCAACTGAGCAACTCCTTTTGACCAGAGATGTAATCGGAAATGATATTTTTACTAAAGCAGATATTGCAGAAATGTATGGCTGTAAAGAAAAAGATGTATTGATGGTTACCTATGGGGACAAAGAATACTACACGGCGGAAGTAATAAAAACAGACACCTCCTATGGCATACCTATTTCTGTACCGATGGTGTACTTGCTCAGATGCGAAAATGGATATATGTATATGTTTCAATTCAACGGAACAAAGGACAGTCCTTATTTTGATGATTTTATAAATCTTATTAGCAGCGCAAAATATCCAGTTATTGCAGATGAAATGCTCGTTCAAAGAAGAACTATTGGTATCGTTTTTATTCTCGTGTTGATTGTTTTGGCAATAATTTGTGTTTTTGCAGTTCAAAAACGGAGATCTGGAAAAGGAAGCATTGAAGGCTCTGTTCATATAACAGATTCGGCTCATAATGAGGAAGATAATCAGAATGAAACATTTCTATCCGGTAATATCCAGGAAGCCATTCATAGGGCAACTGATTCAGCAGATGATTCATCGGTTATATTTTGTCATAAATGCGGGGCTAAAGTTAATTATGGAAGTCAATTTTGCCATAAATGCGGGGCAAAGCTTTTTACTGAGGAGGGCAGATGATGCAATACTACATCAAAGCGTTCAAAAATTATTGTAATAGCAGCGGACGCGCAACTCGAAAAGAACTTTGGTTATTCTTTCTGTTTCATTTCTTGGTGATTTTTATTTTAGCCTTTTTGGACGGATTATTCGGATTTTACTCTACCTCTATACCCCTCGATTACGGATATATGACCATTGCTTATCTCTTGATTTCTATTTGCCCAGCTGCATGCGTTCAGATTCGCAGACTACATGATGTTAACAAAGCAGGAACTTGGTGGCTCTTATTTAATGTTCCTTTAGTATCATTTTATGTGCTTTATCTCTATCTAAAGCGTGGTGACCCCGGAATCAATGTTTACGGTGCTCCCTCAGAACAACAGTCTTACGAAGGATCTGCGCCTATAGTCCAAGTATATGAACCTATTTCGGAGCAACAGACAATTCAATATCAGCCTATTGTTCCGGATATGACGATTAATAATCCTCCGCAGATTAGGTATTGTAGAAAATGTGGGTTTGAATTAATAGTTGGCAGTGAGTTTTGCAGCAAGTGCGGCACTGCAGTCATAAAGGATTGATACATATGAAATGTCAAAAATGTGGTTATTCCATTCCTGAAGATAGCGAGTTTTGCCAGTATTGTGGTGCTCATCTTGAACCTCAACTCGCCTCGGAAACAGTTACTACGCCTGCGGAGACTCTCCCTCCTGTAGAGTCGGCATCTGAAACGGTATCTGAAACTGCCCCCACAGAGCCCCAGCCTGAAGTCGTTCAGGAAGAATCGCTTATGAGCCGGGCATACCGTTCTTATATAAGCACTGATCCTGAAGAAAAGCGTTTCTTCGAAGAACTGCTTGGGACCGAGGAGTTAAAAAATGCTTATTTGGAAGAGTGTGAGCAGAACCAGAGAGAATACGACAAGGGAGTTCGTATCAATTTCAAACAATCGTACACGCAATTCATGGGTGCACTTCATGACGAGTATTTTAGCGCACCACAGACTTCTCATGAAGAACCTGTGCCAGCAGAGGAACCAGTTGCCCCTGTTACCGCTCCGATAGCTGAAAAGACCATGGTTCCGAATAGTAATGAAAAGCACAATTTTTGCAAGAAATGTGGTTCTGCCATTGATCCCAATACGAAGAAATGTAGCGGCTGCGGTAAACAGTATTTCAATGGCAAAAAGACAGTCCCCATCGTTCTCCTTTCTGTGCTACTTATTGGATCTATTGGCCTAAATGTAATGCAGTATCTACAAGGCCAAGAAGCTAGTGAAACAGTTGCAGCGCAGACGACACAGATTGAGGAACTAGAGAAAGAGGTTTCAACGCAGAAAAGTACCATTTCTTCTCAAAAGAGCCAAATAGCTGATCTTGAGGAAAAGGGCGGGTATTTCGATACAATTTGCAAAGAACTCAGCACGGGGAATATAGGCTATGCTGCCAGCAACTTCAAAGCCAGTGAAAGTGTAATCGTTGTAGATAAAAATGAGACAAACCGGAAGTTTACGCTTACGGCAAACTGGACTAATGGCGGTACGGTTTCTACTGATTATTCCGGATATTCGGCATGGGTTAACTTTGATAATGACTCCTGGACGACCTCGACGAAAATGACTATTGAGCCTTGGCAAGAAGGCGTTACAGCAGTTACTTTTAGCAATGATGTAGATTCAAAAACTTTTAAGATCTTAATTATTGTGACGGAGTAAATTCCCGTTCAGAAAAAACTTGTCTCAAAATTATACGTTCCTTGGCTTTACCACAATCCTAGTCGCGAATGTCACATCCCCTACTGTTGATTGCCGGAGATACAAAATATAGTGCATCAATAAAATGTATATCGATATATAGTTGATTTTTCTGGTTGCTTATAGTATCTTGTTATTGTCTTATCAAAAAGTACCGGTTGAAAAACATTGTTAGTTAGAAGGAAATCCCACTTATTAGAGCGCCGCTTTCAGCGGCAAACAAAGCGGAAGCCGTCCTATGGACGGCATGAAAAACCATGCGGAGGGCGGAAACGCCCAGACAATCCCACATGCAGGCGGGAAAGTTTGCTGCACTTGCCAACCCGATACCCTGCGGGAACAACGACCCAGCGTAGTCCAAAACTGCGCCAATGAATTTCTTTCGTGAACGGGCTTTGCGCCGGAGGTGGATAATGTAATTATTCACCAACAGCGTTTCACGGGAGGAGGTGGCCGCTATGGCACATTCTATCTTTCACCATAGCAAGCTGAACGCACACAATCAGCAGACCACCTCCGGCAATAGGCCCACATAGGCAATTTATAACCAGGGGAAACCGCTTTGGCTTACAGGAAGCCGAAGCAAAGCCCCGGTTATAAAAGGAACGAACAATCTGCCCTGGCAAGGCAGATCCAGGCAGACCTCCAAAAACTCGGCATGACACAAAAGGAACTGGCAACCGCAAGCGGTATGTCGGAGGCCAGATTGAGCCGGATTTTGCGGAGTGGAAAAGTACGGCTGACAGAACAGGACATTAACCAGTTAGCCCTTGGCCTTAGAAAGACAACGGCAGAACGGGATAACCTGCGGTATCTCGCATGGCCCGAACTGTACGAGATTGACAAGGCGTTAAAGCGGCGTGACGGGTGTGTGTTCCTGGTAAACTGTGAACTGGCCGAACAGGGACTTCCCTTATTGGGAAGCAATTTTGAAGAATGACAGAAAACCGCCGTCCCAGGCAGCAAGTGGGACGGCGGTAATTTTTTTGTCTGAATTTCACTAGTGAAATTTTCAAGGGATTTTCTGCGGTATGATAAGGCCACACAAGGACTTGTGACCTTATCACCAGGGCGGCGGACAGGCCAGCTTCCGCCCACAATATCATGGAGGAAATTGCTATGAAAATCACTGACCTCATCATTGACCCTAAGAGCCTGGGGAGCAAGCTGTGGCTGGTGGATGTGTCCCCGGCCTATGAGTACCAGAACAACAGGCGGACAGATACCGTCCTCGGCTACCGCTATACGGTGGCCATGCCGGACAAGGGTCTGGACAAAATCAATGTACGCATTGACGGTGAAAAGCGTATGGATACCCCGGACGGCTATGTGGAAGTGCGCTTTGACGGCCTGGAGGTATTCATCTATTGGAGCCAGGGCCAGCCCCAGGTGGGAGCTAGGGCTGCGGGCATCCATCTGGTGAATCCGAAAGCCTAATGACCTGGGCGGCGCTGGAGAGGCCAGCCGGGATAAGGACAGTCCCCTCAAGGGAATGGCCCCCGGCGGCAGCGCCACCGTTACAGTGACCATGGACCTGTCGAAGAGTGACCGGGCGTACTTAGATGGGAATTTTGAGAACGGCATTTATGTGGATGGCTTTGTATATGTCCGGGAAGTGGAACGGAGCACGGAAGAGGGCGTAATTTTGGAAAATGCAGACCTGTCCCTGCCCTTCCTGGCCTATTACGGCAGCTGGTCTGAACCCCCTATGCTGGAGGACGCATGGTATTATGACGAGGCCACCCTGGAACACAGCTATTCCGGCGGTTTCAACGCGGCGGTGACCCGGGTGGACGGCCAGGCCTTTGGTCTGGGCCTGAATCCCTTTACGGCAGAGGCAAGCGACTATCTGGCAGACCGGAATGCCATCTCTCCCAACGGGGATGGAATGGCGGATTGCCTGGCAGCCCTTCAGATTTCCCTGCTGCGCAATGCGGCGGAATTCTCTGTTCGCATCGAAAGCGAGGACGGAAAGCAGGTCTATTATGAAGAGATCCTGGAGAATCTGAACCGTGCCTACTACCATGCCAACACGGGGGCCTGGCAAAACACAATCCGGTCCATATCTTTAGGTTGGGCTGGGACCGATGATCACGGCGCTGTCTTACCGGATGGCACAAAGGCTGTAGTTGCAATTACGGCCAAGCCCGGCAGTGGGGAGGAGGGACAAACCTGGCGCGTCCCCATTACGGTAGACTGCGCAGCGCCGAAGGCAGACTTGGACGGTGTTGTGCTGGATTCTGCGGCCAGAACCCTGACTGTGACAGTTTCGGATAATCAATATCTGGCAGATGCGGTGCTGCTGGACAGCGCAGGCTTGTCCATTCTCCAGCGGCTGCAGGTAGATGACAGGAAGCCGGGAACAGGCTGCAAACTCACCTGGGATTTGCAGGATGTTCGGACCACATTCTGTTACCTCGCTGTGTCGGACTATGCCATGAATACGGCAATTTATAAGGTGGACCTGTCTGATCTCAATCTGGGCTATGAGCCAAATGCCTTCTATGGGTATATGGAAGGGCAGGGGACATCCGGCTGGATGAGTTTTGCTGAGGATTCTCCTGAACGACCAGTTTTACTGACTACAACGGAGCGAGCATATCGGGCTGCTGAGTATGTGGATGGTTGTGTTTATGCAGTTACGAGTGGCAACGAACTGGTCGCGATGAAGTTTGGCGAATTTCTGCCAGCAAAGGTTGGGGCTATCACGTTGTCAGAATCATCTTTGCACTGGGAATTCTCTACAACTACAGAAATTTTAGATATGGCGTATGATTATTCAACAAAAACAATGTATGCAATAGGTCTAACAAGATTAAATGATTTTGTAGTAAATGTATTTCTGTATACGGTAGACCTGGATACAGGGGAGTGTACACAAGTAGGGAAATCGTGGATCAGCGGAAGTACGGGCAAGGGGGTGGCTGCGCTGGCCTGCGATCTGGAAGGAAATCTCTATTGTGTGGATCGAGGAACCTTGAGTGCAAATCTGTACAAATTGGAGCTTACAGACGATGACCTGTATTGTAAAGAGATTGGAAATACAGGCGTTTTCAGTTACACATCTGCGCAATCTATGGCGTTTGATCATAATAGGGGGTGCCTGTATTGGTCGAATTATTATCCATATCCCAATTCTGAAAGCCAAAACCCTTATCAGCATAATCTCATTCAAGTGGATCTGGAGACTGGGAAAGGGACAGTGCTTGGAGCAATCGGTGGCCAAAAGACTTATGGCCTCTACATTCCCTATGATCGGGACCCTCTGGAAAAGTCCGCGGAGCGAATTAGCTTGCCGGAGACTGGTTGGCAATTTGAGGGCCAGACGCAGCAGCTGCAGGCAGCAGTCTTCCCGGTTACAGCAAAAGATCAAAGATTGCTCTGGTCTTCTAGCAACGAGACAGTGGCGTCAGTGGATGCTCACGGTATGATTACCGCGAGGGAAGCGGGAACGACTACGATTACCGTGACTTCTGTGGTAAATCCTGAGATTTCTACTTCCTGCGAATTCACTGTAATGCCTTTTGACGACAAAACGATGCGCAGTTATCTGGCTGATACAGGAGATGGTGTGCCGGGGTGGATTCAGTTTAACGCGGCTGCGCCGGAAGAATTTACCGTTCTGCGTGAGACACCGGGTCTTCACATTACTGGAGCGGACTCCGGAAAAGACGTGGTCTATGCAAGCGGATATACGGATGATGACAGGAGAGAAGCGCTGTTTTGCTTGGATCCGGATACGCTGGAGGTGCAAAAACGAATTAATATTCTTGCCCCAACTTCAGATATTGCATACTCATATTATCATGATGTTGTATTTTTTGTATACCAGTCGTATTTTGGATTTGTCCCTCTTAAAGAACTGACTTTAGGTGAAACGACCTATCCTGCAGGAACGGCATTATATTATAATTTAGAAAGTATAGTTAAAGATGATTTTATAACTGGAATAGTAGAGCAGAAAGGCATGCGCGGTGGGTTTTATATTGTTACATCGAGCGGGATGAGGTATGATGTGGACATCACCAGGAACTTTGGCATTATGGTATCTCCATATGTTCTAGACCTTGAAGTTGAAGCATTCTCAGAACAAGGGAATTCGCTGATTTATTCTTACTCTGCGGCTTCTGGAAATCCTGTGTACTACTACAGCGTATATAACCGAGTCCGGCAAGAATCTACTCTGTATGCAATTACCGGAGATATGGATGGTAAGACACAGGTCCTAACCCTTGGCTCTTTTGGGGAAGGCAAGGCGCCGCTCACAGGTACTTTTATAGACTACCTGGCAGAGGCTGTTTCCAGAATTTGAA
>OGXR01001678.1_pt1 | contig 15750 bp, 11 predicted proteins | sample 1576331 | NCBI WGS metagenome assembly OGXR01 (sample SAMEA3541473, study PRJEB24748) | human gut metagenome | biome: human gut; feature: human-associated habitat; material: faeces | place: China | collected 2012 | reverse complement strand
ATATTATTTGCAGATCCTGTGGTATTCGACAAAAGGAAATCACGTGATGGAAATTGGCGATGGAATCAAGTTAAAGAACTATTAGAACCGCGCAATTCCGAGCCATGCGTAAGCAATCTCCTATCCATATTTGAACCAATCAAGAGTGATGACGAGAAATACATTATCACCATGGAGGCCCTGGATTTTGCCAAGGCCTATATCAGTGACCCTGATGAAGTTGGCAAACTGGCAGTCGATATAGCTGCTCAACATAGGAGCAAACAATTCTCGCAGGACGGTGTCGAACGACAAATCGCATGGAGAATCAATCTTATTTGCGCAGTTGAGAGTTACCTATTATCTCATTGGGATGATGTAGAAAATGGTCTTTCGGAAGAAAATGTGATTAGGCTGGCTGAAGAAACGCTTGCTTTCTTTCTAGCTGATGATCAGAAAAAGGAGCATATACGCGAGTTGTTCCAGCTTCTCGCAGGGAACATATCTGCAAACATCACTGATCCGGCTCGCCGTAAAATCTATGGCCGGACGCTTTACGGTATTCAAGATGCCCTAGCCATCGAGGGATGGGTCCATACCAACGCCGACAGCCTACTTTCGATTGTTGATGAAGCAGATGCGCTCGATCTTGCATGGCCATTACTCACCCGGAATATCGTCAGTGGAGTATTCACCAAGTTTGATAAGCCGGAGGTACTAAAAGAAATCGCGCATGGGTGGATTAGCGGAAAGCCCTTCAGCAGCCTCCTGGATATCATCCGTAAGCAAAAAGCTAAGATGATATGGGGCTCCCAACGAAGAGAGTTCAAAATTGATCATGTCGTCGATGTCTGCGAAGGGACGCTCGCTTATGACGGAGCACTCGTTGTAGGTGCTGTGTGCGAATTCATCGAAACCCTCGACCAAGATGGCACTGGGGATCTGATCACTCGTCTACAGCTTTTCCAAAAGCGCCTGAAATATGGTCTGCCTACCGAAACTACCATTGCCCTTTACGAGCTTGGCTTTTCGGACCGCGTCATTGCTCAGGATCTCGCCACATCCTTGAACCTTGATGCGACCCAGAAGAAGGATCTCGTGAAGGCCCTGAAAAAAGATCGGGACGGAGCCATGGCGATAATGGAGAATTACCCAAGCTATTTCCAGGAGAGGATGGATGGACTCCTGCAGTAGAAATCCAGATCATCGATCTAGGCTATCTCGCGCCCAAGGCTGCCCACTTGGTGCCGGAGATGCCCTCGTCGGCATAGATGCCTTGCAGTTCCCAATCCGGCTGGCGCTCGATATAGTCATGGAAATAGCGCTGCTGGGCTTCAAATGAGTTCGCCTGATCCTCTTTATCAGTGGATACGCGGCAGTACGCCGCTACCTGTAACATAGAACCGCCTCCTTTGTGGGTATCATACGGCTCAAATCATGCCTTTGCAAATGTGCGAATACTGAAAGGTATTATTACTTTATAGAATTTGATTTGTTTGTTGTTCTTACCTGCTGCTCTAATTTTTGTACGCAGTCTTTGAACTGCGTTTCGTTGAGGATACCTTGCTGCTGCAAGGCGAGCAGGACGGCTCGCTGGTATGCGAGAAGAAAGTCCTGCCCGATCTCATCTGCCGCCTGATTATGCAGCAACTCCGGTTTGCTTGCCATCCTGCTCCCCCCTTTCCTTGAAACTATGCGGAGAGACCGGTGAACTTGTTGCCGTTTTCCCGGAAGCGGTTTCCTGCCTGACGGAAACTCGATTTCTGCTCCTTGGCACGCTCGCGTCATCAGACGGTCATGGCCTGCTTCCCCGAAAGAGAAACGCTCCGGCGGTCATTCAATTTTGTGGAAGATCGTTCGTGCTGAATTTCAACTTCCACAAAAATGATAGCAAGCGTTGACGGAGATTTCAATATGTGGTAAACTATTCGTGTGACAAATGATTTACCACAAACGATGCACAGCGGTGTCCACGAATGGAGGAGAAGCCTTGAGAGCCTTGTATTGCTTGAGTTTTGGCCCCAAAAAGGAATATGTAGAAACGGATTTCAAGCCCGTGGAATATCGTCTCGGGACAACCCTTATTGCCTTTTTGTCCACAGATTTCGCTTCTTTACGGGCGAAATTACTGGTGCGAACAACGCCCATGATGGAAAATCAAGCCATTACCGAGATCAAAAACGAGCTGAGCACGATTCACCCTTTTGGGGAACGCTTTGTGCAGTCCCTCTTTTTTGAAGAAAAGCTGGCAGACGTGCTTGATGAACGCATGGAAGGTTTTGAGAAACTGCAAAAGGAACTTTCCGCCTTTGCAGATGCCGTGCTCGTGCCGGACAGATCTAAGTTGAGCGCCAAGCAGCGTTTGGCGCTCTATATGAGCCGCGATTTTCAAGCTGCCACAGCGATCGCCGGTTTGGACCTGAAGATGCGCGCAGAACGAAAGCTGTATGTAGATGAGCAGAATTTTGATCCGGTGTTGGCGGCAGACCGCATTTCGACGCCACCAAAGTCCGTCCGGTTTGCCCGCATCGAGGGCTCGGACGATTTGGGCGCGACGCTGCTGACAGAACTGCTGGAGATGGTCGAGCAAGGAATTGAATTGAAAAAGTGTGAATATTGTCATCGTTACTTTATCCCGTTCTCTTCCAAAGCTCTTTATTGTGATCGGTCAGTCGGTGATACCGGAAAAAGCTGCAAAGAACTCGCAGTCAAAGAGAAGCATGAAAAGAAAATCGCTGCCGATGATGGCTTAAAGCTCATCCGGCAGCGGATCAAAACCTATGATATGCGTGTTCGCCGTACTCCGGCCATTTACACAGATGCCGCATTTCAAATCTGGAAAGCACAAGCGGAGAATGCACGAAACCGCTATGTGAACGGTGAATTGACCTATGAAGAATTAGATGCGCTTACGCAGCTCCCAAAGAAGAAAGGCGAATAATAGACGAAGAAAACGCGAAATATTTGCGTATTTTTCTTGCTCTCTGCGTATACTGTGATATAATAAAGGCGAGGTGATGATCGTGACCTTAAAAGAATTGCGTATTTCAAAGGGGTTGAATCAGGCCCAATGTGCGGAATACCTCGGTATGTCCACGCGCAACTATCAGAATTACGAAAACGATGCCTCAAAAGCAAACACAGCCAGATACCATGCGATTTATCAAAAGCTGGAAAGCTATGGTCAGCCTGTTGTCTCGGTTTCCTTACCCTCACAAACGCCAGAGTTTTATACGAATGTTGTCACGGGTACGGGCTTGCAGGCGTTGGCAAACAGCGTGGCAAAGTACGGCAAGCGTAACTGCTTCAGCACCTTGCAGAAGTTTGTGACCGGCTCCTATGATGGGAAGATCTGTATTTTATACGGTCTCCGCCGAACCGGAAAGACAACACTTCTGTTTCAAATGCTTTCCGAACTGCCCATAGAAAAAACGGCCTACATCAAGGTGCAGACCACCGATGATATGTCACGGTTGACAAAGGACTTGAAAGTTCTGTTTGAACTGGGCTATCGGTATGTGTTTATTGATGAAATTACGCTCCTGAGCGACTTCATCGACACCGCTGCCGTGCTTTCCGATGTGTTCAGTATGATGGGCATGAAAATCGTTGTTTCCGGTACGGACTCTCTTGGTTTCGCCATGGCAAACCGCGATGAGCTGTATGACAGAAGCGTGACGATCCACACCTCTTTTATTCCCTTTCGGGAGTATGCGCGGCTCCTGAACATCCGTTCTGTTGATTCTTATATTGAATACGGCGGAACACTGAAAATGGAAAATATGAGCTTTGACGATCCGGATGCCGCCTTTGACGAGGTCGCGTTTCGGGACGATGAAAGTACCCGGAAGTATATTGATACCGCCATCAGCCGCAACATTCAGCATACACTGAAAAATGACCATTACGGTGAATATTTCAATCAACTGCGTGAGCTTTACGAAAAAGGTGAGCTGACCAATGTTATCAACCGCATTGTGCAGCACATGAACCACCGGTTTGTGCTGCGCGTAGTAGAGGACGAATTTAAGTCCCATGATTTTGGCTCCGCAAAGGAACTGCTTTTACATGATCTCCCTGCGAAACGGGCGACCGTTCTCTATGATGTCAATGAAAAGCAAATATTGGAGCGATTAAAGGCCATCATTGAGGTCAAGGAAAAGAGTGAAACAACCGTCTCGATCACGCAGGAGCATATCGACAAAGTGAAGAAGTATCTGCTTATGCTGGATCTGATCGTCAACTGTCCGGAACGGTACGAAAGCGGTAAGCAGGCAGAGCATATCGTCTTTTCCCAGTCCGGTATGCGCTATGCCATCGCAAAGGCTCTGGTCTATTCCCTGATGCAGGATGCCTATTTTGCATCGATCCCCGAAGCGGATAAGGCATATATCACAGGAAAGATTCTGGACGATGTAAAGGGCCGGATGCTGGAGGACATTGTTCTGCTGGAAGTCTGTAAGGCGGCACCCAGTACGATGGAAGCGTTCAAATTCAAGTTCGATGCCGGCGGCGAGTTTGACATGGTGATCTACGATAAAACAAGTCAGAATTGCCGCATCTATGAAATCAAGCACAGCACCGAGACCAACGAAAAGCAGACACTTCATCTGCGTGATGCAGAGAAATGCCAAATCATTGAAAATCGCTTTGGCCCGATCAGCGGTAAATTCGTTCTTTATCGCGGAAAAGATACGTTTGCTGAGGGTGTTCAGTATTTGAATGTAGAAAATTTCCTGTGTGGTCTGAAGTGACTTTTGAGGAGGATTTATCATGAACTATATTTTAAAGCAGTTCGATGAACCGCTCGTTAAATTCTCCGCAACGACGGATACCAGTGAGCCGGAGATCCAAATCCTTTGGACGAATGAAGAAAAAGCGGCATTTCTGCCGCTTGATTTGACGCTGACGCCGGACGGATTGAGCCGTTGGCTGCGCCGCCGCACGATCCCGAAGAATCGCGCCTATGTCCATAGCCTTTTGGCAAAATGCGGCTTAAACCTCAACCGTCCACTCAGTATTATCAGTATTTGTAAAGGACTATCCCTTAACGATTGCTATTGGGTCATCGAGGACGGTGACACCGCTTCTTTCGACAAAGTAAATCTCTTCGATAACCCATTCAGCAATGTTCTGGCCGAGCTTGCCTTTACCGGTTATGGCAGCAGAGTCCGCGCTTCCCTGCTCTCCAGCCCGGAGTTTACCACCAACGGAATGCTCCGCAAATGCTGGCGGCGCATCGGCGGTAAGGTGTATCTCTATAAGGGCGGCACAGAGGGCGCGGCCAATACCGGCAACGAACCATACTCTGAGTTTTACGCCGCGCAGATCGCCGCCGCCATGGGCGTTCACGCGATCCCCTATGCCTTATCCCGTTGGAAGGGCGTTCTCTGCTCCACCTGCGAGCTTTTTACCGATAAGGCGTATGCCTACCTCCCTATCGGCCATCTCGTTTCTAAGGGCGGCATGGGGGCTGTCAGGGCGTATTACGAAAAGATGGGAGATAAGTTTGTCAACGCGCTGAACGAAATGCTGGTGTTTGATGCGGTGATCTGCAATGTGGACCGGCATTTTGGAAACTTCGGCGTGATGGTCGATAACCGGACGAATACCATCGTCTCCCCCGCTCCCCTGTTCGACCATGGCAATTCCCTCTTTAACTTTGCAGGCGCGGACGCCTGGGCGGACGAGGCTGCGCTGGAGGCATATATCGAAACGCTGTACCCCAGCGTGTACGATGATTTTCTCGGCACAGCCAAGGACGCGCTGACGCCGGAGCTGCGCGAGAAGCTGCGGCATCTGCTGAACTTCAAGTTCAAGAAGCACTCGCGCTATAACCTGCCCGAAAATAGATTGCGGATGGTGGAACGGCAAGTGCAGAAACGGGCAAGAATATTGTTGGATATGTAGAGTTAAGACCGCCAGTGAAAACCGGCGGTCTTAACTCTACATACTCCGCGTATTCAATACGTCTTCATGTTTTTCAGATAGAACTCATAATGCTTAACAGACTCCGGTAGCTGTCCACATCATGGTACACCACGTTGCTTGTGGACATCTCATTGAACAACTTCTTTGCGCAGGAGATTTTTGCCTGCTCAATTGGACGCAGCTCAAGACTTTCCATTGTGCCTTTCGTTTCAGCTATAAAGAAAATGTGCTTGACCGTACCTTCATAGAAAGCGATTGCCCAGTCCGGCGAATAGTTTCCTACCGGTGTAGGGATTTGGAAGGTTCTCGGCAGCTTGGCATAAACGCAAACTTCCTCCGCTGCATCCAAATCCTCGGCAAATTTTCTCTCGATGCTCTTGTCAGCTGAGCCGTCTGTAAACACATAGTCCTGAATGGCTTTCTTTGCGAGGAACGCCTTGTCAAAGCTCTGAGTTGCCTTTTCAGCCGTGAAGATGGAACTGTCATATTCGCCCTCGATGGTATCGTAGGAAATGTGCTCTACGATCATCGTGGCTTTCTGTTCGTTAATGAGCCGGATCACCTTACTGATGAACTCCTCCGGGTTGTTCCTGAACATATAGAGTTTGTCTACGCGGATGCCTTGCAGGATTGCAGAAACCGTACGCCGTGTCAGAACGGTGCCCTCTGCGATTTTTCCGATAAGGTCATATTTGATCTGGCTGGCTTCGGCGTGTTTGAGCGTCTGCGTCCGGGTCTTTTCGCCGGTGAAGGAATCTCCACGCTCGATTTCATACTCATTCATCTCCGCCTTTTGACGTCCGATAGTGGTCGTGTATTGCAGTTCGGAAACAAAGAGCTTTTTGTCAATATGGGCAATGGCGTTGCGAATCAGCTCAGCGCTGTCAAAATCAACGGTGTAGGCGTACTTATGGTTGATCTCACGCCACAACGCCTGAAACTCTTTCTTGGCAAAGTTCTCATTAAGCGGGTTATCCTTAACCTTGGTTTCGTGACCGTCAGAGAACATATCCTTGAGAACGCTGTCGTCATACACTGCCTGAATGAGCGTGTGGATACCGTCTGTCATCGGTTTGAGTTCCTCCGGCAGCTCCGCAACAGTTCCGTTCTTAACATCCTGACGGTACTTGTCCGTCACCTTGCGTTTCATATCCACATAGCCGTTCTGAATGAGATAGAACTCAATGGCATTAGCTTTCTCATCATCGATAAGCGTCGGCACATCGTCCACCTTAACATACTTGCCCTTGAAGTATTCGCTTGTAGCCACCGTGGGTCTATCATAGAGGACAGTTTTAATATCAGACTGTAAATCTGTGACGAAAGTCTTATAACTCTCACTGGCGACTACCGTCAGCGTGTTGATTTCGTGAACGCTGTCGCCGCAGCTCTGCGCATCCATACGGTTGCCGTCCTGATTGACACAAAGACGCAGACCACGACCGACTTCCTGCCGCTTCGCCGTGTTGCTGTCAGAGTGCTTCAGAGTGCAGATTTGGAACACATTCGGGTTGTCCCAGCCCTCACGCAGTGCGGAGTGGGAGAAGATGAACCGTGTCGGTTCGTCAAAAGACAGCAGCCGTTCTTTGTTTTTCAGAATCAGGTCATAGGCGGAAATATCGTCGGAGAACTCGCTGCCACGCTTGAGCTGGCTGTCCACGCTGCGCCCGGTTTTCTTGTCGATGCTGAAATAGCCCTTATGTACCCGGCTCACATCGCTGCAGGTGGATTTGAGTTACTTCTGATACGGCGTGTCAAACATCGTTATGTACTCGTTCAGAATAGCAAGATACTCTTGCTCAAACATCACGCCGTATTCGCCGAGCACCTCGTCACCGTTTTCATCGTACTGGCGGTACTTTGCCACCTCGTCGATGAAGAACAGGGACAGACACTTGATGCCCATATTGAAGAGCTTTTCCTCTTTCTCAAAGTGGGAGAGGATGGTTTCCCGAATCTGAATGCGGCGCATATCCTTTTCGGACACATCGCCCACCACATCACCGGCTTTGATGACTTCGCCGTTGGTAAAAGTCACGGTGCCACGCAGCGGGTCAATTTCGGAGATGGTGTAGCCCTTGTACTGCTCCATTTCCTGCGAAACGAAGTAAAGGTCATCACCAACGCCGAGAATACGGGTTTCCCGGTTGATAGACTTGTTATAGCCAATCTCCAGCTCGATTTTTGCCATCGGCGGCTTCTTGCTGGAAAGAATGATCTGCTCAAGGTAGAGGTAGCTGTCCGTGCCACGGAAGTTCTTGACCTCAAAGCCCTTGACCTCGATTTTCTTGACCAACCGCTTGTTGAAGGCGTCCAGCGCATCCAGCACATAGACGAGGTTGTGATGCTTGGCGTGGGTAGCTGAGTAGTTGAGTGAGAACAGCGGATTGAAGTTTTTCAGCGCCTTCTGCGTCACATCGCCGCCCATTTTCTGTGGCTCGTCCAAAATAATGATCGGACGGTTTGCCTTGATAACATCGATTGGGCGGCGGGAGCCAAATTCATCCCGTTTGGAGTAGATGATACGGGCTTCTTTGCTCTTACCGTCCTCTTTCAGCGAGGAGGCAAACGCCTGCGTGTTGATGATCATTACATTGATACCGGAGCTGCTCGAAAAGTTATCCAGCTGGTTCAGGTTGGAGCTGTTGTAGATGAAGAAGCGAGCCTTCTTGCCATAGTACTCCATAAAGTGGTCTGCGGTGATTTCGAAGGACTTCTTTACGCCCTCACGGATCGCAATGGAGGGAACGACCACAATAAACTTGCTCCAGCCGTACTTCTTGTTCAGCTCGAACATCGTCTTGATATAGACATAGGTTTTGCCCGTGCCGGTTTCCATTTCAATATCAAGGCTGCAACGCCCCAAATCTTTGACAAGGGAAGCAGAGAGCTTAATATTGTTCTGACTCTGCAAGGCCTGAATGTTGTGCAGAAGCTGCTCATCAGAAAGCTCTACCGCTTCATTTTTATAACCGGTATCGTTCAGCGGATCGACGATTTCAAGCTCCTCATCGGACATACCGAGGGTCATCTGATACGGCTCCACTTTGACCTTGCCCCGGTCACGGATATAGCTGATCTTATCGTGAAAGACCTGCCCCTGAAAGACACGCACAACGGCATCAACCGCATCAGTTTGGTATTGTTGTATTTTGAAATTAAACTTCATGCTTTTCACCGCCCTTTATGGAGGATATTATGGACTGGTATTCCTCCGATTTCCCGTTGTAAAGCACATCCAGCATAATACTAAACATAACATTGGCGCCACTTTGGATATTGCTAACATCAGCATCTGGTGGCACATCATAGCCGATGATTGGCGCTTCAATTTCGACAAAAAACCATCCCGAAATCTTACGGTACAGGGAATGCATATCAAACAGTAAGGCGACTTCGCTTTCGGCGATTCCTGTCGTAATAACCTCGGACAGTTTGTGTGCATACTTATTGCGGACTTGTTTTATCTGTAGAAATCTATCAAAGTCAGCAGAGGTAATCGCTCCGTGATCGATCAGCCAAAGAAACGATGCTTTTGTGGTATCCCGATTTCCTTTGTCATCCACCACACGTTTCCGAATCTCCCTGCGATACTCGTCGGTTTCCTCGCAGAACATTTTGCCGTCTCTTATGCCAATATCACAGAGGAAATCTCTGACACTCGACACAACATAGTCCGTCATATTCTCATAAAGTGCAATAAACAGAGATGCAAACGTCAGATTGTCCTGCAAATAATCCTTATTTACCAGATTTTCAAACCATTCTGCCATTACAGCACCTTCCTTACGGTGTCGGGGCTGTAGGTGGCGAAGATCTGATCGAAGTTGGTTGCCACGCTGTCGTTTGCCATAGAGCTGTCACGCATCACGAAGTAATAGGGCTTCTGCTTGGCAATGGCTTTGATGGTTTCCTCGGTCACATTGCTGTCGAAACAGGCAATCAGATAGTTGTCCTCCACATTGAACACCTTCTTGCCGGCAATGGTGGTTTCCTCGATTTTGCTGGAGAGCAGCACGCCCAAATCCAGCATCACTTGGAACAGCAGATCCTCCGGTGTTCTGTCCTCTTTGATGTTGTCCTCAAGGCGGGGGAATAGACTGGCTTCATACTCCGCGGGGTTATAGTAGACCTCTTTCATATTGGAGGTGTCGCACTTGAGGACACGGAAGCCAATGTCAAGGTCTTGAGTAGTCAAAGGACTGTCTTCTTTGATTTTTCTACCTGCACGGCGGATGCGTTCCTTGCCGATTTCACAGATGTTCTTGTATCCTGCTTTGTAGGCTTCGCTTTTTTCATCGGTTCTCTCTGGTAGTTGAACCATAATAAACTTTCTATTACCTCCGTCTTTTGCGTTCAACTGCATAACAGCATGAGCGGTTGTTCCAGAACCGGAGAAAAAGTCTAAAACATACGCACCTTCATCGGAATCCGTTCCCATTTCAATAGTCTTCATTAGCATTTCAACAGTTTTGGGATAGTCGAACACTTTTCCTTCCATCAGCTCTTTTACCAAAAGAGTCCCTTTTTCTGTGTTTGTGTCTTTATCCCACCATACCGAACGAGCCATCATACGACCTTCTCGATATTTTTCGACAATCATATAACTACCGTTACGCATTGGCTTTGCCTTGATATTTACATTAAGATTCTCTTGTGATTTTTGTTTGCCCCATCTCCAAACAGTATTAACGCCTTGAGACTCAAGAGGATAAAGCTCAATCCATCCGTCCTTCGGCTCCAATGAAATCTCGTGCAACCCATGTTCATCCTCTGTTGCCGGATTGATATAGAAAGGGTAGTAAAGGTTTGGACGATTTTCTTTATTAAACTTTATATTTCTATTACGCAGTTCTCTCAACTCGAATCCGCCAAGACTGTCAAACATCTTAAAGCTATTTTCCGAATCTTCGATAAGATTGATAACGGCTTCCGGAGATTTTTTATAAACAAATAAATAGTCGTGCATTCTTGCAACGCCACCATAATCTCTACCTCTTGGGTTACCGACTACGGTAATTTGTCCAATAAAATTGACAGCACCAAAAACCTCATCGCATATCTTTTTCAAATTTGCGGACTCATTGTCATCAAGACTCACGAAAATGACACCATTAGTAGCTAAGAGGTCTTTAGCAAGTCTTAACCTTGAGTAAATCATATTAAGCCAATCCGTATGATAACGACCGTTACTTTCTAAGTTCTCAACCAGTCTGTTGCCATTCTCATCTAAATAGCCACTACTTGCAATATATTCAGTCGTTGACTTTGAGAAATCATCATTATAAACTAAGTCGCTTCCCGTATTGTACGGCGGGTCTATGTAAATCATCTTGATTTTGCCGAGATAGGTTTCCTGCAAAAGCTTCAGCACTTCGAGGTTGTCGCCCTCGATATAAAGGTTTTCGGTGGTGTCAAAGTTTACACTACCGCTGCTGCAATAAGGTTTTCCCTCACTATCTGCCCCAGTGGGAACTGTTTCATCTTCACGAACAGGGCGCAGCGTCTTATTGATCGGGGCATTGGCAAGAAGAACGGACTTCTTCTTGTCCGGCCAAGTGAACTGATAGCGTTCCTCGTTGCCGTCCAACACCGTGCAGGCAATCTCCTGCATCAGCACATCCTTGTCGATTGCCCGGACGACCTCGCCGTTTTCGTTGATCGTTTCCGTCACGGCGTTCGGAAACATCGCCGCCAGCTTTCTGAAATTCTCATCAGCCTTGTTCGCTGTCTGCATTCTCAATTTATCCATATTCTTCTCCTTAGTTAAACAAATGGAACATTACGCTCTTAAATGTGTTTTTGGGTTTAGCACTTTCTGATAAAACTCCATTTTTGGGATTGTCCCATAACGCTATCGTTACCCGCTTATAATCTGGAGTATAATACTCGACCTCGTATGTTGTGAATATTTCCGGCGATGTTACTCGGAATGCCAGAGACTGACCAATATTAAGAAAACTATATGTGCTTTTTTCGAGTCTTTTGCGCCCGATTTGATTGAAATCACTATCATACAGTATTCGATATACAGCCAAATCGTATATTCCTTGCCTTGAAGTTAAGATAAATGTATTGTACGCTTCTTTCTCTAAATCAAAGACTTCAACAATGTCAAACTCTTTATTATCAAATCCTGCCCCCATCATTCTTAACTCATCGGTAAAAACATATCGGTTTCTAACAATTGTGATGATTCTTCCAATAAAGTAAAAAACAAAAAGAATTAGCGTTGCAACAGATGCAATGTTGCCTAAAATCATTTTAGTTTCCCCATTTCTGTATTCAGCTTTTTAATCTGCTGCACAAGCTCAAACTTCTTTTTCGGCTGTTTTTCAGCCCGTGCCTGCTTTTCCAGCTTGGTGATCTCTTTTTCGATTTTCTGTCGGCGCTCATCGGCGGCGATCTGCTCATCAAGGGTATTGCCGTCTGCGATGCTCACGCCGCCGATGTCCACCACGATGTTTTCCCATACTTTATCGAGGTTCAAGCCCCGCGGTTCAATGGTACAGCTTTCGGTGGGCTTCCAATTCGTCTGCATCAGCTTCGTGTGGTAGATTGCCAGCTTGCTTTGCCCCTCAAATTCGAGTACAAACAGGATGTTCTGCGGAATGAGCTTTGACAGCGTGGCAACGGTTCTTTCATCGAAGTCTTTTTTCTTCAGTGCCACAAGCAGAACAAAGAAGCTCCCGACTTCCTCTCCGGCGGGAATGTTGATTTTCGCCGGTGTGATCTCGTTGACGATGGTAATCCTCGATATATCAGCGTCGATTTTCTCCTTTGCCGCCGTGTTCATTTGGAACTTCGCATAGACAGCCTTCTTCGGAAGCTGCTTGCTCATTTCAGTTGACTTCGGAAGTCCGAGCATACTATCACCTCATCGCACGACCAAGAAGCATATCAGTTCAAAGTCGTCCAGTCCTTTGATCTCGTTTGACAGGAAGCTCACCTGACCACCGCCTAAGAAGCTGTCAATGTCACTCTCGTCCTTTACCTCAATGATGGAAGCAATGGCATCGCCAAGCAGCTTGGAAAGCTGTGACATATTTCTGCCGTCACGGGTTTCTTTGTTAAATGGCTTGTAGGCTTCGGGAATCGGCTCTGTCTTTCCTTTGCAGAGGAAACGCATTTTATCAAGCATCTGCTTCGGGGAAAGGTGGTCGCAGATGACCTCTCCGTCATTGCCGATATACACCATGTAGAAGGGGTGCAGTCGGTTCTGATTATCGATGTTCACGCTGTTGGAACGATTTTTCAGGACATAGATCACACCGGCAGGCGTATCCTCACTTGCAGGAACAACCGAGTGCAAACCGAAAGGTGTTTTGTCTATGTCAGGGTGGTGCTTTATGTAGTCAAGCAGGTCGAGCCGGAACTCGTTTAACCCCAAGTCCATAATGGAGATGCCCGTTGTCATATCCTCAATGTCTACGACCTCATCCTGCAAGCGCTTGAGCTGGGCCTTTCGGTACTCAAGGTCTGTCTTTTCCTCGTCACTGAGCAGATTATCATCGCCCGTAGCGGTCATATCCACAATTTTCATACGGGTTTCAACTTTGGCTTTCAGATTGATGTAATCATCAAGGGTCACATCAGGCCAGAAGTTCACAAGTTGAATGACCTTGTTGCGGCTTCCGATACGGTCGATACGCCCGAAGCGCTGAATAATGCGAACGGGATTCCAGTGAATGTCGTAGTTGATGAGGTAGTCGCAGTCCTGCAAGTTCTGACCTTCGGAAATACAGTCGGTGGCGATCAGCACATCGATTTCCGTCTTATCACCCGGCATCAGCAGCTCCTTGTCCTTCGAGATAGGCGAGAAGCAGGTCAGCACCGTGTTCAGGTCGGCACGGAGCTTCGGACAGGTTGTCCGTCCTTCCACAGAGCCAGATACCATTGCGGTGTTTAGTCCATACCTATCCTTGACATAGCGACTGACATTATCATAGAGATAACCGGCGGTATCCGCAAAAGCGGTGAAGATAATCAGCTTTTTATTGCCCTCATTGATGGGGTGAGTGATCTTGTTATCAATCACCCGAAAAAGCTCTTGCAGCTTTGAGTCGTGCTCCGGTGTAATATCTCCGACCAGCAAGGTCAGCAGTTCAAGCACCTCGGCGTCCTTTTTCAGGCTGTCCCGCCACGACACATAGTCCATATCGGCAAGGTCAATTTTGACTTTCCGTCCGAAAGAGAACAGCTCGTCCGAGTTCTGATCTTCGACGTCAAACTCGTCCATATCGGAAATATCCGTCAGGTCGAGGGTTGTGCCGGAGTGATTGTCAAAGCGGTCAATCGTTTCTATCGTGCTGTTTATCAAATCCTTGATGCGGGTCAGCGTCAGATTGAACGAATAGACGGAACTTTCCATACGCTTCATCAGGTTGATGGCGGTCAGGCGACGGATACCCTGCTCACGGTTCGCCTGCGTAAAGCCGACATTGACCCTGTTATCTCCGTACAGCTCGGCATACTTCTCCATCTTACTTGGCAGAATGTAGTGCGTCGGCGTATAGATTGTCAGTGTCAGGAGCATAAGCTGCTCAAAAATCTCGTTGTAGCTGATGGCTTCCTTCAAATCAGTAAGATGCGGACGAAGCGAAATCGGCTTTAGCCTTGTTGGGAAGGTGCCGATGTCCGCCATATCATAATACTTCTGAATGTGCTTTCTTGAACGGGCGATGGTCACGCTGTCCAGCACTTCAAAGAAATCAAAATCCAGCATTTTGAGCAGGTTTTCAGTCGTGCGGTCGCGCGGCTCCCATTTGCTCCAAGTGTTGAACGCCCGCTGTGCGTTCCTGAAAATTTCGTCGATGGAACGGGTAGTATTGAGCTTTTCGTCTATGTAATCCGTATGCCCTTCATACGCAAGGGCAAGCTGATTTTTCAGATCATTGAAGCGATTGTTGACCGGCGTTGCAGAAAGCATTAGGACTTTCGTCTTTACTCCGGCTCTGATAACCTTCTTCATCAAGGTAACATAGCGGTTATCCTTGGCGTCCTCGTCCGGGTTCTCGACTAATTTGCCGCCATTACGGAAGTTGTGGGACTCATCAATTACCACAAGGTCATAATTGCCCCAATTCAGTCTGTCGAGATCAAGCCCGTTTGATGTGCCGTGGGTGCGGTTTAAGTCGGTATGGTAAAGCACATCGTAACGAAGCCGGTCGGCAGCGATGGGGTTATTGACATAGTTGTCTTTATAGGTGTTCCAGTTGTTTGTCAATTTCTTGGGGCAGAGCACAAGGACGGACTTGTTTCGGTTTTCGTAGTATTTAATAACGGCAAGTGCGGTAAAGGTTTTACCAAGACCGACGCTATCCGCAAGGATACAGCCGTTGTATTTTTCAAGTTTGTTTATGATGGCAAGGGCAGCATCTTTTTGGAAGTTGTAGAGCATCCCCCAAATCTTACTTTCCTTGAAGCCGGTTGCTTCGTTGGGCAAAACATCTTCGGACACGTCCTCCAAAAACTCGTTGAAGATGTTATAGAGCGTCACAAAGTAGATGAAATCGGGAGAGTTCTCGTTATATGCGGCGGTAATGCTGTCGATCACTTCGTCTGTAACGACCTGAAGCACCTTGCTGTCATTCCATATCTCGTTGAAGTCAGCAAGCAGAGTGCGGGCAAGGGACTCATCTTTCACGATTGTGGTGCTGATTACATTGCCCTTTTCGCAGCCTAATTCAACCGTGGTGAAGTTATTGATAGGCGTATAGCCTACACTATCAACTACGATTTGCCCCTGAATGGATTTATCGCTGACATTTGACTTGAAAGTGACCTTCTGTCTGATCCACTCTGCACACTCTCGTGCAATGGCTTTTTGGGTCAGCTCAT
>OGXR01001674.1_pt1 | contig 15766 bp, 13 predicted proteins | sample 1576331 | NCBI WGS metagenome assembly OGXR01 (sample SAMEA3541473, study PRJEB24748) | human gut metagenome | biome: human gut; feature: human-associated habitat; material: faeces | place: China | collected 2012 | reverse complement strand
TCGACGCCATGGACGATCTGCGGCAGGGCATCCGCCTGCGCGCCTACGCGCAGACAGACCCCGTCATCGAGTATAAGCGCGAGGGCTTTGATATGTTCGAGGCCATGAACGACGCAATTAAAGAAGAGATCGTCCGCCGCGTCTTCCTCGTCCGGATCAAGACGAACGAGGAGATCAAGCGCCAGCGCGTGGTGAAGGTCACCGGCGAGGGGGCTGGCGGCGACAAGACCGTCAAGCGTCAGCCCGTCGTCAAGAAGATCAAGGTCGGCCCGAACGACCCGTGCCCGTGCGGCAGCGGAAAAAAATACAAAAAATGCTGCCGCGACAAGGATCTCGCCGCCGAACGCGGCCAGAACGCGAATTAAGCCCATGTTTCACACCATTCACCACGGAACACTTGAATATCTGACCGCCGACGCGCTTTCCGGGAGCGTGCACTGCTTCTCCACGCGCTTCGGCGGCGTGAGCGAGGGGGCGCTGTCCTCCCTCAATCTCGGCACGCACCGGGGAGACAGGCCGGAAAACGTGCGGGAGAATTACCGCATTCTCGGCACCGCCGTTGGCTTTTCGCCGGAGGAAACGATCTTTACCCGGCAGGAGCATACCGATCTTCTGCTGCGCGTCGGCAAGCAGGACTGCGGCACAGGGCTGGAGCGGGAGCAGACCGCCGTCTGCGACGGGCTTCTGACCGACGAACCCGGCGCGGCGCTCGTCTGCTTCGGTGCGGACTGCACGACGCTGCTGCTGTTTGACCCCGTGCGGCAGGCCATCGCCGCCGTCCACGCCGGGTGGCGCGGAACGGCGCAGGGCATCGCGTACAAGGCCGTCCTTCGGATGCAGGCGGAATTCGGCTGCGCGCCGGAGCACATTCGCGCGGCCATCGGCCCGTGTATCGGTCGCTGCTGCTTTGAGGTCGGGCCGGAGGTGCCGGAGGCCATGCGGCGATCGCTCGGCCCGGACGCGGAAGCGGCAATTGAACTGCACGGCGAAAAGGCGCACGTCGATCTGAAGCGCCTGAACCGCATCTGGCTGGAAAGAGCGGGCGTGCGGGTGATCGACATCTGCCCGGACTGCACCAAATGCCAGCCGGAGCGCTTCTGGTCGCATCGCGTGACCGGCGGGAACCGCGGGTCGCAGGCCGCCATCATCCGGCTGAAAGGAGGCGCACCGGCATGAAACGAAAGCTTTTGATGCTCACAGCGCTTGCGCTGTGTCTGGCCCTTCTTTGCGGCTGCACGACGATCGCGACGAGCGAATGGATGCAGAATCTTTTCCCTGTCGGCGACGAGGCCGTCGCCGCCCAGCAGACCGGCTCGGTCAACGGCTCGGAGGATAAGCAGGAGGTCAAGCAGGTCGTCACCGAGACGTATACGGCGCTTGAGTCCTTCGGCCTGGCCTACCAGCCGGATTACGGCCTGCAGCCCTATAACTGCCAGAGTCTCAACAACCGCATCATCTTTTCCTTCCTCTACGAGCCGCTGTTCGCCGTGACAAGCAGCTACGAGGCAGAACCGATTCTCGCCGAGAGCTATTTTGTCACTGACGACGGACGCACGACCACGGTGAAGCTCCGCTCCGGCGTGACCTTCCACGACGGCAGCGCCCTTACCGCGGCGGACGCGGCATATTCCATCGAATCCGCCGCAGGCTCGGAATATTACGGTTCGCGCCTGCGCTTCATCACCTCCGCCGAGGCGCAGGACGATCTGACGCTCGTGCTCTCAACGAGCGAGGCATATGAGTGCCTGCCGCTGCTGCTGGATATTCCCATCATCAAGTCCGGCACGAAGGACGAGGTCAGCCCGCCGGGCACAGGCCCGTATGAATTTGCCGAGACGAAGCTCACGCGCTGTGAAAACTGGTGGCGCGATACCGCGCCGCTGGTCGATTTTGACGAGATCGCGCTGACCGTCTCGTCCACTGCCGCCGACGTGCGTGATAATTTTGAGTATCAGAAGGTCAACATGGTCCTGACGGACCCGAACTCCTCCGCGTTCGCAGGCTTCCACAACGACTACGAGCTGTGGAACGAGGAGACGACCATCATGCAGTACATCGGCTACAACATGAACTCGCCCGTCTTCTCCAACTACGGCCTGCGCGGCGCGATCACCTTCGCCATCGACCGCGAGCAGCTGGTCGAGCAGACGCTGGGCGGCTTTGCCGTCGCGTCGACGCTGCCGTGCTCACCCAATTCCCGGTATTACGACGTGAAGCTGGCCAACAGCTTCGCCTATGACACCGGCTCGTACTACGACCAGCTGGCCGGCGCCTCCGTCGAGGACGCGACCGGCGACGGCATCCTCGACCTCTACGTCCCCTCCAAGGGCTATTCCGTCCCGGTCGAGGGTACGATGCTCGTCTGCTCGTCGAGCTATATCCGCGTGCAGGCGGCAAACGAGGCCGCGAAAATGCTCAATTCTCTGGGCTTCAACATCACGGTCAAGTCCATGGAATATTCCGAGTACAAGCAGGCGCTTTTGCAGGGGAATTTTGACCTGTATTATGGCGAGGTGCGCCTGTCTCCAAACTTTGACCTCTCGCCGTTCTTCGGTGCGACCGGCACGCTCAACTATGGCGACCTGTCCGACAGCACGATGATGAACCTGTGCAGCATGGCCCTCGTCAACAGCGGCAACACGTATAATCTCTATAAGCGCGTGTGCGAACGCGGATACATCACGCCCATCCTGTTCAAAAGCTATGCGCTCTACACCACGCGCGGCGCCGTAACAGAGCCGACACGCTACCTCGACTGGTTCCTGCCGTATACGGCGCAGACGGAAGAATAATGAAAAAACGCGGGAGGATACGCCCATGAAACGAATCCTGATGATCGGCACCGGGGGGACGATCGCGTCCGGGAAGACGGCGGAGGGCCTTATGCCGGAGCTGACGAGCGAACAGCTTTTGTCCTTCGTTCCGGCGGTATCGGCGCTTTGCCGGGCGGAATGCTTACAGCTTTTGTCGCTGGACAGCACGAATCTTGCCCCGTCGCACTGGCTGCTGATCGCGAAGGCCATCCGGGAGCGGTATGACCGCTACGACGGCTTCGTCATCAGCCACGGCACGGACACCATGGCCTATACCGCTGCGGCCCTCAGCTATCTCATTCAGGGGGCGCGCAAGCCCATCATCCTGACTGGCGCGCAGAAGCCCATCAGCTTTGACTCGACTGATTCCAAGGTCAATCTGACCGACGCGTTTTTATGCGCGTGCAGTGACACCCTGCACGGCGTCATGATCGTCTTCAACGGCAAGGTCATTCAGGGCACCCGCGCCTGCAAAACGCGCACAAAGAGCTACGAGGCCTTCTCCAGCATCAATTATCCGTATCTGGCTGTTTTGCAGGACGGCTGCATTCTGCAGTATATCGAAAACGCCTGCCTGCCCGAGCCGGTCTTCTATGACACGCTCGACGAGCGCGTTGCGCTCCTGAAGCTCATTCCCGGCGCGCGGGCGGAGCTTGCGGGCTGGATGCTCCGGCACAACGATGCGCTGATCCTGGAAAGCTTCGGCGTGGGCGGCATCCCGTCGTATGACGGGAATGACTTCCTGTCCGTGCTGGAGGAGGGCATTCAGGGCGGCAAGACCGTCGTTCTGACCACGCAGGTGCAGAACGAGGGCAGCAACGTCGGCGTTTATCAGGTCGGGCACAAGATCCGCGAATGCCCGCAGGTGCTTGAGGCGTTCGACATGACGACCGAGGCCATCACAGGAAAGCTCATGTGGATTCTCGGCCAGACCAAAGACCCCGCCCGCATCCACCGCCTGTTCTACACCCCGGTCGCGAACGACATTCTGAATTACCGCACATGAAAAACCGCCCGGCGCGGTGAAAACCCCCATTTGTTAGCCAGGTATGGGAAAAACCTGATACTAGGGTGTATCTGAAAACTCCCAACGCACCCGGACAGCGGGCCTTTTTGCGGTGCGCCGCGTCATTTTTCCTTGAAATACGTCAGTATTCCTGCGAAAAAATGTCTTGCGCAACGCAAAAATCCCTCGCTGCCGGTCACATCATGAGTTTTCAGATACACCCTAAGAAATGGGGGTTCACTATGTCAAGGGAGAATACACCGGAGTTCGGGAAGCTGGCTGCGGGAACGACTGAAGGGCCTGCCGCCTGCGATTCACAGACGGCAAGCCCTTTTGGCGGCTTGATTCTTTGTTGTTCGAAATTTTGCCTGACCTTTTGGGGACGTTTCCCGTGCGCGGCGGCCCGGTTTTTTTCAGTCGCCCATCAGCAGGTCCATGACGTACATTTCGAGCTTTTCGAAGTTCTGCTCCTTGATGCAGGCAGCCTGGAATTCGTAGTCGAATCTCTTGACCTTGGCCAGCAGCTTCTCGAAGATCTTCTTGGAGTTGATCAGATGGCGGTAGCAGTCCTCATCGGGCTGGGTGCGCATGGCCTTGACGTCGAGGCCGACGCATTCAAAGTTGCCGCGGTCGCCGAAGTTGTTTTCGTACAGCACCTTGACCTGGTTGAACGCGTTGCGCAGGTTGTCGACGCCGAACGCCTTGTCCTGGTCGTAGCGGCAGCCGTTCTGGTCGTTCAGATGCACGCCCCACAGCTTGTTGAGCGCCAGCGCGAAGCCCATGTCGTTCGCGGGATCAAGACCGGCGAGGATGGAGTGCGCGGATTCGATGCACAGGCCGACGCGGCTCGGATCGACGGTGTATGCGCCGACGGCCAGCGCGTGACCGGCAGTGCCGCAGATGGAGCGGTCGATGGGCTCATTGGGCTTCGGCTCGACAAGGATGAGCGCGTCGTCGCGGTAGGTCAGGATGTCGTTGAACGCGTCGCGCAGCTGGAGGGTCATTTCAACGGGATTCTTGCCCTCGGCGCAGAGCGTGCCCTCGCGGGCCAGCCACAGCTGGATCTTCTTGGTGCCGAGCGCCTTGGCAATGTCGCAGGAGCGGCGGGCGCGCCACTGGGCAAATTCACGGTCTTCCTTGCGGGAGGCGGTGAAGCCGCCGTCATTCGTGCGCTTGTCGAACCACAGACGCGGCGCGACAAACTCTGCAAACAGGCCGTATTTGTCGAGCATCGCCTTGACGTCCTTCGCGTAGTCGATGATCTGCTTCTCGGTCATGTTGTTCATGTCGGGGACGGCGTCGTCGTCATGGAACTGCATGCCGGCCAGACCGATCTCGGCGTACTTCTTCATTTTCTCTTCCAGCGGAATGCTCTTGCGGTGGCCGGGGCCAAAGGTTTCGTTGCCCTCGTGGACGTTCCACGGGCCTGCGGTAAATCTGAATGTTGCCATGTCTGCATCCTCCTGTATCAATTGTCTGGTTTCATACAAATATGTGCTTGAGGGGCGGGCGGCTTTTACCGAAAGCCGCCTCCGGATAGCTCCATCATAGCGGAACAGGCTGTTTGTTCAATGTTAGACTTGCTTTTTTTATCCGACAATCTTGCGATTTTAAATTTTTCGGTAGACTTCCACAAATTCCTTTGCCGCAATTTGTCATGATGCACAAGGACTTTTTTATCCGAAATATCCCCAGGGGAGCTTGTGCGCGGCGGTCAGACTTCTTATAATAAGCAAAAAAGTTCGGAGGAACAGACCATGCATATGGCAGACGCACTTTTATCTCCTGCTGTCGCCGTTACGATGTACGCAGCCTCTGCTGCTGCGGCGGGCGTTTCGCTCGTGCAGCTGCGCAGGGAGGAGCTTGCCGCACCGGAGACGGCAAAAAAGAAACTTCCGACAATGGCGGTCATGTCCGCGCTCGTCTTTGCCGGGCAGATGATCAACTATACCATCCCCGGCACAGGCTCGTCCGGGCATCTGTGCGGCGGTATGCTGCTGTCCGCCATGCTGGGACCGTGGGCAGGCTTTTTGTCCATGATCGTCATTCTTGCCATTCAGGCGCTGTTCTTTGCTGACGGAGGGCTGCTTGCGCTGGGCGCGAATGTCTGGAACATGGCGTTCTACGGCTGCTTCGTGGGATATTTCCTTATCTACCGGCCCCTGATGCGCGGAAATCTTTCCGCGGGCAAGGCCCGGCTGCGCCTGACGCTTGCGTCGGTGCTCGGCTGCGTTGCAACGCTGCAGCTCGGCGCATTCTCCGTCGTGCTGGAAACGACGCTCTCCGGCATCACGGCGCTGCCGCTCGGCGCGTTCGCGGTGCTCATGCAGCCGATCCATCTGGCAATCGGTCTGGTCGAGGGGCTGATCACGGCGGCGGTGCTGCTGTTCGTCTATCAGACGCGGCCTGAGCTGTTGCAGGACGCGGCAGGCTCCGGCGCGAAAAACCGCTGCTCGCGTAAGGCGGCACTGGCGATTCTGGCGGCTGCCGCGCTCGTCATCGGCGGCGGGCTGTCGCTGCTGGCAAGCTCCAGCCCGGACGGACTGGAATGGTCGCTGTTCGGCAATGAGGAGGCCGGGTATTCGGCCAACATGGGCCTTGACGAAGAACAATACGGCACGCAGAGCGCTGCCGCGGAAAAGGCGGCCGCTGTGCAGGAAAAAACGTCCTTCCTGCCGGATTACGGCTTTGCGGACAGCGACAGCGCCGCAGGCACATCTGTATCCGGCCTCGTCGGCTGCGTGATCGTCGCAGGACTTGCCGGGTTGATCTGCCTGGCGGGCAGTCTGGCACGGAAAAAGAAAAAACAGACGGCGGCCGGATAAGCCGCTTCGCGGCAAGCCGGACGGCTTGCCGCACTTCGCATTTTTGAACCGGGAGGGATGCAGCGTGAACAGAGCGGAGCAGGCGGGGCTTGAGCTGCGCGAAATGGACGAGCTGGCGGCGCAGGATTCGGTTCTGCATCGCCTCAGCCCGCTTTCCAAGCTGTTCGTGACGGTTTTTTATATCGCCGTCACGGTTTCCTTCCCGAAATACGGCCTGACGCGGCTCGTCTGGATGGTGCTGTTCCCGGTGGCGGGCTATCAGCTCGCGCAGCTTCCGATGCGGCTTTGCTTTCAGAAGCTGCGCATGGTGCTGCCGCTCGTGTGCGCGGTCGGGCTTTTGAATCCGCTGTTTGACCGGCAGATCGTGGCGCAGATCGGCACGCTTGCCGTCTCCGGCGGCGTTCTGTCGATGCTGACGCTGATCTTAAAGGGCGTTTTCTGCCTGCTTGTGTCCTTTCTGCTGATGGCCACGACCACAATTGAGGAAATTTGCCGCGCGCTGCGGCAGCTGCATGTGCCGAAGCTGCTGACGAATCTTCTGCTGCTGACGTTCCGCTATGTCGGGCTGCTTCTGTCTGAGGTCGCCGTGATGCAGCAGGCCTACAGCCTCCGTGCGCCGGGGCAGAAGGGGATTCATATTTCCGCGTGGGGCTCGTTTCTCGGCCAGCTGCTGCTGCGCAGCATGGACCGGGCGCAGGCGCTCTACGAGAGCATGGAGCTGCGCGGCTTCTGCGGCGAGTTTCCAAGCGCCGCGCATGGGCGCGGCTCGGCGGCGTCGTGGCCGTATGCGCTCTTGTGCCCGGCGCTGATGCTGCTGGCACGGTATTTTGATTTGTCCGCGCTGCTGGGCGGGTTGTTTGTCTGAGACAGGAGGCGCTTATGCTGGTATTCGATCACGTCAGCGTGTTTTATGGCGGAACGCAGGTGCTGCGCGAGCTTTCATTTTCCATTCAGAACGGCGAGCAGGTCGGGCTGATCGGCGCGAACGGCGCGGGCAAGTCCACGCTGATGAAGGCTGCGCTCGGCCTCGTGCCGTATACGGGCAGCATCACCGTGGACGGTCTTCCCGTCACGCGGGAGAATCTGCCCGCCGTGCGCCGGAAGCTGGGCTATGTCCTGCAGGACGCGGATAACCAGATGTTCATGCCGACGGTGCTGGACGATATGCTCTTCGGGCCGATGAACTACGGCCTGAGCCGCGAAGAGGCCGAGCGGCAGGCGGACGAAACGCTTGCCAGCCTGCGCATGGAGCATCTGAAGCTGCGCCACAACCACAAAATGTCCGGCGGCGAAAAGCGCATGGCCGCTGTCGCGGCCATTCTTGCCATGAAGCCGGATATGCTTCTCATGGACGAGCCGTCCACCGCGCTCGACCCGCGCAACCGCCGCACCCTGATCCGCGTCCTGCGCGCAAGGCCGGAGACGAAGCTCATCGCCTCGCACGATCTGGATCTGGTGCTGGAAACGTGCCGCCGCGTGCTTCTGATCGCCGACGGCACACTGGCCGCCGACGGCCCGGCGCGGGAGCTCCTGCGCGACAAAGCGCTTCTGGAGGCGAACGGACTGGAGCTGCCGCTGTGCCTCGCGGGTGTGCCGGAATTGTGAATCTTGCATTGCCGGGCTGCATACAGTATAATGGGAGTGTCCGGGAAAAAGAAAGAAATAAGAGGATTCAGAAAGGACTGTGTAATTTATGGATCGTGCAGAATTAAAGGCCCGCGCAAGAGCGCAGCTCGGCGGCGGTATTTTTCAGAATCTCTGGATGATGGGTCTGGCCGTGTGCCTGCTGATCGGACTGATGGAGTCGGCTGCCGCCGGGATCATCCCCGGTATCGGCGCGCTGCTCGTGGTCGGCCCGCTGGAATACGGCATGGCGTATATCTTCCTCAAGCAGGCGCGTGACCATCAGCCCGTGCAGATGGGCGATATGTTCCGCGGCTTTCAGGATGATTTCGGCGGAACGTTCCTCATCGGCCTTATGACGTCGCTTTTCACGTTCCTGTGGTCGCTGCTGTTCGTCATCCCCGGCATTGTCAAGGCGTATGCCTATTCTATGGCATACTATATCAAGCTCGACCACCCCGATTACGGCTGGAACGCCTGCATCACCGCAAGCCGTCAGCTGATGAACGGCCACAAGTGGGAAAAATTCGTGCTCGACCTGAGCTTCCTCGGCTGGATCATCGTCGGCTCTTTGTGCCTCGGCGTCGGCACGCTCTGGGTCACGCCGTACATGGAAGCGGCAAACGCGCAGTTCTACGAATATGTCCGCACCTGCCCGTCCGTGGCGGAGGGCTGACCGGCGCTGCGCAATATGGCAAAAACGGGACTCCGCTGCCTGCGGAGCCCCGTTCTTTTTTGCATTTTTATCCGTCAGCCCTTGTATTTCAGCGCCCGGATCGCGTTCAGGACGGCGAGGACCATCACGCCGACGTCGGCGAAGATGGCGGCCCACATATTCGCGACGCCGAAGGCGACGAGCGCGAGGCAGCCGAACTTCACGACCAGAGAGAACACAATGTTCTGCCGGACGATGCCGATGCACTTGCGGGAAATTTTGATGGCCTTTGCGATCTGCAGCGGGTCGTCGTCCATGAGGACGATGTCGGCGGCCTCGATGGCTGCATCGGAACCCATCGCGCCCATGGCGATACCGATATCCGCCCGCGTGAGGACCGGCGCGTCGTTGATGCCGTCGCCGACGAAGGCCAGCATATCGTTTTTGCCCTTCGCGGCCAGCAGCTTCTCGACCTCCGCGACCTTGTCGCCCGGCAGAAGCTCACTGCGCACCTCGTCGACGCCAAGCTCGGCGGCTACGTTGTCGGCCACGCGCTTTGCATCGCCCGTCAGCATGACGGTCTTCTGGACGCCCGCGCGCTTGAGTTGCTCGATGGCTTCCTTCGAATGCGGCTTGACGACGTCGGAAATGACGATGTGTCCTGCGTACTGGCCGTCAACGGCCATGTGGATGATCGTGCCGGTGCTGTGGCAGTCGCAGTACTGAACGCCCAGCTTTTTCATCAGCTTGCTGTTGCCTGCGGCGACCGCGTGCCCGTCGACCGTGGCGGTGATGCCGTGGCCGCTGAGCTCTTCGATGTCCGTCACGCGGCTGCGGTCGATTTCCTTGCCATAGGCCTTCTGCAGACTCTTGCTGATGGGGTGCGAGGAGGCGCATTCGGCCAACGCCGCGTATTCCAGCAGCTGCTCCTCTGCCAGCGGGCTGTGGTGGACAGCCGTGACCTCAAACACGCCGCGCGTCAGCGTCCCGGTCTTGTCGAACACGACGACCTTCGCTGCGGACAGGGCCTCCAGATAGTTTGAACCCTTGATCAGCACGCCCTCCCGGCTTGCACCGCCGATGCCCGCGAAGAAGCTCAGGGGAATGCTGATGACCAGCGCGCACGGGCAGCTGACGACGAGGAAGGACAGCGCGCGGTAAACCCAGTCGGTCCAGTTCGCGTCAGCCCCCGCAAGCATCCGGCCCAGCGGGACCAGCACGGCCAGCGCCAGCGCTGCGGCGCACACGGCAGGCGTGTAGACCTTGGCAAAACGGGAAATAAACGTTTCGGAGCGCGACTTGCGGGAGCTTGCGTTCTCGACGAGATCGAGGATCTTCGAAACGGTGGACTCGCCGAATGCCTTTGTCGTGCGGATCTTCAGCACGCCGGACAGATCGATGCAGCCGCTGATGATCTCGTCGCCCGCCTTGACGTCACGCGGCAGGCTTTCACCGGTCAGCGCGCTGGTGTTGAGACTGGATGTGCCCTCGACGACCACGCCGTCGAGCGGCACCTTTTCGCCCGGCTGGACGACGATGATGCTGCCGACCGCGACCACGTCCGGGTCGACCTGCGTCAGCTGACCGTCCTGCTCAATGTTCGCGTAGTCCGGGCGGATATCCATCAGTGCGGAGATATTCTTCCGGCTCCTGCCGACGGCGTAGCTCTGGAACAGCTCGCCGATCTGGTAGAACAGCATAACGGCGATGCCCTCAACATAGTCGCCGCTCTTCGTCCAGATGGCGAGGAAAAACGCGCCGAGCGTGGCCAGCGTCATGAGGAAGTTTTCGTCAAACGCGCGTCCGTTGAGAATGCCCTTTCCGGCTTTGCGCAGAATGTCATAGCCGATGACCAGATACGCGGCCACATAGGCAAGCAGCTGCGGGATGCCGGTGATGGGGATAAATTTCAGCGCAATGAGCATCACGGCGGTGATGAGGATGCGCACGAGCATTTTTTTCTGTTTCTTTGTCATAGCAAACACTCCGTTCCGCGCTGCCGGAGCAGCAATTGCAGCTTAAAGCTCGATCTCGCAGTCAGGCTCGACCTTTTTGCAGGCCTTGCGCACGGCCTTCATGGTCTTCTTCTCGTCTGCGCCCTCGGCGAATTCCACGATCATCTTCTGCGTCATGAAGTTGACGGTCGCGTTCGCAACGCCCTCGGTCTTCTTCGCGGCTTCCTCCATCAGGTTTGCGCAGTTTGCGCAGTCGACCTCGATCTGGTATGTCTTTTTCATGGTCAGGACCTCCGTTTGAAATTTTGAATTAAACGCTTGCTTAATCATTACATCCGCAGTATACTGAGAAAAACGCCGGAAATCAAGCCCTTCGGGGCGCTTACTTCCAAACGGGCGAACGGAATGTCCAAAACGGACAAAGGAGATGGGACAAATGCCGGAATTCTCTCTTCCGCACGACCACGGCGCGCACGGACACACGGAGGAGCTGTACCGGGAGCTGAAAAACGTGGAGCACTTCGGCGCAGTGTGCGATATCTTCAAACAGCTGAGCGACCCGACCCGCGTGCGCATTTTCTGGCTGCTCAGCCACCGGGAGGAGTGCGTCATCAACATCGCGGCGCTGCTCGATATGTCCAGCCCCGCCGTCTCGCACCATCTGCGTTCACTTGCGCAGAGCGGGCTGATCGAAAGCCGCCGGTGCGGCAAGGAGGTCTATTACAAGGCGGGCGACACCATGCAGATCAAGCTCCTGCACGAGATCGTCGAGCAGGTCATGCAGATCGCCTGCCCGGAAAAGGCTGTCGACTATCAGGACTCGCAGGAGCAGATCATCCGCCATGTCCACGACGAGCTGACGGCCAATCTCGCCGAGCGCGTCACCATTGAGGAGCTGTCGCGGAAGTATCTGATGAACACGACGACGCTCAAGCGCTGCTTCAAGCAGGTCTACGGCGAGACGATCGCCGCACACATGAAAAAGCACCGCATGGAGCAGGCCGCGTCCCTGCTTCTGAAAACGCAGAATGACATTGCCGCCATCGCGCAGGCCGTCGGCTACGAGAGCCAGAGCCGGTTCACGGCCGCGTTCAAGGAGACATACGGCGAGCTGCCGACAGAATACCGCCGGAGGCGGTCATAAAAATCAGAACCGGCCCGCAGGACACGCCTGCGGGCCGGTTGACTTATTTCTGTGTATTTTATACGTACTGCTGGGTGTCGACGTCGACGACGCCTCTGGTGGTGATGCGGAGCTTGGGGATGACGGGCAGGGCCATAAAGCTGAGCGTCATGAACGGGTCGATGCCCCGGCTGACGCCGAGCGTGAAGGCCGCGTCCTTGGCCGCCTCAAGCTGGTCGTTGACCTCGGTCAGCGGACGGTCGGACATGATGCCCGCGATCTCCAGCACGACCGAACCCTTTACCGTTCCGTTTTCGACCACGACGATGCCGCCGTGGTGCTCGACGATGTAATTCGCGGCGAACGCCATATCGGCGGAGTTCGTGCCGACGACGATGATGTTGTGCGAGTCATGCGAAATGCTGGTCGCGACCGCGCCGGATTTCAGGCCGTAGCCCTGAATGTAGCCGAGGCCGATGTGATGCGTGCCCTTGTGGCGCTCGACGACGGCGATCTTCAGAATGTCCTTTTCCAGATCGACGTGGTCGGCATAGCCGTTGTCGGTCGTGATGATCTCGCCCGGGACCATGCCCAGAACGCCTCTCTGGCGCGTGTCGCGGAAATCGTCGGGCGTGAGCGTCGAGACGTGGAAGGTGTCGTGGGCGCGCTTGTCGAGATATTCCTCGATCTTCGGCGCTTCAAAGTCGCGCAGCTCGCCGTTGTTCCAGTACAGAACGCCCTTCTTGAAGACCATTTCGACGTTGAAGTCCTTGAAATTGTCGATCACGGCGAAGTCGGCCAGATAGCCGGGCGCGATCGCGCCGCGGTTATTGAGCAGGAAATAGCGCGAGGCGTGGTGGCAGGCGGCCTTGACGGCAATGATGGGGTCGACGCCGTATTTGTTGATGGCCTCGCGGGCGATATAATCAATGTGACCCTTTTCCAGCAGATCGCTCGGATGCTTGTCGTCGGTGCAGAACATACAGCGCTCGGCGTACTGCGGCGTGAGCAGGGGAGCAAGCGCTTCCAGATTGCGCGCGGCGGTGCCCTCGCGGATCATGATGAACTGGCCGCGCTGCAGCTTTGCCAGCGCGTCCTCCATCGTGGCGCATTCGTGGTCGGAATAGACGCCTGCGGCGACGTAGGTGTCGAGATCCTTGCCCTGCAGGCCCGGCGCGTGGCCGTCGATCTTCTTGTGGTGCGCCTGCGAGGCGACGATCTTCGAGACGACCTCGGCGTCATTGTGGATCACGCCGTAGGAGTTCATCATCTCGGCCAGACCCTGTACTCTGGGGTAGTCGTAGAACGAGTCGATGGCGCGGTAGTCCAGATTCGCGCCGGATTCGTCCATCGGCGTGGCCGGGACGCAGGACGGCAGCATGAACCGCACGTCGATGGGCAGCCCCTCGGTCGCCTGGAACATATAGTCAATGCCGTCGGTGCCCATGACGTTGGTGATCTCATGGGGGTCGGTGATGACGGTGGTCGTGCCGTGCGGCAGCGTTGCGCGGACGAATTCCTTCGGCGTGACGAGACTGGATTCCAGATGGATGTGCGCGTCGACGAAGCCGGGGCAGACGATCTTGCCGGTCATATCGTATTCGACCTCGCCCTCATAGCTGCCGAGGCCCACGATCAGGCCGTTCGCCACGGCGATATCGCACGTCAGCAGTTCGTTGGAGAACACGTTGACATACGTCGCGTTTTTCAGCACCAGATCGGCCTTCTGCCGGCCGGAGGCGGCCTCGATCACACGCTGCTTCTTTAACAGCTTCCGCTGGATCTTCGCTGCGTAGCTCTCAATGGGAAAAGCCATGGAACATCTTCCTTTCTGCGTTCAGTTTTGCTTGTATCTGATATTAGATGGAATTATAGCACTGCTCCTGCCGCTTGTCCATGTTCATTTTCCACGGAATGTCGCTGTTTTTTTCGGCAATCTGTACAGGAGCCGGGAAATGTGATATGCTATCCGAACGGGAGGCGAGTGTTATGAAACTGTTGATGCACATCTGTTGTGCGCCGTGTGCGAATATGCCGATCGATGCGCTGCGTGCGGAGGGGGTGGAGCTGACGGGGTATTGGTACAACCCGAACATCCATCCGTTCACCGAATACCGCGCCCGGCGCAACTGTCTGCAGGAATACGCGAAGACGATCGACCTGCCGCTGCTCGTGCGCGACGATTACGGCCTGCGGCCGTTTGTGCGCGAGGTCGCGGAGGATATCGCGGGCCGGTGCGTCAAGTGCTACGAGATGCGCCTGTTTGAGGCGGCCCGCGCGGCGAAGGAGGGCGGCTTTGACGCGTTCACGTCCTCGCTGTTCATCAGCCCCTATCAGAAGCATGAGCTGATGCGCGACGTCGGCTATCGCGCGGCGGAGGAATACGGCGTCCAGTTTTACTATCAGGACTTCCGCCCCATGTTCCGCGACGGCCAGCAGCGCGCGCGGGAGCTCGGCTTCTACATGCAGAAATACTGCGGCTGCATCTTTTCCGAGCAGGAGCGCTATCAGAAGCCCAGCCGGATCATCCCCTGAAAGCCACGCCCGTCCTTCACGCACGGAACGCGGAGGACGGGCGCTTTTTGCAGAAATTTGCAACCGATATGAATTTACTAAAATTTCAGCTTGCAATTTCGACTGCATATCGCAGAAATTCTGCAGGATACAGAAAAAAGATTGCATAATTCAAAAATTATACTTGCATTTCGCGCGGATATCGTGTACAATGCGGGAAACGGTATGCAGGAGGGTGTTGATCCATGACGGAACAGACGACGCTTCTTGAAAACGACATTGCGCGGCTGAGCGAGAATATCGCGGAGCAGTACGCGATCGACGCGCATTATTTTGAGGACCAGAGCATCAAGCGTGGTCTTCGGAACGCGGACGGCACCGGCGTGCTCATCGGCGTCAGCAAGGTCGGCAGCGTCCAGGGCTACTATATGATGGACGGCGAGCGCGTGCCGATGCCCGGCAAGCTTTACTACCGCGGCATCAGCGTCGAGGATATCGTCACCGCGCACCAGCAGAACGGCACCTTCGGCTATGAAGAGGTCGCCTACCTGCTCCTGCTCGGCAAGCTCCCGACCCGCGCGCAGCTGCAGCGCTTCAATGACGTCATGGCCCAGGCCCGGCGGATGCCCGCCGCCTTCACCGAGGACATGATCCTCAAGGCACCCAGCCGCAACATCATGAACCAGCTGGCCCGCAGCGTGCTGGCCCTGTATTCCTACGACGAGAGCGCGGACGATACCTCGCTCGAAAACGTCCTGCGGCAGTCCATCGGCCTCATCGCCCGCTTCCCGCTGATCGCGGCGAACGCCTTCGCCGCCAAGCGGCATTACTTTGACGGCAAATCCCTCATCCTGCACAATCCGGAGCCGGAGCTCAGCGTGGCGGAGAATATCCTGCGCATGATCCGCCCGGACAAGGCCTACACCTCGGAAGAATCGCACCTGCTGGACCTCATGCTCATCCTCCACGCCGAGCATTCCAGCAACAACTCCACCTTTGTCTGCCGCGCCATGTCCTCCTCCGGCACCGATACCTACAGCGCCATTGCCGGCGCCGTCGGCTCTTTGAAGGGCCCGCTGCACGGCGGCGCGAATGCCAAGGTCATGCAGATGTTCCGCGATATCCGCGCCCATGTCGGCACCGCGCCGACTGACGACGCCCTCGGCGCTTATCTCGATCAGATCCTCGACGGCGAAGCGGGCGACCGCTCCGGCAAGATCTACGGTCTGGGCCACGCGGTCTATACCATGTC
>OGXR01001661.1_pt1 | contig 15865 bp, 22 predicted proteins | sample 1576331 | NCBI WGS metagenome assembly OGXR01 (sample SAMEA3541473, study PRJEB24748) | human gut metagenome | biome: human gut; feature: human-associated habitat; material: faeces | place: China | collected 2012 | reverse complement strand
CGCCTCGACGCACTCCTTGGAGATGGCCAGCCCCAACCCGCTGCCCTGCACTTTGGTACCCGGCACGCGGAAATAACGCTCGAAAATGCTCTTATGGTAACGCGGGTCGATGCCCCGTCCGAAATCCTGCACGAAAATCTCGACCGCCTTTTCATGCTGCACGGCCCCGACGATGATGCGCGAATTCTCGGGGGAATGGTGGATGGCGTTGGAGAGGAGGTTGGTGATGACCCATGCGATCTTTTCGTTGTCGACGAACAGTTTCGAAATCTTCTCGGGATACTCCACCTCGACGAAGCAGCGGAAACGCTCGGCCAGCACCTGTGTCGCCTTGACCGCATAGTCGATCAGCTCGACAGGTTTCACGACCTTGGGCATGAGTTTGAGCTTTCCCGACTCGACCTGCGTCATGTTGAGCAGTTCGCCCGTAATATTCAGCAAACGGTCGCTGCTGTCCTTGATACTGCCCACAAGCTGTTTCTGCTCGTCGTTGAGCTGCCCCAGCCGGGTGTCGCCCAGCAGTTGCAGACTCATCAGGATCGAGGAGATCGGGGTTTTCATCTCGTGCGAAACGGTCGAGATGAAATTGGTCTTGGCCGAATCCAGTTCCTTGTATTTCGTCACATTGTTCAGCACGATCAGGTTGCCGATGAACTGTTGCGCCGTACTGCCTACGGGCGTAATGTAAAGTGGCGTATTTTCCACCTGAAAATAGCTCTCCTTGTTGTCGGCATAGATTTTCAGCGGTTGCTGGTCATCTTTTTTCTCTTGTTCGCCGTAAAGTTCGCGGACAAGACGCCGCAGCAAGTCGCACGCTCGAACTCTTGTACGAGAATCGCATCGTCGGAAAGATGGAACCTTATGGTCTGAAAGTCCTCGGATGCGGCGAACTCACGAAACCCCTTACCGTTAAAGCCAGCAAATTCACGGCTTCTGCGGTAGCGGCAATCGAAAAGGCAGGCGGAAAAGCAGAGGTACTGTAATGTTTGAAACTATTAAAAACGCATTCGGAACAAAAGAAATACGCGTAAAGATATGGGCAACGCTTTTGTTGTTGCTGGTTTACCGTATCGGTTGCTTTGTTCCCGTGCCCGGACTTAACGTAAGCGTTATTTCCCAGGCTTTGGAGCAGAGCAGTGCGGCATCGTTCTTAAACGTAATCAGCGCGATTACCGGCGGGTCGCTTTCACAAGGTACGCTTTTTGCTCTCGGAATCATCCCGTTTATCAATAGTTTCATCATAATGCAACTTCTGACACTCATCATTCCCAAACTGGAAGAAATGAGTAAAGACGGTGAAGAAGGCCGTAAGAAGATCACTCAGATCACGCGTTACGTCGCAATCGTACTCGGCGCGATTCAAGCCATCGGCATTGCGTTTATGTGGAAGAACTACATCGACCCCATTTACGGCATGCAAAAGAACTGGCTTGCGATGATTTACGTAATCGTAATTCTCGTCGGCGGCAGCGTAATGGTCATGTGGCTGGGCGAAAGAATCACGGAATACGGCATCGGCAACGGTACGTCGCTTATCATCTTCGTCGGTATTCTTTCAACGGCGGGCACCTCGCTTCTGAACGCGTTCAGAACAGTCCCCACCGATCCCAACAAACTCTGGAACATTTTCGGGTTCTTAATCCTTGTCGTGGCACTCTTTGCGTTTATCGTCTTTATGGACGGTGGCGAAAGAAGAATCACGGTGCAATATGCAAAACAGGTCAAGGGTAACAAAATGTACGGCGGACAAACCACGTTTATTCCTATTCGTGTAAACGCGTCGGGCGTTATGCCGATAATCTTTGCGTCGTCGTTCATCATGTTCCCGCAGATGATAATCAGTTTCATTCCCAAACTTGCCGAAAGCAAATTCGGCGTATGGTGGATGAGAAACCTTACCACTTCCGGCGGAACCTGGTGGGGCAGCCTGATTTATTACATCTTCTTGGTTGTATTCATCATCTTCTTTGCATATTTCTATTCGATGATTCAGTTCAACCCCGAAGACGTTTCAAAGAACATTCAGCAATACGGCGGGTTTATCCCCGGTATTCGTCCCGGTAAACCCACTTCGGATTACCTTAAACGTATCAACAACCGTATTACTTTGTTCGGAGCAATCTTCCTTTCGATCATTTGCGTAATTCCTACGTTCCTGTTCAACGTTATCGGCAAGGACATCGGACTTTCAAGCGCATTCTCGGCAACCGGACTTCTTATCGTAGTATCCGTCGCGCTGGAATTCAACAAGTCGCTTGAATCGCAAATAATGATGAGACATTACAAGGGATTCCTTAAATAATAAAGTATGAGGGAAGCGGCGCAAAGCGACGCTTCCCGAAACCTTGCTTTTAAGGACGGGGAAAAGAGTTTTTTCAGGAGAGTTTATGAATATTATTCTTTTGGGCGCACCCGGAGCAGGAAAAGGCTCGCAGGCGGCGAAAATATCGGAATATTACAAAATCCCGCACATTTCGACAGGCGACATATTCCGCAAAAACATTAAGGAACAAACGGCACTCGGCAAACTTGCAAAGACTTTCATCGACGCAGGCAATCTCGTGCCCGACGACGTGGTTATCGATCTCGTCAAAGACAGGCTTTCAAACGACGACTGCAAAAACGGATATATCCTTGACGGATTCCCTCGCACCATTCCCCAAGCCATCGCGCTTGACAAGGTTGCGGATATCGACGTCGTTCTGAACATCGACGTTCCGTTTGACGTCATCGAAGACAGACTGACCGGCAGACGCGTATGCATTTGCGGCGCAACCTATCACGTATCGCAACTTAACGGCAGGGATACTTGCGAAAAGTGCGGACAAAAACTTTTCGTCCGCGACGACGACAAAATCGAAACGGTGAAAGCGCGCCTTAAAGTCTATGAGGAACAAACCGCGCCTCTTGTCGAATATTATCAAGGTCTCGGCCTTGTCAAAACGATTAAAGGACGCGACACCGTCGACGAAACTTTTGAAGAAGTCAGGAAGGTTCTCGATACGTTATGATTTACCTTAAAACCGCAAGCGACTTTGAAAAAATGCGCGTGGCGGGCGCAATCGTCAGGGACACCCTTTTGCTTATGGAAGAAAAAGCGAAAGAAGGCGTCACGACGGCGGAACTTAACAAAATCGCCGACGCTTACATCAGAAAATGCGGCGCAGAACCGAGTTTTCTGAATTACAACGGATATCCGTTCAGCATTTGTGCGTCGGTCAACGAGGAGGTCGTCCACGGGTTTCCTTCCAAAAGGGCGCTTAAAGACGGCGATATTGTGAGTATCGACGTGGGGGCCGTTATCAACGGGTTTCACGGAGACGCGGCAAGGACATTCCTTATCGGAAACGTAAAGGAAGAAGTCAGAAAACTTGTCGAAGTAACGAAAGAATGTTTCTTTAAGGGGATCGAAGCCTTTAAGGACGGAAACAGACTTTCGGACATCGGAATTGCGGTGCAGACGTACGCCGAAAGTTTCGGATACGGCGTCGTGAGAGAAATGGTCGGACACGGCATCGGCAGGAAAATGCACGAAGATCCCGAAGTCCCGAATTACTTTACGGGAAGAAGGGGACCGAGGCTTGAACCGGGTATGGCGCTTGCCATCGAGCCGATGATAACTCTCGGCAGTCCGGACATCTGTCTTGACGAAAATCAGTGGACGGTGTCGACAATCGACAAAAAACCCGCCGCGCATTACGAAAATACCACAATTTTAACAAAAAACGGCCTCGAAATATTGACATTATAAAAAAATTAATGTATAGTATGAAAATCAGTGTCGGAAGTATTGTCCTGTCAAAAGCGGGACGCGACAAAGGAAGATATTTCGTCGTGACGGAAGTCGTCGACGAAAACTACGTCAGAATTTCCGACGGCGACCTTCGCAAAGCGGAGAAAGCCAAACTCAAAAAAGTAAAACACTTGAAGTTCAGCGGTGATAACTTGCCCGAATTTGCAAATATGCAAAACAAGGACAAGGGTGTTGTCAACGCCGAACTTCGTAGCGCGTTAAAAGCGTACAAAAACACCTGTAAGGAGGAACAATAGTGTCCAAGGAAGACGTCATCGAAGCGGAAGGCCGCGTTGTCGAGGTTATGCCCAACGCAACTTTCAAGGTTCAGCTGGCAAACGGTCATATCGTTATTGCCTACTTGTCCGGAAAACTCAGGATGAATTATATCCGTATTCTCGAAGGAGATAAGGTTACTATTGAAATGAGTCCTTACGACCTTACGAAAGGTAGAATTACCTGGCGTAGCAAAAATTAATGGAGGTATCAACAATGAAAGTCAGACCGTCTGTTAAACCTATGTGCGACAAATGCAAGGTTATCAAAAGAAACGGCAGAGTTATGGTTATCTGCAGCAAAAATCCCAGCCACAAACAAAGACAGGGTTAATTTCACTATTGCATATTATCTGCCGGTAGCACGCGGCTGATTACCGTATCATTCCATTTACATGCGGTATGTGTGAGGGCGACAATATAAAATATCATTTGTAAATTTAATGGAGGTTACAAAATGGCACGTATTGCTGGCGTAGATTTACCCCGCGAGAAAAGGCTTGAAATCGGACTTACCTATATTTATGGTATCGGCCGTCCCACTGCCACGAAAATCTTACAAGAAACCGGCATTTCCCCCGACATCCGCGTCAAGGATCTGACCGAAGAACAAGTAAGTATTCTCAGGGAGTATATCGAAAAGAATCTTCACGTCGAAGGCGATTTGAAGAGAGAAATTTACACAAACATCAAACGACTGAAAGATATCGGTTGTTATAGAGGCGTAAGACATCGTAAAGGCTTACCCGTACGCGGTCAGCGCACGAAACAAAACGCGCGTACCTGCAAGGGTCCGAAGCGTCTTGTCTCACGCAAAAAGTAGGAGGTAACTTATGGCAGCACCCAGAAAAGTTATTAAGAAACGTAAAGACTTAAAACGTATTGAAAAAGGTTGCGCGCATATCCATGCCTCTTTCAATAACACTATCGTTACCATCACCGACACCGAAGGCAATGCCATCAGTTGGTGCAGCGCGGGCAAGCTTGGCCTTAAAGGCAGCCGTAAGAGCACCCCGTACGCAGCGCAAATGATCGCAGAAGCCGCTGTCAAAGACGCGCTTCCCCACGGATTAAAGAGTGTTGAAGTTTACGTCAAGGGTCCCGGCGCAGGTCGCGAAAGCGCAATCCGCGCAATCAACACCGCAGGCCTCGAAATCACCCTTATCAAGGACGTCTCTCCCATTCCTCACAATGGTTGCCGTCCTCCCAAACGCAGAAGACTGTAAGGAGAATTTGATTTATGGCTAAATATACAGGACCGGTACTTAAAAAGTGCAGAGCGTTGGGTATCAGCCCGATGGAACTCGGCATCGATAAAAAATCAAACCGTCAGGTTAAAGTTTCCAGAAAGAAACAAAGCAACTACGCTTTGCAACTCAAAGAGAAACAGAAGGTTAAATTTATCTACGGCATTCTTGAAAAACAATTCAAAATGTACTACAACAAGGCTGAAAGAATGCGCGGCGTAACGGGCGAAAACATGCTCGTTCTTATCGAAAGCCGCCTCGATAACGTTGTTTATCGCCTCGGCCTCGGCAGCAGCCGCGCTATGGCGCGCCAGATCGTAAACCACGGTCACATCACGGTAAACGGACACGTCGTCGACATTCCGAGTTACCTTGTGAAAGCGGGTGACGTCGTTGCCGTTAAATCCAACAAACAGGACAAAGTCATGTATGCGGACATCAAAGAAGGCAACAAAGTCGTACTTCCCGCATGGCTGTCCTTTGATAATGCAACCCTCACCGGAAAAGTCGAGCGTCTTCCCGAACGCGCGGATATCGACCCGTCTATTTCCGAACATCTCATCGTTGAGTTGTACTCGAAATAATCCGATTTTGACAATCAGATTATCCTTTATAGGAGGAATTGTTCTATGATGGAAATGAAACGACCTAAAATCACTTACGAAGAGAACGAGTCGGGCAGCTTCGCCCGTTTCGTGGTAGAGCCTTTGGAACGCGGTTTTGGTACGACGCTTGGGAACAGTTTAAGAAGGATTCTTCTTTCCGCGCTTCCCGGTGCAGCACCCGTCGGCATTAAAATTGCCGGCGTCGACCACGAATTTTCAACCATTCCCGGTGTACGCGAAGACGTTACCGAAATTATCCTTAATATCAAAGGTCTCGCAATCAAAATCCACGGCGCTTGCCCCGAAAAGAAGGAAATCACCCTTTATAAGAATACGGCAGGTCCCGTGACGGCCGCAGACATCAGCGTTCCTTCCGATGTTGAAATTCTTAACCCCGATATGTATATCTGCAACCTCGAACAGGGCGCAGTGCTCGATATGTCGATTTATATCGATACCGGCCGCGGATACGTTCCCGCAGACCGCAACAAGGACGCCAAAGCGCCCATCGGATATATTCCCGTCGACAGCATCTACACCCCCGTCGAAAAAGCAAACTACACTGTCGAGAGCACCCGTGTCGAGCAGAGCATCGACTTTGACAAACTGACAATCGAAGTCCTTACAAACGGCACCGTTTCCGCAAAGGAAATCATCAGCCTTTCTGCAAAAATCATGAACGACCACGTTCAACTTTTCGTCGACCTTATCGACAATATGTCGAGTTACGATATCCTCGTTTCGCAAGACGACGACAAACAACAGAAAGTGCTTGAAATGTCCGTCGAGGACCTTGACCTCAGCGTTCGTTCGTACAACTGCTTGAAACGCGCAGGTATTCACACCGTCGAGGATTTGACCAAAAAATCCGAAGAAGATATGCTTAAAGTGCGTAATCTCGGCCGCAAATCGCTTGAAGAAGTCATCAATAAACTTCACGACCTCGGCCTTGATCTTCGCAACAAAGACGAGTAAGGAGACTTTTTATGGAACCCAAAAAATTAGGAAGACCTACCGACCAACGTCTTGCCGTCCTCAGAAACCAGGCAAGCGAACTCTTGTGGTATGGCAAAATAGAAACAACCGTTGACCGCGCTAAATCGGTCAGAAGCATCGCTGAAAAACTTATCACCCTTGCTATCAACACTTACGAAGATACCGTTAAGGTTACCAAAACCAAAACGAACCTGAAGGGCGAAAAAGTCGAAGTCGAATTCACCAACGACGGCCCCAAAAAACTTGCTGCACGCAGGAAAATGATCGCCGAACTTCGTGATATCCCCGAAGCCAAAGAGGAAAAAGAAAGCAAAACCGCATATGCCAAACGTACCGCGGACGTCAGCAATCCTCTTGTTGAAAAACTCTTCAACGAATATGCTCCCAAATACGCAAAACGCGCGGAAGAGAAAGGTCAGAAGGGCGGCTACACCCGCATCGTCAAACTTGGCGAACGTCGCGGCGACGCAGCATCCATGTGCATTCTGGAATTGCTGTAATCTTTAAAACTAAGGCACGCAGAAATGCGTGCTTTTTTTATGCAAAAATTATTGATAATATCGCACGTTTTTTATATAATTGACCTATGCAAAAGATTCTGAGTACAATGCGTCGGGCGATAACCGACTACAACATGATCAGTGACGGCGACAAAATCGTCGTGGGCGTTTCCGGCGGCAAAGACAGTTTATTGTTGCTGACCGCTTTAAAAGCCTTTCAACGCTTTTCTCCCGCGAAATTCGACCTTGCCGCAATCACTATCGACATGGGCTTTAAGGACGCGTCTGTCGCCGAAAAACAGGCTTTGTCGGCGTATATTGCGGAACTCGGCGTGCCGTATTACGTCGTCGATACCGATATTGCCGAAGTCATCTTCGAGGCAAGGAAAGAAAGCAATCCGTGCAGTCTGTGCAGCAAGATGCGCCGTGGCGCGCTTAACAATAAGGCGATCGAGCTGGGATTCAATAAACTCGCCCTCGGACATCACGCCGACGACGTCGTGCAAACCATGCTGTTGTCGCTTTTGTACGAAGGCAGGTTTTCGACTTTCCAGCCCGTATCTTTTATGGACAGAAGCGGCATAACGCTGATACGCCCGTTTATTTACACAAGCGAATCGGACGTCAAAGGCGCGGTCAACAAACTGAATCTGCCCGTCCTGCACAATCCGTGCCCCGCGAACAAACACACCCAGCGCGAATACGTCAACGAACTTGTGAAAAAGCTCACGAAGGAAGTGCCGTACGCCCGCGAAAGAATGCTTGGCGCAATCTACCACCCGGAACGCGCAAACCTTTGGCAAAAACCCGATAAATCCGACGATTAAAAGGTCATAAATCCGTTGTCCCCCTACATATTTTATAAAGCAGGGGGAATCAATGGAAAGGAATATCGAAAGGATTTTAAGGGAAGCCCGATACGTCTTGGAAAACAAGTGTACCGTGCGTGAAGGCGCAAAAAAATTCGGCGTGTCGAAAAGCACTTTTCACGCCGACATAACTTATAAATTGAAAGACGTCGATAAGGAAACATATGAAAAGGTGCAACGTCTTATGGATTATCACTTTTCAATCCGCCATTTAAGGGGCGGCGAAGCGACGAAAAGAAAGTATAAACAATCAAAATCGCCCGTTTAACGGCAAAAAACAACCGCACTCATTAAAGTGCGGTTTTGTTTATTTGTTAAGGGTATATTTTTCTTTAAATTCTTTTAATGGAATTTGTCGCGTTTTTCTTTTCATCGACGAGCCGTTTTGAAGTTTAATAATAAAACTTCCTTCGTCTTTTGTAAGTACAGCGATATTAAAGCCATCATCGCTTTTAACTTCCCAATCACGACCGCTTTCATTCAAAAGATTTAATATTTTTTCTTTAAACTCTGTTAAATTCATGCAATACCTTATATGCAATTTGTCCGTGTAGCGTGGACTTTTAAATAAATAGTACACGATTCTTGTACTATTGTCAATATGAAAGAATTAAAAATTGCAGAAAACATAAGATTTTATCGTAAACAAGCAGGGCTCACGCAAGAACAATTAGCGGCGCATTTCGGAAGCAGGAAGACGCTAATAAGCAATTATGAAATCGGTCGTAATACGCCCGATATAGTTACGTTATGGGAACTTGCGGATATTTTTGACATAACTATCGATGAACTTGTGGGTAGAGAATGACGGATTTAACGACCTTGCGTAAAAATATTTGTGCGTACAGAAAGTTGCTTAATATTACGCAAGAAGAACTTTCCTATAAGTTAGGCGGGAGCAAAAATCTTGTGTCAAACTACGAAAACGGAGGTTCCCTTAGTTAAAGATACTACACCACAACCCACGCTTACACAGTATTGCAAGAAAGCAACTTTTGGATAATTATAAAGAAGCACTGTCAACATCCCCTTTGAAGATGGCGACGGTGCTTCTTTGATTTCCGGGGTGAGGATGTAAAAACGGCAAGGTCGGTTTTGTATCCGAGAAACGGAAATGACGGGGGAATCCAAAGGGGGCAACGCCCCTTTTTGGCACACGGACTTTGCTTGCAAAGTCTAGTGTGTTATACCCTCTATCTGCGGGTCTGCGAAAAGTCGGGGACTGGATTCGGGGTGTCGATTTTGAAGCAGACAAAAAGAGCTTTGTTTCTGTGCCCGTGTCAGTCACAGAAGTAAAGCTCTTTGATTAGCAGGTAGAGGGTATAGTTGAACGATGCACCATTTTTGGCGGGTCATTCAACGATGACCGGAGTACAAATATCTATAATGCGCTCTATTATTCCCGCAATATCGCGGAGAACCATACCGGGTTTGTGGATGAGGTATTTCATTGCCCTCTGCCCATGCCGGCTGCGGAACAGAAGGAGACCTTCCAAGCAATCCTAGAGGATACTCTGGCGGAGGACTGCAGTTATGATGTGGTGGAGACAGTACATGAGGAATTCTGCAATCTGATTGCAGAACATAAGGAAAGAAAAGAACCCGAACCCCTCGCAGTGTCCAAGCAGGCGGTCAAGGGAGTTTTGGCTTCCTGCGGAGTATCAGAAAACCGGTTGGAGGCATTTACAGAAAAATATGATGAGGCATTCGGCAAGGATATGCAGCTCAGCCCGAAAAATATCATCAATGACAAAAAAATCGAGGTGCAAACCCCGGACGTTACTATCCAGGTCAGCGCCCAGCGCCGGGATCTCGTCCAGACCAGAGTCATCGATGGAACAAAATATATTGTTATACGGGCTGACGAAGGCGTTCAGGTCAACGGTGTCCATGTCCACATCGAATAAAAAACAAAGCAGCCGAGAATCCATTGGATTAATCGGCTGCTATCATTATATCTATCCGGGAATTAGAATCTGACCATTTCCAAATCACGGATTCCCTCCTCAAATAACTGCGCTTCTTTTCTGGAATGACCCAGAAGAATTTGCTGAACCGGCCAATAGGCGTCGTTAATCTCAGCCTTCCGCTCTGCCAGCTCAGGGTGCGGGTGCCCGTAGTAGCGTAAAACCCTCCTGCCGAAGTCCTTCCCGAAATCGTCTGTACTGTTATCCAGCAGGCAGAGGAAATCGTTGTCCGGATCTCCAATGACAGCATCGCCAAAATCAATGACTCCGGTCAGCCGATTCTTCTGATAAAGCATATTGTCTGCGCTGTAGTCGTTGTGTGTCAGGCACGGACGGTATGCAAACAGAAAATCCATATCGAGCAGATCGCGGTAAATCCGCTCAACCCAAGCTTGACGGCCGGGGGTAAGGAGTTTTTCAGCCTTCAAAATTGTAAGCAGTTTTTTCTGATCCTGGAGGAAACGGTCTTTGACCTCCAGCTTCAGTTCGGAATAAAGCGGGTGGCTGTCTGGAATTTCAACAGAATGAAGCGCTTTTAAAAATTCCGCCTCATCACAGGCGAGACGATCCTTTTCCTTTTCACTTAGCTTGTGATAATTTTCATAGGCCAGCCGCTCGCCTTTGATGTAAGTCATCATATTGAAGGCTTCTCCCTGATAAATGACCTTTGGAATCTCGCAGGGAAAGGAAAATGACTCCAAAAAACGGTATAGCTGAAATTCCAAGGCCTGCGTCTTTTTTACAGCCTCCCGTTTCGGCACCTTCATGACATATACATCATCGCACAAGTAGGCGTCGCTGTCATCCCCGCAGGAAAGCGGCCGGATATCCCGAATATCAAAGCCGGCGCCGGCAAGCACCCTGTACAGTTCATTTGTTAAGGCCATCATTACCCCACCCCTTCAGTTCAAAGCTGTTTGTTGAACGATGCACCATTTTTGGCGGGTCATTCAACCACTATATTTAGTACAAAGTTTTATTAACTTCCCAAATATAGATAATTAGTCTGTTACAAGTCTCATTATAACATAATATGACTGTTTATGCCAACTACTTTTTCCTGATAATCTGCTTCTCCTGTCACCAAATATATGTTATTATATTGCTTCTCTGTCAAACGTAAAAGTCTTACTGTTCCGGTTTTAGGTGCGTACTCTTCAATTCGTCTGTAATGTTTTTCGGATGCTTTCCTATTTTGCACTATCCGCATATACGCTTCCGGTGCTATTCGCAAATAGCCATCTTTATGTAAAAACTTTCGAAGCCTCGTATACTCTGTTTTAGTTCCCCATCTATCTGTTGGACTAAGAATAACAAGTAATCTCATTCCGTAATTCCCTCCATACTTTCAATCGGCAGAATCATTGGTATATCTCTCATTGTTAGCAAGCATTAAACAGGGCATAAAAAAGACACTCGGCAGTGCGAGTGTCTTTTGTTTTTTGCTGAATTATGCTTTGCCTGCACAACCCAAAACGTCGATGAGTTTGTGGCGGACGCATTCCTTAATCGCCGCTCTTGCGGGCCCGAGATATTGACGGGGATCAAAGTGCGAAGGATTGTTATAGAAATGTTCGCGGATAGCAGCGGTTGCTGCCATACGAAGGTCGCTGTCGACGTTGATTTTGCAAACAGCCATACGTGCGGCTTCGCGAAGCATATCTTCGGGAACGCCTTTTGCGCCGGGCATACTTCCGCCGTACTTTTCAATGGTTTCGACGTATTCTTGCGGAATGCTGGACGCACCGTGCAATACGATGGGGAAGCCGGGCAGACGTTTGCCGACTTCTTCAAGGATGTCAAAGCGCAGACGAGGCGCGGTCTTGAACTTGAATGCGCCGTGGCTGGTGCCGATTGCGATTGCAAGGGAGTCGACGCCCGTGCGGCTTACGAACTCTTCAACCTGGTTGGGGTCGGTATAGCAAGCGTCCTTTTCGCTGACGTTTACCGCGTCTTCGATGCCTGCCAGCTGGCCGAGTTCCGCCTCGACAACGACGCCGTGATCGTGAGCGTATTGGACGACTTCCGACGTGATTTTGATATTTTCTTCAAAAGAGTGATGCGACGCGTCAATCATAACCGAAGTAAAGCCACCGTCAACGCAGGATTTGCAAAGTTCGAAACTGTCGCCGTGATCGAGGTGCATTACGATGGGCAGTCCGCTGACTTCCGACGCCGCCTCGATAAGATGACGGAGATATACGGGGTTTGCGTACTTTCTTGCGCCCGCGGATACTTGCAAGATAACGGGAGCGTTTTCTTCGGTGCAAGCCTCGACGATGCCCTGGATGGTTTCCATATTGTTGACGTTAAAAGCGCCGATTGCGTAACCGCCTTCATACGCTTTCTTGAACATTTCGGTGGATGTAACTATTGGCATAAATAACCTCCATTGATTATTATGTTTATTTTTGTCAAGGCTATTATATATTAAAAGCCGATAAATTTCCACTAAAAGACGCACAAAATTGGAAAATACTTCAATTTTTTACAAACCGTGCAAAATGCCAAAAAAGGCGAAAAAAAACCGCAACGGGCGTTGCGGCATTAAAAAAAGCGAAATTATTGTTCTGCGCTTATGGGTTCGTAGGGGATATAGGCGTCGTCATCCTCGATAATCTTTCCCTTTTTGACAAGGTGTTTGTAACGAAGAATCTTTATCACGAGAATGAATATTCCAAGCGCGATGGGCGCGCACGCCGCGACCACGATGACGTAGTAAAGAAGCGGATTGAAAATGCCTGCGTACGACGAAAATCCCGCATAGGTTTTTATCGACAGGTAATACGTCAAAAATGTTGCCGCCGACGAAGCGAATCCGAAGCCCACAAGATGATATATGCGGTTTTTGCCTGTGAGAGCAAGCACGATAAGCATCGCCGCTCCGTAAAGAATCACGATGTAATACCACTTTGAAAACAGCACGTTGTACGCAAGCGACGTATCGATTGCGGCTTTTGCCGCGATGTCAAGCATCTTATACGATTCCGTCTTCATAAATCTGCGTTGGGCAAGGGCGGCAACGTTGTTTGCCATAAAATACCCTGCCGCAGCTGCCGCAGCAAACACAATGACGAAACAGAACACGGTATAAATCGCATACGCCGTGCGTTTCGAGTTCAGATTTTTCTTTTCCTGTTCAAGAGCGCTGTCGACGGGAAATTCCTTGACGTTGGCTTTCTTGACTTTTTTCTTATTATCGTTCTTTCCCATAATCTTAATAAAAGGCATATACCTTACATTTATTTTAAGGCTTAAAACGGTAAAATGTCAATACAACTTTGAAAAAATGTGTCGATTTCGCCCGATATACGGTTGAAAACATAGTTTTTACTGTTATAATATATACGAAATATTGAAAAGCAGAGGTTTAATTATGATTTCAGATGAAAGACAAAAACTGCTGGCAAAGAATCTTGTGGAATATTCGATAAGCGTTCAGAAGGGCGAAAAGGTCTGGATCGACGCTTTCGGCATCGACGTTTCTTTTGTGAACGCGCTTGTGGACGCGGTGTATGCGGCGGGCGGACAACCTTACGTTTTCCTGCACGACAGACGCGTCGAACGCGCTGTTCTTAAACACGTTACCGACGAACAGCTGGAACATATGGCGGCGCACGACGCGCGTCTTATGTCCGAAATGCAATGTTACATCGGCGTCAGGGGCGGGCAAAACAGTTACGAACTGTCCGACGTGCCCGACGACCGCATGCAGGCGTACAACCGCATTTACAATCACCCCGTGCATCACGAACAACGCGTGTGCAAAACCAAATGGGTGGTCATGCGCTATCCCACGGAAGGCATGTCGCAACTTGCCGGAATGAGCACCGAAGCCTTTGAAGATTTTTATTTCAAGGTATGCTGTCTGGATTACGCAAAAATGGAAAGAGCAATGCAACCGCTTGTTAATCTGATGAATAAGACGGATAAAGTGCGTATTGTGGCAAAAGACACCGATTTAACGTTCAGCATAAAAGATATTCCCGCGGTTACTTGTTCGGGCAGAATGAATATCCCTGACGGCGAAGTTTACACCGCCCCCGTGAAGAACAGCGTCAACGGAGTGATACACTACAACGCGCCGAGTATCGAAAACGGCTTTCGTTTCGAAGACGTCAGGCTTGTTTTCAAAGACGGCAAAATTATTGAAGCGACCGCAAACATTTCTGCGGCGGCAAACGCGATTTTCGACACCGACGAGGGCGCACGCTACGTCGGCGAATTCGCAATCGGCGTCAACCCTTATGTCAAGAACGCAATCGGCGATATTCTGTTTGACGAAAAAATCAGCGGCAGTATTCATTTTACGCCGGGTGCCTGTTACGACGACGCTTACAACGGCAACGTGTCTGCCGTCCACTGGGATCTGGTTTTGCGCCAAACCCCCGACGTCGGCGGCGGTGAAATCTACTTTGACGATGTGTTAATCCGCAAAGACGGTTTGTTCGTAGTGCCGGAGTTGGACTGTCTTAACCCGTCCCACCTTGTTTAACGGCGATAATTCGCGATATTCTGCTTTTTCGGCGGAACCCCGCTCGGTTACGTACGACAAAGTACGCGCCCTCGCGAGAACCCGCCGAGAAAAACACAATCTCATCGAATTCTCGCCGTTAAACGATAGAGATAGAGAATGCGCCTTTTCGGCGGTTTTCGCATTATCAAAAACAAAAAAACAGGGCGAATTTTTGAAATATCAGGAACTTACTCGAATATTTTTGGAAATATCGTTAAAAAATAAACAATAATTGGTAAAAAGTGGGTAAATTTGCTTGTTAAAATTATATTTTAAGGGTAAAATGTACTTGCAATTCGGGTTTCCGATTGTTAATTACTTCGTAATATAAATTTTGGAGGATATCTATATGTCACAAAACGTCAGAGTTGCTATCAACGGCTTCGGCAGAATCGGCCGTCTTGCTTTCAGACAAATGTTCGGCGCGGAAGGTTATGAAATCGTCGCTATCAACGATCTTACCAGCCCCAGAATGCTCGCTCATCTTTTGAAATACGACTCAACCCAGGGTAACTATGCAAACAGCCACAAGGTTGAAAGCGCAGAAGCTGTTCTTAATGAGGACGGCACCGTTAAAGAAGACGGCTACATCGTTGTCGATGGCAAGAAAATCACCATTTACGCACAAAAGAACGCCGCTGACCTTCCTTGGAAAGCCCTTGACGTAGACGTTGTTCTCGAATGCACCGGTTTCTATACCAGCAAAGCGAAAGCGCAGGCTCACATCACCGCAGGCGCAAAGAAAGTCGTTATTTCCGCTCCCGCAGGCAACGACCTTCCCACAATCGTTTACAACGTAAACCACAAAACGCTCAATAAAGACGACAATATCATCTCCGCCGCAAGCTGCACCACCAACTGCCTCGCTCCGATGGCAAAAGCCCTTAACGACTTTGCTCCCATCAAATCGGGCATTATGGTTACCATTCACGCTTACACCGGCGATCAGATGGTTCTTGACGGACCGCATCGCAAGGGCGACCTCCGCCGCGCTCGCGCAGCTGCCGTGAACATCGTTCCCAACAGCACCGGCGCAGCAAAAGCAATCGGTCTTGTCATTCCCGAACTTAACGGAAAACTTATCGGCTCCGCACAAC
>OGXR01001660.1_pt1 | contig 15876 bp, 16 predicted proteins | sample 1576331 | NCBI WGS metagenome assembly OGXR01 (sample SAMEA3541473, study PRJEB24748) | human gut metagenome | biome: human gut; feature: human-associated habitat; material: faeces | place: China | collected 2012 | reverse complement strand
GAAAATGCACTGCGGCGGCGGAGAGGAAACCCTCTCCGCCGCCGCTTCGCTATTTTGGTTTACAGCCCGAACTGAATCGCGCAGAAGGCCGCGTAAATGCACAGCAGCACAATGCCCTGCCAGCGGTGAAGCTTCTTGGTGGTCAGCGCCGGAACGGTCAGCAGCGCCATGACGACGATCATCAGCGGCATGTCCAGAATCAGGGAGGAATTGATGCCGAAGATGGTCTTACCCACGGGAACCTCAAACGGCGCGAGGGTGACGGACACACCGGAAACCAGCACCAGATTGAAAAGGTTCGCGCCGATGATATTACCGACGGACAGCGAGCCGTGGCCTTTCACCAGGGAGGTGATGGCCGTGACCAGCTCAGGCAGGCTGGTGCCGAGAGCGACGAAGGTCAGGGCAATGACCGTCTCCGGCACGCCCAGCTCCTTGGCGATGATGGTGCCGTTGTCCACCAGCAGGTTTGCGCCCACGGCAATGACCGCCGCGCCAACCACCAGGAGCAGCAGCTCCTTCCACAGAGGGACGGACGTGCCGTCCTCGTGGGGTTCCTCGTCCTGGGGAGCGGGGGTTTTGATGCCCTGACGGACGGTGACGACCATGTAGAAGACAAACATTGCCAGCAGCACGATGCCCAGCGGCCGGGTGAACTCCCCCATCCCGTAGGCAGCGAAGCAATAGACGGCGGCGGCGGCGAAGAAGAAAATCACCGGCTTCTTCATGGACTGCACATCCACGGGGGCAGGACGGACGGCCAGGGTGATGGCGGCGATGAGAGACGTATTGCAGATAATGGAGCCGATGGCGTTGCCGTAGGACATGGCGCCCTGACCGTTCAGTGCGCCGGTGGCGGATACCATCACCTCCGGCAATGTGGTGCCGATGGACACCACCGTGGCGCCCACGATGATCTCGGGAATATGGAAGCGCCGGGCAAGGCCGGTGGCGCCGTCCACGAACCAATCGCCGCCCTTGATGAGCAGCACAAGGCCGACTGCGAACAATAATACGGGTACAAGCATAATGACTCTCCTTTTCGTTTTGGGGATTTTTCCCGAATCATAATGGTATATCCGAAGGACGGCCGGAAAGCTCCGGCTCGGAGTTTCCCAAAAAGAAAAACCTGCCCATATCCGAACGGATATGTCAGGTCTGAAAACGGACAGATCATGCATAACCGAAAGGACGGATATACATGAGTCTGGCAAATTAAAGCAAGCCAGGCCTTCGCCGTACTGTTGACTTGCTGCGCGGCGAAAGCCGTGCTTGCTACTCCCCCACATGTTTATTACATTCATTACGTAAGGGAATTATACCACCTTTTGCCGGGAAGTCAAGATGCCCCGGCTAAAAAGATTGAAAATCCTTTCCAATCGCCAGAGAAATGTGTATTTCGTCTATTTATATCGATATAGAAAGACTTTTTTACAAAAACTTTGTTAAAAATGACAAAATCGGTGTGGACAAATAAAGCAAGATGGAGTAAAATGGGGGTCGTACAGTGCGGTATGTGTGTGCCGCGAAATTTGAAAGAGGTGAAGTAATATGGCGTTTTCTTTTTTCGGCGGGGTTCATCCCAAAGAAAATAAGTGGTATGCCTGCGACAAGGAGACTCAGGTTTTCCCTGAGCCGGATATCGTAGTGATCCCCATGTCCCAGCATATCGGCGCCCCCTGCAACCCCCTCGTGAAGAAGGGCGACCCGGTGACCGTGGGTCAGAAGATCGGCGATAACCAGGGACTGTGCGTGCCTGTCCACGCTTCCGTCTCCGGTACGGTCAAGGCTGTGGAAATGCGCGCCCACACCAGCGGCACCACCGTGATGAGTGTGGTGATCGAGAATGACCACCTGGATACCTTGTGTGAGGACATCAGGCCCCGCACCCAGGAAGCGGTAGACGCCCTCAGCCCGGAGGAGCTGATCGGCATTATCCGCGAGGGCGGCATCGTCGGTATGGGCGGCGCGACCTTCCCCACCCACGTCAAGCTCTCCGGCGGTATCGGAAAGGTGGATACCGTCATTATTAACGCAGGCGAGTGTGAGCCTTACATAACGGCTGACGACCGGCTGTGCCGGGAACATCCCGCGGAGCTGATGAAGGGTCTGAAGATCATTATGAAGATTTTCGGCCTGACGCAGGGACACATTGCCATCGAGGACAATAAGCCCGAAGCCATTCAGTCGCTGAAGGATCACCAGCTGGACGGCGTCGTGCTGGACGTGCTGCCTGCCAAGTACCCCCAGGGCGCTGAAAAGCAGCTGATCTACGCCGTCACCGGTCGGGAGGTTCCCTCCGGCGGTCTGCCCGCCGCAGTGGGCTGCGCGGTGTTCAACGCCGCGACTACCCGCGCCATCCACGATGTGGTGTACGACGGTATGCCCCTCATCAAGCGGATCGTCACCGTGTCCGGCGACATCCTCATGGAGCCGAAGAACCTGCTGGTTCCCATCGGCACCAGCTTCAACGACCTGATCGACGCCTGCGGCCACTCCGAGAATCCCTATAAGGTCCTCTCCGGCGGCCCCATGATGGGCGTGGCGCAGTACGACCTGAACGTCCCCACCATCAAGGGCGTCAACGCCGTTACCGTGCTGGGCAAGAAGAACAACTTCTTCGTGGAGGAGCCTCATTGCCTGCGCTGCGGCAAGTGCATCGAGGTCTGCCCCATGCATCTGATGCCCGTTCTCATGTATCAGGCCACCCAGGACGGCGATGTGGACGGCATGAAGTCCGTGAACCTGCTGGACTGCATCGAGTGCGGCTGCTGCGCCTACACCTGCCCCGCCAGCGTGCCGCTGGTGCTGGGCTTCCGTGCCGGCAAGCAGATGATCCGCAACGCTGCCGCCCGGGAAAAGGCCAAGGCTTAAGGAGGTGGAGATCAAATGGCACAGATGAAATACTTTTATGAGCTGACGATTTCCAGCTCGCCCCACGCCCATTCCCCCGTCACCACCCAGACCATCATGCGGGACGTGCTGATCGCCCTGATTCCCGCAATGCTGGGGTCCATTTATTTCTTCGGCTTCCGGTCGCTGCTGGTGACCCTGGTCAGCGCCGCCGCCTGCGTGTTCTTTGAGTGGGGCTTCTGCAAAATTCGGAAGCTGCACTGCAAGACCTATGACCTGTCCGCCGTCGTTACCGGCGTGCTGCTGGCCTTCGTCTGCCCAGTGACCATTCCCTACTGGACGATCATTCTGGGCGACTTCTTCGCCATTGTTCTGGTGAAGATGCTCTTCGGCGGCCTGGGCAAGAACATTGTCAACCCCGCCCTTGCCGGACGTGCCTTCCTGTTCAGCTGGCCGGTTCTCATGAGCAACTGGGTCAAGGTCGGCTTTGACAATGCCGCCGGGCTGCTGTCCACCGCCGACGCCGTCACGGCGGCGACCCCCATGTCCGCCATGCACCAGGGCGCGCTGCCGGAGGAATCCATCCTCGACATGTTCCTGGGCAATATCGGCGGCTGCATCGGGGAGACCTCCGCGCTGCTGCTGATTATCGGCTTTCTTTACCTGCTGTACCGCAAGGTCATCACCGCCCGGATCCCCCTGGCCTACATCGGCACCGTGGCGATTCTGGCGTTCCTGTTCCCCCGGGGCAATGACCGCATTGCCTGGATGGCCGCCCAGGTGTTCGGCGGCGGATTGATGCTGGGCGCCATCTTCATGGCCACCGACTACGTGACCTCCCCGCTGACCAAGCTGGGGCAGATCGTCTACGGCATCGGCTGCGGCGTCATCACCATCCTGATCCGCTACTTCGGCGGCTACAGCGAGGGCGTGACCTATGCCATCCTGTGCATGAACGCCTGCTCGGTGCTGCTGGATAAGATCGGCCGTCCCGTGAAGTTCGGCGCACCCAAGAAGGAGGCGGCAAAGAAATGAAAACCGAATCCACCGTGAAATATGTTCTTCGCATTGCCCTGACCCTGCTGGCCATCACCGCCGTGGTAGCCGTGATCCTTGCCGCGGTCAACTCCGTTACCGCGCCCCGCATCGCGGCGCAGAACGAGCAGAAGACCCAGGCCGCCATTGAAGCCGTGCTTCCCGGCGGCGGGCAGGAAGTGACCTTCACCGACGACACCGGCCTGGTCACCGCCGCCTACAAGGGCGATAATGGCTGCGCCGTTCAGGTGACCCCCGCCGGCTTTAACGGCGCCGTTACCATGATGGTCGGCGTGGACAACGAAGGCAAGGTCACCGGTATTTCCATCATCTCTCACACGGAAACCGCCGGCCTGGGCGCTACCGCCGCCGCCGATACGGACGCGGGCAGAGCCTTCCGCGACCAGTTCATCGGTATGAGCGGCACCGTGTCCGTTGCCAAGGACGGCGGTGAGGTGGACGCCCTTACCGGCGCCACCATCACGTCCCGCGCAGTCTGCGAAGGCGTCTCCGCCGCGCTGGCCTGCGCCGCCAATCTGGGTTAAGGAGGCCGCGTCATGGATTTCAAAAAGCAATTTAAGGAAGGCCTGCTGACCAAGAACCCGGTTCTGGTGCAGCTGCTGGGTATGTGCTCCACCCTGGCCATCACCACCAGCCTGTTCAACGGCATCGGCATGGGTCTGGCGGTCACCGTCATTCTTATCTGCTCCAACGTTCTGATCTCCGCCCTACGGAAGGTCATTCCCAACCAGATCCGCATTGCGGCCTACATCACCATCGTGGCGGGCTTCGTCACCGTGGTCGATCTGTCCATTCAGGCGTTTCTGCCCGCCCTGTCCCAGAGCCTGGGCGTGTTCATCCCGCTGATCGTCGTGAACTGTATCGTCCTTGGCCGGGCGGAGGCCTTCGCCTCCAAGAACGGCGTCCTGGCCTCCGCCGTGGACGGCCTGTGCCAGGGCATCGGCTATACCCTGGCGCTGATCACCGTCTGCGTCATCCGGGAGCTGCTGGGCAGCGGCACCTTCGGCGGCGGCATCCTCAACGGCGGCGAGGGCATCCGCATCATCCCCGCTCCGTATCCCGCCATGCAGATGGTCATGCCTGTGGGCGGCTTCCTCGTGCTGGGCTGCGTCATTGCCGCTTCCCAGTGGCTTGTCAAGCATCTGGAAATGAAGAATAAGAAGAAGGAGGCGGCGAAATAATGCAAGCGATTCTCGGTATTATTCTCAGCGCCATTCTCAGTGAGAACTTCATTCTGGTCAAGTTCTACGGCATCTGCCCCTTCATGGGCGTGTCCAAGAAGATCGACACCGCTCTGGGCATGGGCATGGCCGTTACCTTCGTTATGGCGATCGCCTCTGCCGCCTGCTATGCGGTCAACGTGCTGCTGGTGAAGCTGAGCCTGGACTACATGCAGACCGTCGCCTTCATTCTGGTCATCGCCGCCATCGTGCAGGTGGTGGAGATGTTCCTGAAGAAGAGCGTTCCCGCGCTGTATAAGGCGCTGGGCGTGTACCTGCCCCTGATCACCACCAACTGCGCCGTTCTGGGCGTGGTGCTGGTCAACGTGCAGAAGGGCTACAACTTCCTGCTGAGCGTGGTCAACGGCGCTGCCGGCGGCCTGGGCTTTACCGTGGCCATCGTGCTGTTCGCTTCCGTCCGGGAGCGGGTGAACCGCGCCGACTGCCCCGCGTGCTTCAAGGGCTTCCCCATTGCGCTGATTTCCGCCGGACTGCTGGCGCTTGCCTTCATGGGCTTCTCCGGCCTGAAGGTTTTCTAAGGAGGGCGAAGAAATGGAAATTGTGATTGCGATTGCGATTCTCGGCGGTCTGGGACTGGTGTTCGGCCTGGTGCTGGCCGCTGCGTCCAAGATTTTCTATGTGGAATCCGACCCCCGGCTGGATCAGCTGAACGAGTGCCTTCCCGGCGCAAACTGCGGCGGCTGCGGCTATGCCGGCTGCGGCGCTTACGCCGAAGCCGTTCTCAAGGGCGAAGCGCCCATCGGAAAATGCGCCTCCGGCGGCAACGAGGCGGCGCAGGCCATGGCGGCCATCATGGGCGTCAAGGCGGAAGCCGTTACCCGCAAGGTTGCGCTGGTACGATGCTCCGGCGAGAAGATCTACGACGCGGACGGCAACCTGACCAAGGGCGCGAAGATCAAGGGCAACTACGAGGGTCTGAAGGACTGTCTGGCCGCCTCCAAAATCGGCGGCAACGGCCCCGTATCCTGCAAGTTCGGCTGTCTGGGCTACGGCACCTGCGTCAAGGCCTGCAAATACGGCGCCATGAAGGTCATCAACGGCGTTGCCCATGTGGACGAAGATCTGTGCGTCGGCTGCATGGCCTGCGCCAGCGTATGCCCCCGTCACCTGATCGTTCCCGTGGAGCCTGACCGGAACGTGGTCATTGCCTGCGCGTCTCTGGCCAAGGGCGCCGTCACCACCCGGGGCTGCACCGTGGGCTGCATCGGCTGCGGCCTGTGCAAGAAGATCTGCCCCAAGGACGCCATCACCGTGGAAAAGAATCTGGCGCGTATCGACTATACCAAGTGCGACAACTGCGGCCTGTGCGCCACGGTCTGCCCCAAGAAGCTCATCAAGGACTCCAACGTGGAAAACCTTGGCGAGCCGAAGCCTGTGGTTCAGGCGTAACTCCCCAAAATTATGTGGCAGACCTCTGCGGAGGTCTGCCGCAAGCTTTATGGAAAAGGACTGAGCCGTGCGGACGGCTGCGGCGGACTGACCCCTTCTTTGAATGGGCGGGTACGCTTGCGAATATAATAGAACCGGCCGGTTTTTGGGGAATACAGCCCCGCATTTTTCCATGCAGAAGTGGGCGCTGACCCGTTTCTACTGCCGGTAGAGTGGGGTATTCTACTGTAGGTAGGAAAGATACGGCTGTTTTCTTCCCGGGGGGCGTGGCGTTTTCCCGGGAATATGTGTTACAATGAGATCAAGAATCGGACGATACCGTTTCCCCATCAATTTCAGGAGTGTGAACCTCATGCCTAACTACAATATTGTGACCGATTCCTGCTGCGACCTGCGGCCGGAAACGTATGAGCAGCTGAATTTGACCGTCGTTCCTCTGAGCATGGAATTCCGCGGCCAGGTTCGCGAGGATAGAAGCGACGACAGCATCAGGGAAGTTTACGCAGCTCTGCGCGCCGGTGAGAGCGCCCAGACCGCCGCGGTCAACCCGGATCGTTGGCTGAACGCCATGGAGCCCCACCTGGCAGCGGGCAGAGACGTGCTGGTAATGGCCTTTTCTTCCGGCCTGTCCACCACCTATCAGTCTGCCGTCATCGCGGCGGAGGAGCTGCGGGAAAAGTATCCGGAGCGGACGATTTATGTAGTTGACACCCTCTGCGCCTCCCGTGGCGAGGGACTGCTGGTGTGGTACGCCTGCAAGAAGCGGGATGAGGGTATGACCCTGGACGAGCTGCATACCTGGGTGGAGGACACAAAGCTCCATCTGTGCCACTGGTTCACCGTGGACGACCTGATGTATCTGAAGCGGGGCGGCCGCATCAGCGCCGCAACTGCCATTGTGGGAACCATGCTGAAGGTAAAGCCTGTGCTTCACGTGGACAATGAGGGACATCTGATCAACATGTTCAAGGTGCGCGGCCGCAAGGCGTCTCTGGAGGCCATCGCCGACAAGCTGGGTGAGCTGGGCGGAAATTATGACAACAGCACGGTGTTCCTCTGCCACGGCGACTGCATCGAGGACGCCAGGTACGTGGAGAACATTCTGAAAAGTAAGTACGGCGTCAAGGAAGTGCTGATCAACTACACCGGCGCAGTCATCGGCTCCCACTCCGGCCCCGGCACCATGGCGGTATTTTTCCTGGGCGATCACCGGTAACGGCAAACAATTTCACACCGCATCCACCCCGGCTTCCCTTGTGAAGCCGGGGTGTGTTCTTGCTGACCTAAAAAGAGAACGCCGATTTTAAGACATTTTCCATGGAAAATTGATATTGACATTGCACAAAAATCGATATAAAATGTTGTGCAAAAAGCAAAAAATGAGGTGACAAACTTGGCTGATGTGCATACGAAGGATCTGACCACCGGATCGCCGATGAAGCTGATTCTTTCCTTTATGCTGCCGCTGGTTTTCGGGCTTTTGTTTCAGCAGGTTTATAGCATGGTGGATACCATTGTGGTGGGAAAATTCCTGGGCGTGGACGCACTGGCGGGGGTCGGCTCCACCGGCTCCATTACCTTTCTGGTGCTGGGGCTGTGCAACGGCGTGTGCGCCGGGTTCGCCATTCCCGTGGCGCAGAAATTCGGACAGCGGGATTTTGACGGGCTGCGCCGGTTCGTCGGCAATATGATCTGGCTCAGCTGCGTCATCGCCGCGGCGGTGACGCTGGTAACGACGCTGCTGTGCCGCCAGATTCTCCTCTGGATGGACACCCCGGCGGATACGTTTTCCTTTGCCTACGACTATATTTTCGTGATTTTCCTGGGCATTCCCGCGACCATGCTGTACAATCTTCTGTCGGGCATCCTCCGGTCGCTGGGAGATTCCAAAACGCCCCTGGTCTTCCTGATCATGTGCAGCCTTCTGAATGTGGTGCTGGACATCGTGTTTATTCTGACGCTGAATATGGGCGTTGCGGGGGCGGGCTGGGCGACGCTGCTGAGCCAGCTGATTTCCGGCGTGCTGTGCCTGTATTTCATCGTGAAGAAATTCCCGATTCTCCATTTGAAGCGGGACGATCTGCGGCTGCGGAAAATCTATGTCCGGAAGCTGCTGAATATGGGCTTGCCCATGGGCTTGCAGTATTCCATCACCGCCATCGGCAGCATTTTGCTGCAAACGGCGGTCAATGGCCTGGGCGCGACCGCCATGGCGGCCATTGCGGCGGGCAGCCGGGTGAATATGCTCCTCGTCTGTCCCTTCGACGCCATGGGAACCACCGCCGCTACCTTCGCCGGACAAAATCTGGGCGCGGGGAAGCTGGATCGGATTCACCAGGGGGTCAAGGACTGCACGGTACTGGGCATTATCATCTCCGCTGCGATTTTTGTGATCACCTGGTTTGGCGGCAGCGCCATGACCACGCTGTTCCTGGATACGGCGGACGGGGCGAGCGTCGACATGGTGGTGCCGATGGGACAGCAGTTCCTGCTGATCAATGCGGCGTTTGCCATCCCGCTGCTGTTCGTCAATCTGCTCCGCTTTACCATTCAGGGGTTGGGCTACTCGGAATTTGCGGTGTTCGCCGGGGTGTTCGAGATGGTCGCCCGGGGGGCTTTCGGACTTTGTCTGGTGCCGGTGCTGGGATATACGGCGGCGTGCTTTGCCAGCCCTGCGGCGTGGGTTATGGCGGACGTGTTCCTGTTCCCTGCCTATTTCCACTGCATGAAGAAGCAGGGGTATTCCTTTAAGCCGGAAAAGGTCAGTGTGGCAACAGAATAAAGCATTCCCAAAAGCAATGGCAGGTCTCCGGCGGGAGACCTGCCATTTTATGCTTTACTGTGCCTGATACTAGTTTTCAATAAAACGGTTAAAAACCGTTTTATTTGGCTGCTGTTTCAGCAGCCAGCGGCGTAGCCGCAAAAAAACGTAAGTTCATACATTTCTCGCTGCTACCAGCGGCCTGCGAAGAATTCGCAGGATAAAATGGTGTTAACCATTTTATCGAGAAATAGTATGAAATTGGTCGATTTCCTTGGCAATGGTACAGTTGCTTTGGTAGACGCAGCTGCCATAGCAGCAGTCTGTTTCGGCGACTGCGCCGTCTTCCAGGATAACCTCCACCATGCGGCTCCCGTCCAGCTGACGGCAGTAGCCGGATACAAATTTCTCTGTTTCCATGTTATCCCTCCACGATGCAGAAGCCCTTGGGCGCCAGCGTCAGCCAATCCGGGGCTACGGTTTGCAGGTTGTGACCCATGAGAATTTTCCCCGCGGGGATTGTGTTTTTAACCAGCTATCATTTTTTTTGTCAATATCCTTTTTTTCACATTGTATACTTAGAGCATCATCCGTTCCTTTTTCTATTGCAAGAAACCTCACCCCATTACCTAAACTTTCTATCATTTTTTTTAATGAATACGCTTGTAAGACGGATCCGTAATTGTTAACCTGTTGCATTGATAAAATATATACCTTCATATTTAATTTCTCCTTCAACCACTCGACCGTATTGAACCATCGGCATCGCAATTCCATCGAATTAGACATAAACCTAAGAAAAAAAACCAGTTCAAGGCCACTTCAAAAATTGATGCAATAATCATTCCATACACAATAATTGAAATATAAAAAGACTTATCTGTCTTGAGAGTATTTTTAAAGCTCCAGAAGACAGTAACAATTAATGAAACTACACTCAAAAATCCCATATTCACCATGATTTCAAGTAATCCATTCTGTGCATTTGCATATAATCCTGTCATATTCTTCATCATCGAATTGCTATACCCATATCCAAACCAGAATCTACTTCTAATGATATTCAGCAAATAATCATTATATATTTCCAAACGCCCAGTCACGGTGTAAGATCTGTTGAAGTATCCAAATACGATATTATTTACAAATTCATTTTTAAGAATTTGTTCCATCATCAAAGCAACCAGCGCAGACATAATTAGTGCTGTTACCGCAAATCTTTCATTTAACAGCAACATTCTGATTTTTTGGAATGGAACTATTGTTGCTATAAACAGCACTGCCAAAGTTACCGTAGCCGTAGCACAACCTATGTATAAGGTAAGTGCAATTGAACTTATAAACAATGCAATATAGCAAATTTTATTTTTCCATAAAATCATCTCATGTGTTGCACCATATAAAGCAATAAAGAATATAAATAAATATGAAGATGTGAATTTATTTCCAAAGATATATGCAGACTGATTGCTGTTATTCAATGTACCGACCGATAATATTGAAACAATTGTCAATATACAATATAGTCCAATGATATTATATAAGCATTTTATTGTCTCGTTAAATCGATCCTTTTGCTTGCAAAGTCCAATAAACGAATAAATATCATAAAATGTAACGGCATAGAGAAGTGCGTCCAAAAAGTCTTTATCCTGATATCCACCTTTAAGATATGCCATAACCGCTGAAAGCAAAACACAGCCAGAAAATAACCACGACAAATTTACAATTCTTTCTTTTTTTTCTCTTGAAATTGTAAACAAAAAAACGCTTATGAGAATAATAATTTTACTTGCCTGCCTTAGTTCTGCAGGCAAAAAATATGGTTTAATAATTGCAAATACCAACAAATATGTCAACAAGTTATATACATTGATTTTATATTTAATCTTCATTCTCTTATCCTTGCATCTTCATTATATTAATCCTATAGTACAATCTTAAACTAAATGCAAACAGAATGGCTTTTGTTCTGTCTTTTTTAAAGCAAACCTTACGCAATGGATAAAACCGATCAATCTCCATATTCGTTTGATACAGTCTTCCTTCTGTCATACCTTTCATATAAAGCATCGCAATGTGATTATCCATGTATTTTTTTAATTCTGGGTTCTTAATTTCATTTGCTAATATATCTAATTTCTTACAAATACAGAGCATATCTTGCCCATGTTTTGTTTTGTTTCTCGATCTTGTAATAGATCCATTTCTTCTTAAATAATGGTAAAACACATAATCTGATGTATATACTTTGTTTGCTCTCAATATAACTTGTGGCGTCCAAAGCTCGTCTTCATGTAGAATTCCTGGCTCAAAGTATAATTGATTTTCTACAATAAATGCTCTTTTGTACACACCGAAGCAAGCCGCCGCATACAAATTCCTTTGCTTTAGTTCCTCTAGTGCAAACTCCTCACCTGTAAAAGAACAATTTTTAGCCGACACATACCCATATTTTATTAATTGTTTATCGGTACTTTCGTATTCTTCACAATACCCAAAATATATAATATCCGGTGTATTTTCCTTTTCAATTATGCCTTGTATTTTAGCAATGCATCCATTTTCTACATAATCATCCGAGTCTAAAAACATAATATATTGCCCACATGATTCTTTTATTCCAACATTTCTAGTATCAGATAAACCTGAATTTCTTTCCTTAGCGATTACTTTTACATTTGTATATTTTTCATATTTTTTTGCAATATTCAAAGATCCATCTGTTGACTTATCGTCAACAACAACAATCTCCATATCTGAATAATGCTGGTTCAACAAACTTTCTAAACATTTGTCCAGATATTCTTCAACATTATATACTGGAACTATCACTGAAATAAACATTTTACACCTCTATAATATAATTAAGCATCATTCGCTTAATTATATTTTCGTAAATAATAACTTCCCATATATTTTGCAGTTGCGTCCATATCGAATCCTGCATCAATCACATACTGCTGCATATTGGTATGTAATTTCAGATTCTGTGCCATTTCAAGTGCTGCATTCGCCCACTTTTCTGCTCCATCACTCAACAGCAGCTTCCGGTAGATTGGTGTAATATCCGTTTCCGGCGGCAATCCTTCAGAGCAGACAATAGGAACCCCCGCTGCCTGCGCTTCGATTGCAACAATACCCAGACCTTCAAACAAAGATGGAAAAACAAACACATCCATTGCCTGATAGATTCTGTTCATATCCTTTCTATTTCCAAGAAAATGCACACAATCTGAAAGTCCTTTTTCTGCCACTTTGCTTTTCACTTTTTCCTCTAATGGTCCGGTGCCAACGAGGATTAATTCAGCGTCAGTTTTTTTTCTCTTGATTTCTGCAAAAACATCAATCAGGAAATCATGATTTTTCTGAGGGTGCAGCCGTCCAACATGGCCGACAACAAATTTATCCTTTAACCCCAGTTCTTTCCTGATTTCATTTCTGGTATCCGCATTCGCAATAAAGTTCTGCGAATCAATCGCATTTTTCAGCACTTGAAACGGCTTGTCTTTGAACAGATATTTTCCAGCTTCCTCAGAGCAGGCGAAAAGATATGTGTAGTTATTGGTAAATATACGTGGCATCAAAACCGTAGGTAAATATTGGATAGCGGCTACTGTCTCATTATTATGTGAATGAGCAATTCTGACGGGGATACCTGCTTTCTTTGCAGCTTTCAGGCAGAAATATCCAATCGTGTAGGCGTGACAATGAACAATTTTATATTCGTGATGCTGAGCAAAGAAAACTGCCAAATCTTTTTGAAATTTAGGAAGGTTCAAATCCTCCCGGAAAGACAGTTTGTAAACATGTCCACCCATTTTTTCAATTTCATCATCGTAAAACTGTTTTTCCTTATAAACGACTAAAAAATCAAACTGTACTTTCGTTCTGTCAATTTTCCGGTATATATTCATCAACAAAGCCTGCGTACCGCCAGCTTCCATTCGCTGCAAGATATGCAAAACTCTTATAGGCTCTCCCATGTATTCTTCCTCCACAAAATCTCAAAGGGATTTGATTTTTTGAATCAGTTTATTCGGCAGCACAGATTTCAACCGTGCTTTTGGCTGAAAGCCAACCTTTATATTCTCTATAAAGACTGGTTCATCGATGCTCTTATAGAAAGTATCTCTAGTCACAGGCCTGTTGCTCGGCTGCACCAGATTATGCTGCTTCACCATGCCCTCTTCCAACGTTGCTTCTTCTACTTCTGCAAGAACTCGCATCATTTCAAAGAGCTTTTGACCTTTTTCGGTATTTACAAATACACTGGACACGCCCTTTGGAGAATTAAAGCTCGGATGGCTCTTTGCAATTCCCCAGAAATCACCCACTGTCAAATCTCCTACACGGCTCGTATTAGCATAAGCACACTTATAACAGCTCTCTCTATAGCAGTCGCTATCCATAAAATGTTTTCCATAGCGATCAAGGGAGAGTGTCTTTGTCTTTGTCTTTGTCTTTGTCTTTAGCAGGTATTGTGTTCCCCAACCTCTCTTGTCTTTGGAACGGAAGTTGAAATAGATTACTCTGCCAGCCGTCTGCTTGTTCTGGTATTCCAGATACTTTTTGAAGAACTTCGGCGAAGGCACACCGTGGCAAATCAGGTCAACTGTATATAGATTTTCTGGATTGCCACCCAAAAAAGCATACAGACCTGCAATCTGGCAGGGAGTTCCTGTAAAAAGTACCGTTTTTCCCTCTGACAAACGCTGTTTGACCTTTGTGTAGCTATCTTTCGGGTCAGACTGAACATACTTAGAGGACTGTAGTTTCTCTCTTTCTGCTTCATCTGTCACTTCAATGTGGCTTACTGCCAGCTGCTCGTCATAGGCAGCACCATAAACCACACCGCCCATTTGCAATATAGTTTTCGCTGCACTATCCGCAGCACCGCCAGACGCAGAGCGCATAATATCCACATCATTTTTATTGCGCCACGCCCAAACTTTATGTGGCTCATTCCGATGAAATTCCGTATTTTCTACCGGACACTTTTTCAAGCACACCTTGCACTCGATGCAGCTTTTTTCATCAACAGACGGATACCAAAATCCCTCTTTGTTTTCTACCATAGAGATACAGTGTTTTGGGCAGCTTTGCTCACAGCTTTTACATCCCACACATTTCTCTTTTATCCTCGATATGTTCTCCATTTTATTCCTCTAAATTTTTTCTCAGATACTCCTTCGCCACTTCTCTATGTGCTTTCAACTGCTCATCAACTTTCGCGTAATCAATCGCCTTTTCATTGATGTTTTCTGTATCTTCAATTTTCGTTGTCATCCGATTGGCCAGTCCCAGTCGCTTTAGCAAATCGCTCAACTTTTCTTCATTACCATAGCTGTTACCTACACTCTTGCGAATCAATGTTGTAAACGGCCGATGTGTGATCGCCGAGAAGATGCTGCCGTGGAAGGTATCGGTAATAACTTCTTCTGCATTTCTGAAATAGGCCAGAACCTCAAAGGGTGAGCAGTACACGAATCGGTCTGCACATTTTTGGATACCACCAATTGCATATACATTCAAATTCTTTTTCTTTGCATAAGCAGCAATCCAATCTGCCTCATCATTGGAAATACGACCTGCATACGCGTACAGAATCAAATACTTTTCATTAGTCTGAACCTGTGGGATTTTGTCGCAGCAGTTCATGTAATCATAGATCAGAACCGGATCCAGATTGTACACTGGTTCTTTCCCAGTGAGCTGTTCTACAATAGTTCCTGAATTAGCATCTCGTACAGAAATCGCATCAAACTTTTTCAACAAAGCTCCGACTTCATTGGCCTTTTTATACTTTTCCAGCTTTTCCAATGTGGTATTACCGAAAGACGCTGCATAAGTGATAAGTTTCTTCGCATGGTTATTTTTTCCAAACAATTCTGGCGAATAGCCCACATTGGAATTTTTTTGAATACAGTTAAAAACCTCGTCACTGCCAATCACAAGGCAATCCACTGTCGGGTTGTAGTTCATTTCGTCTGCAATTCCCAAAAGCGGCATATACTTTTGAGCAAAGGACTGTTTATATCGGATGAACGATAATTTGTGTGCAAGAGGAGCCCGATAACGAAAGGTTTCCAGCCCCTTTTCTATCTTTCGGATAACCTTGTTTTTACTATCTGCATTTTCTGTAATTACTGGAGCACCTACATGGTAGTCAACAAATTCTACATTACAGCCAACTTCCTCAATTAGCTGCTTCAATGCATACGCCTGCAAAAACGAACCGTAGTTTGCAATGCGCTGCATCGACATGATTCCAACTTTTCTCATTCACCCATCCTCAATACAATTCATCAACCAGTTTTTCAAGTTCTTCATTAAACTTTGCATTGTTACTGCTCATACCATGTCCCATGCCAACAACAATCTGATCATAGTTCGTTATGATATCTCCCAATGTTTCAATATCCTCTACCGGGATAATCGTTCCCATTCTCTGAGCCACGTTTCTCGCAAACTCAACCTGATGATCGTTCACATGCTCATTAAACTGATGCTGACGCGGCACAACAATAGGAGTCTTCCCTATCTGTAGTGGCATGATAAAACTTGCCGGGCCAC
>OGXR01001654.1_pt1 | contig 15920 bp, 9 predicted proteins | sample 1576331 | NCBI WGS metagenome assembly OGXR01 (sample SAMEA3541473, study PRJEB24748) | human gut metagenome | biome: human gut; feature: human-associated habitat; material: faeces | place: China | collected 2012 | reverse complement strand
ATTTTCTTAAGAAAAGGACACGTATGACGGACGAAACCCAGGAGCAGCAGATCACCGCTGTCGGCAATGAAATGAGCGCGAGCTTCCTCGCAGCGAAGAAGCGTTCCGACGCAACGCTCGCCGCAATCGAACAGAATCCGGGCAAGTTCACCATGCTGACCGGCGACCGTCCGACCGGACGTCTGCATCTCGGCCATTATTTTGGTTCGATTCGTGAGCGCGTCGCCATGCAGAATCGCGGCGTGAATTCGAATATCATCATCGCCGATTATCAGGTGATCACCGATCGTGACACGACCGCGCACATCGAAGACAATGTGCTCAATTTGGTGCTTGACTACATGGCTGCCGGCATCGATCCGGAAAAGACCATGATTTTCACGCATTCCGCCGTTCCTGCGGAGAACCAGCTGATGCTGCCGTTCCTGTCATTGGTGACTGAGGCCGAGCTGCATCGCAATCCTACGGTGAAGTCGGAAATGGAAGCTTCCGGCCATGCGCTGACCGGCCTGCTGCTGACTTATCCGGTGCATCAGGCATGCGACATTCTGTTCTGCAAGGCCAATGTGGTGCCGATCGGCAAGGATAACCTGCCGCATGTCGAGATCACGCGCACCATCGCGCGTCGTTTCAACGAACGCTACGCCAAGAAGCATCCGGTGTTCCCCGAGCCGGCCGCGATTCTGTCTGAAGCGCCGGAGATTCCAGGCTTGGATGGCCGCAAGATGAGCAAGTCGTACGGCAATTCCATCATGTTGGGCGCCACAGCGCAGGAGACCGCCAAGCTCATCAAGAAGAGTCCGACCGATTCCGAGCGCCGCATCACGTTCGATCCGATCGCACGTCCGCAGGTTTCCGCACTGCTGACGACCGCCGGTTTGGTCACCGGTCGCGATCCGAAGGAGATCGCCGAGGAGATCGGCGATTCCGGTGCGGGCGCGCTGAAGGCGTATGTGATCGAATCGGTGAACAGCTTCCTTGAGCCGCATCGCACCCGTCGCGAGGAACTCGCCAAGGATATGGATTACGTGCGCGACGTGCTCGCCGAAGGCAACAAGAAGGCCAACGCCATCGCCAACGAAACGTTGGAGCAGGTGCGCGACGCCATGGGCATGCGCTACTAAAGCTCCAGAAACGCCATAATCACGCTTTAAACAGCGTTTCAGCATCGACAAAGGCCGGATTGCGTATTGTGCAATCCGGCCTTTGTTGCGTTTGAGTGGCACGTGCCACATTATGTTTGATTAGATTTTCGCGCGCTTTTCGCCGGAAGCGATTTCCGCTGCGACCAAATCGTCATCCACCTTGCGGTCATCGGGATCATCAAGATAATGATCGAACTCGTGCAGCACTTCAGCATCGGGAGCCGGAGTCAGCAGCGACACCACCACAATGAACAGCAGCGAGATGATGAACGCCGGAAGCAGCTCGTAAATAGCGAAGACACCACCAAGCGGCTTGATGAAATTATGCCAGATCAGCACGGTCGCAGTACCGGAAAGCATGCCCGCAATCGCACCGAATTTATTGGTACGACGCCAATACAGCGAGCAGAGCATCAGCGGACCGAACGAAGCGCCCAAACCGGCCCATGCATACGAAACAACCTGGAAAATCGACGAATTCTGATCGAACGCAACCACAATGCCGAAAATGAACATAACCAGCAATGTGATGCGCGCAACCATCATCACCTGACGATCGGTGGCCTTGCGATAGAGCAATCCGCGGAAAATATTCTCACCGACCGCGGAAGCGCCGATAATCAGGTATGACGACGACGAACTCATGGACGCGGCGAAAATGCCCGACACCACGATGCCGCACATGAAGCTCGGCAGCAGCGCCTGCGAAACCACGATGAAAATGTTCTCCGCCGCGGACTGCGTGACGAACTGCGTCGGCATCATCGCACGGCCGACCAAACCGATGCACACGCCGCACGCCAGCGACACCACACACCACGTGGTGGCGATGATACGGGACTTCTTGATCTCTTCGGAACTGCGGATTGACAGGAATCGCACGAGCACCTGCGGCATGCCGAAATAGCCAAGACCCCACGCAAGCATGGAAATCATGGTGATCACGCCGTATTCGGTAGGAGCGCCGAACATGGCCTGGCCAGCCTTGACAATCTGCTCGCCGGCATCGTTCAGAATCGGCGTGGCCATTTGCGTGCCGTCAAGGAAGCCTGGAATGCCTTTGAGGAAGGCGACGGTGTTGTCGACGCCGCCGACGGATGCGACGGAACCGATGAACACCACTGCCAGCGCGAAGAACATGAGCAAGCCTTGGATGAAGTCGGTCACGACCACGGAAAGATAGCCTCCGATCACGGTGTAGGCGAACACGATGGCAGCGCCGATCACCATGGTCAGGTGGTAGTCCCAGCCGAACAGCGTGGAGAAGAGTTTGCCGACGGTCACGAAGCAGCTGCCGACGTACACGCAGAAGAATACGAGGATGATGAGCGCAGCGATGGTGGATACGATATTGCGATCGTCATGGAAGCGCTTGGAGAAGAAGTCCGGAATGGTGATCGCGTCGCCGGCCACCACGGAGTAGCGGCGCAGACGGCGTGCGACGAGTTTCCAGTTGAGGTACGTGCCGAGCGCCAGACCGATGGCCGTCCACATCGGGTCGGCCGCGCCGGTGAAGTAGGCGACGCCCGGCAGGCCCATAAGCAGCCAGCCGCTCATGTCGGAGGCTTCCGCGCTCAATGCCGTCAGCCACGGTCCGACGCCACGCCCACCCGCGAAATACTGTTTGGTGGAGGAATTGGACCTCTTGGAGTAGATGAAGCCGATGGTCAGCATGGCCGCGAAGTACAAGACCATGGCCAGCAGCACCCAGAAATCTTTGGTTACCAAGTGTTTTTACCCTTCTGCAGGTTATTAAATGTCGTAGCGCCAGGATTTATCGGTCACTACTCGTGCCATCGCCAGGCCGATTGGCAGGCAGATGATCACCATGAACGCACGGAACGCCCAATCGAGCGCGTTCAGCGTATCGAACTGGCCGAGGTGGAACATGGCCTGGTACATATACAAACCGGGCACCATGATCACAATAGACGGAACCGTCAGGCAAATGCGCGGATATCCCAAATGCGGAGCAAGCAGGCCGTGACGCACCGCCGAACGCCATGCGGAGGCGAGCAGGCCGGCAAGGAACGCGCCGATGAACGCGCCGGCTTCCGCGGGCACGCCCAAGTCGACGATTTCCAATCGCAAAGTATCGGTGATGGCGCCGATGGTGGCGGCGACGAGGCACATGCGCTGCGGGGAATTGAACATCACGGAGAAGCCCCACACACCGATGAACGCGAACAGCATGCGCAGCAGGCAGTTGATGACGGGGTTCAGTCCGAGCGGCTCGAATCCCTGCGGATTCAGGTGCACGATCGAAGCGACCATCCAGCCTGCCAACGTGGCCATCAGAATGATGCACAGCACGTAGGTGAGTCGTTGCACGCCTGATGGGAAGTCGATTTTCGCCATGTCAAGTCCGCCGGTTATCAGCGGGAATCCGGGGATGACGAACAGCATCGCGCCGATATACGCGGTGTCGTGCTGCAAGGCGATCGGATCGAACAGGCCAATCAGTCGCAGCATGCCGGTGCATGCCAGCGCGGCGACGGCCACGCAGACGAACGTCACGAAGAATTGGTTGAGATGGTGGGCGAACAGGCGGCGACGCAGCCAGTGGCCGAGGCCGGCGCCGACGAACGCGCCGATCATGTCGTACGGGCCGCCGCCGAGCAGGAACACGAAGGATGCGCAGGCGCAGGCGGACGCGAGTCCCGCGAAGGCCGGCGAATACAGCGGTTTGCGACGTTCGATCATGTCGAGTCGCTCGTGCGCCTGCCGTACGGTGACGCCTTGCGATTCGCCCGCGGCTTTCCCGATATGGTCGAAATGCTCGGCATATTCCTTCGGCGGTTTGCAGTTGCGGTTCTTACGCGGCTTTTCCGCGACCGAATCGCCATTGCTACGTCCGGCCGCGGCGGCCGCTTCGATATCGCGCGTATGAAGCTGATGTGCGGTGGAATCGCCTTCCTGCGCGCGTTCCGTGACCATTTCCAGCGCGTCGAGCACGGGATCGTCGGAACCTTCCTGGTTCTGCTCGGCCTTCTGCCGTTCCTTGAGCTGCTTGGACAGTTCGGCCGACACCTGCGAGGCGTCGCGCTTGTCGAGATGCTGCATCAGCCCTTCGGAAACGTCGGATTGGCTGTGGTACATAGAGCCTTTGCCGAGGTTGACGTTGAACCAGTCGGCAAAGTGCTCGAGCAGCCAGATGCGTTCGGTGTTGACGCCGGTGGTCGGCAGGTCGACGACTTCGGTGATGCGGTCCTTGCCGTCCGTGCAGGAGGCCTCGATGTCGGTGAGGTTCACGTCGGCGCGCACGTGCACGCCCAATGGATAGGCGATGCGGTGCATCATTTCGCGGACGCGGAAGCTGCCTGTTCCGGCGCCGAGGTCAAGCATGCCGACGCGGACGATCACGCTGGCTTTCGCCGCGATGCCGGCTTCGGTTACCGGCTTGTCCCAATCGCGTTCGATGTCTTCCATATCGAGCGGAATGGAGTGGGTGTGGAATTTGCTGACCGCCTTCGCGCTGCTGTCAACGCGTTCGGCGTTCTCATCATGTTCATGTAGTGCGCTCACACTATTCAGGTCTAACGTGTGGGCTGGTCGGATATTTTCCGAACATTCCCACATGCCCATTTTCCGGACATTCAATGTCCACGATGCGAACCATTCCGGCGTTTCCGTAACCAAACTGTCGATTTGCCGCGCTTACAATGGGCACGCATTACCCACCAAGCTTAGGGCTGTGGGCTCGCAACAGACGGCCAAAACAATCGCGGAGGTGCCGCGAAGGACCGACAGACCGAGCAACCCGATGGTTTGGAGAAGGAGGTCTGATGACAACTGAAAACGAACAGATCACGCCTGCGGACGCGGCTATCGTCTCGTCCGGCACCGGCACCAAGGGCCCTGAGGAGCGTGATCTTCCCGCATCCCTCAAAGAGGAAATGGATCTGTGTCTGCAGATTCTTCGCGAGGTGCTCGGTGAGTTCGATGAAAACCTGTTGGCCAAGTTCGATGAAGTGCGCGAACACGCGCTGAACGCCAGCGCCGAACGTTTCTCCGGCATTCTGACCGACACGAATCCTGATCAGGATGACCTGCAGAAGGTCGTCGACATCATCGACCAGACGGATGTGCATGAGGCACAGCTGCTGGCCCGTGCCTTCACCACCTACTTCCATCTGGCCAATCTGTGCGAGGAGAACTACCGTGTCTCCGTACTACACAGCCGTGAGGCCGCCGTGGATGACGCCCAGGCCGTCGACCCGGTGAACGAAATGACCTGCGCCTACCACCAGCTCATCAACGAGATGGGTCCGGCCAGGGCCAAGGAGCTGCTCGACCAGCTCGAGTTCCATCCGGTGTTCACCGCGCATCCGACCGAAGCCCGCCGTAAGGCCGTGGAAGGCAAGATCCGCCGTATCTCCCAGCTGCTCGAAGCGCATAAGCTGCTCGGCGGCTCGGACAAGAAGGAAAACTCCCGTCGACTCTTCAACGAGATCGACGCGCTGTTCCGCACCTCCCCGATCGCGCTGAAGAAGCCGACTCCGGTTGAGGAAGCAGACACCATTCTTGATATCTTCGACAACACGCTGTTCTACACCATTCCGCAGGTCTACCGTCGTTTCGACGACTGGGTCCTCGGAGACAAGGCCGGCCTCGTGCCGCCGGTGTGCCCGGCGTTCTTCCATCCGGGAAGCTGGATCGGTTCCGACCGTGACGGCAACCCGAACGTCACCGCCAAGGTGAGCCGTCAGGTGGCCCGCAAGTTCAGCGACCACGTGCTGGGCGTGCTGGAGATCGAAACCCGCCGCGTCGGCAAGAACCTGACGATGGAGGCCGAGACCACCCCGCCGAGCGCCGAGCTCAAGTCCCTGTGGAACCACCAGAAGGAAATGAGCGAGCGTCTGACCGACAAGGCCGCGCTGATCTCCACCAAGGAGCTGCACCGCGCCGTCATGCTGGTCATGGCAGACCGTCTGAAGGCCACCATCGACCGCGACGCCGACCTCATGTACCACTCCTGCGAGGACTACATCGCCGATCTGAAGACCGTGCAGCGCTCCCTCGCCGAAGCCAACGCCAAGCGTTCCGCCTACGGCCCGCTGCAGGACCTCATCTGGCAGGCCGAGACCTTCGGCTTCCACATGGTGGAGATGGAGTTCCGTCAGCATTCCGTCGTGCATTCCCGCGCTCTGGAGGACATCCGCGAGCATGGCCTGCACGGTGAGCGTGGCGAGCTGCAGCCGATGACCCACGAGGTGCTCGACACCTTCCGCGCGCTCGGTTCCATCCAGAAGCGCAATGGCATCAAGGCCGCCCGCCGTTACATCATCTCCTTCACCAAGAGCGCCCAGAACATCAAGGACGTGTATGAGCTGAACCGTCTGGCGTTCTCCCACCCCGAGGATGTTCCGACCATCGACGTGATTCCGCTGTTCGAGCAGCTTGAGGATCTGCAGAACTCGGTGGACGTGCTCGAGGACATGATCAAGATCCCGGAGGTCCAGGCTCGTCTGAAGGCCACCGGCGGCAAGATGGAAGTCATGCTCGGCTACTCCGACTCCTCGAAGGACGCCGGCCCGACCTCCGCCACCCTTGCCCTGCACTCCGCGCAGGAGCGCATCGCCAAGTGGGCCGAATCGCACGACATCGACCTGACCCTGTTCCATGGCCGCGGCGGCGCCGTCGGTCGTGGCGGCGGCCCGGCCAACCGCGCCGTGCTCGCGCAGCCGGTCGGCTCCGTGAAGTGCCGTTTCAAGCTCACCGAGCAAGGCGAGGTCATCTTCGCACGCTATGGCAACCCGGTGCTGGCCATCCGCCACGTGGAGTCCGTCGCAGCCGCAACGCTGCTGCAGTCCGCTCCGAGCGTGGAGAAGCGCAACACGGACATGACCAAGAAGTACGCCGACATGGCCAGCAAGCTCGACGAGGCCGCGCACAACCGCTTCCTCGACCTGCTGAACACCGACGGCTTCGCACCGTGGTTCTCCACCGTCACGCCGCTGACCGAAATCGGCCTGCTGCCGATCGGCTCCCGTCCGGCGAAGCGTGGTCTGGGCGCCAAGTCCCTCGACGACCTGCGCACCATTCCGTGGATCTTCTCCTGGGCCCAGGCCCGCATCAACCTGGCCGCATGGTACGGCCTCGGCACCGCGTGCGAGCAGTTCGGCGACCTGAACACCTTGCGTCAGGCGTACGAGGAGTGGCCGCTGTTCTCCACGTTCATCGACAACATCGAAATGTCGCTGGCCAAGACCGACGAGCGCATCGCCAAGATGTACCTCGCCCTCGGCGACCGTGAGGACCTCAACAAGAAGGTCCTCGACGAGATGGAGCTCACCCGCAAGTGGGTGCTCAAGATCGTCGGCGACGAATGGCCGCTGCAGCACCGCCACGTGCTCGGCCAGGCCATCCGCATCCGCTCGCCGTACGTGGATGCGCTGTCCGTCACCCAGGTGCTCGCCCTCGGCTCGCTGCGCAAGCGCGTGGACAAGGAAGAGCTCACGCACGGACAGAAGGCGAACTACACCTACCTGATCCTGTGCACCGTTTCGGGTGTTGCAGCAGGCCTGCAGAACACGGGCTGATCTTCGGATGACCGATTGACAAAAGCGAGCGGGGAGGTTCCGTGCCGATCGACGGCGCGGGCCTCCCCGTTCGCGTCGCACGGCCCTAGACTGGCCGGCGACGGCGCGCATAGAACGGGCGCGCTGGCCGAGTGACAGACTCGGATGATCGGAGGGGACATGGACAAGCCATCGAATGAGCGCGGGAGCACCGGGCCGACGGACGGCATCAAGGCGGAGGGCGATGCCGGAAACGAACGCCACATTTGCAAAGCGAATCCGGCTATGATCGATGACATTGGGAAAAAACATGGCCTGGAAGATACGTCAGAAAATTTTTCCGGCAAGAAATATGCTTTGGCACCGAAAGCAGCTACCAAATTCCTTAAGGCGAGTAGATGCTATGTGGCTTTGGGCAAAGCCAGACGCGTGCTATGGTGGCTGGGATTACTGCTGCTTTCACCAGCACTTATTTTGTGGGCGGAATGGGGCGCCAATGGCGATGATGATACTATAATCTGCAGAGTCTTAACGTTCTCTTCCTCTTCGTGCATGAATTTAACTACGGCAACTGAGTATGTACGTAGACTTACCTTAGTATTGATTATGGGGGTAGTCTGCTGGATTGCGGCGCTTGTCATCTTTGGCGTGCGTTCATATATGCGATCTGTATATCCGGAACTTCGTGATCATTCCTCTTCCGCCTCGCATGTCCTTGTGGGAATCATATCGTTTCTCGTGCTGGTCATGGTCTTTCCCGTTCTTGTGATAACGCTACTTTCCGCTCTAATGACTCTATGACGTTTTACCAGAGGCGCATTGCGTGGAATGGCTGAATCATTCCACGCAGTGCGATCACAATCATGATTGATTAACGGTTCGGATTTTCAAGAGATTCAGCATAGGATAATGCCAATATACCAGCCTCCGCTTGACTCGGGAGTCGGTCTGCATGTGACGCAATGAGCAGTGCTTTTTTACTTCCGGATACGTTATCGAATATTCCAAGATCGATTCCATCAACGAGTTTTCGAAATGCGATGACCAGGTTGTCCGCACTTCCCTTGAACCGGGACTGATAGAACCGTTTAATTCGATTCGTCTCGCTTTGCGCGAACATGTCCCGCATAGCGGTGGACAAAGACCTTTCGGAGGAATTGCTCTGCATGGACTGCGCCAGCAACCATGCATCACAGTCCGCGAGAACATCGCTGTAACTGAATCCCATACGGGCGTCTTGCTCGCCGAGATGAGTGTGCAGCCATGACGCCAGGTCCTCTTTCGGGGTATTCGCCAGGTAGCTTCCCCAGATCTGCAACAAATCCAGAGCCCATCCGCCCAGATCACCGAGACCATAGTCCATTGGATCGTTCGTAACGCCCCATGTCAAGTATCCCAAGGACGTGGCAGCCATATGGGCAATGTCCCGATTGGGCAGTGTGCCTTTGATGACAGGTTGCGCATCACATGCGACACCGCATGCCTGACGCGACAAGGCCAATTCGCTGGGAGTAACCGGCTCCGGCGTGTACGCATGCCATAGTGCCTGCGTGCCGGAACTACCTTCCGACCAGTACGTAGGTTTGCGGAGCCATTGCAGGATGAATGTTCCAATAAGGCTTGTATATGCCGAGGCTTGCGTCCCCAAATCAGAGAGCGTCTTGACGCAAGCATTTTCCGTAGTGACAGTCCATTTCAGCAGAGGGTCGGAATCGGGCGATTCCGGATCGGGGTCAGGTGAGGAGGCTGTCGCCGGGAGCAGGAAAGAACAGCCTTGCGAGTTGATGGAACTGGCGACGCGGTCCAGATCCCAGCCCTGGCCCTTGTAGTTGCTGATTTCAGTGAATTGGTCGTAGGACCAATTATTGGGAATTGGGAATCCCAGATTACCCGAGAACCCCGTCGACATATCGGAGATGAAGGAGGAACTTGCGTAGCCGGCATTGACGACACGGCTGCAGATGTTGCGCGAAGCGTAGATGCCCACACCATAACGGCCTCCGAGGGATTGTCGGACAGCCTTGAAGTACGGCAGGATATTGCTGGTCACTTGGTCATCGGTCGCATCGAAGTCTACAGCGAAGTAGATATGGGTGGGAGGGATGCCAAGACGCTGCGCCGCCTCACGAGCGGTCTTGGCATGAGCAGCGCCGTTTGCCGGGGTGAAATGTTCCAGCTTCGTGGAGTACTCCTGAAAAATCGGGAAGAACCGCATGCCGCCCTTAGTGATGCGCTCGAGCTCACCCGGACGGATGGCCTTAAAGTAATCCTTGGGCGCCAACGACGACTGGCCAGGCTCCGTCAGATAACGTCCCACGATTTCATACCCGTTTGCCTTCAACGTCGCCAACCTAGCGTCGGTAATTTCGAACCTAGTGTCACAGGCCACACACGGGCGATCAGGATCACCTTTAGATGTCAACAGGCTCATCCACGTGGTCGAATCAATAGAGCCCGTCACAGCAATGGCATAACGCTCCTGGAACGCTTTCACGATATTGGCGAACGTGCTCGTCCATACGAAGGTCGGCCCGCCCCCGATCCCATTACACGCCAAAGCCGTGCTGGCGAGCCAGACCCACGACTCATTAGAGGATGCGTTATTTGCTGTTATCGTCTTCAAACGAGATCTAGTTCCGTTGCCGAAATTCCCCGTTGCCTCACTGGGCGAAAAACCTTCAAGTGACTGAAGCACTTGGATGAGCGCCGTGTTCATCTCCCTGCCGTACAGTCCATCAGTCGGAATGATGCCCGTGTATGGACGATATGCTTTGTTGATGAACTGCTGTGCCCTACGGACGGAGTCGATACCGCCATAAGAGGCCAGCAGCACGAACTGCTTCATCGAGAGCAACGCCCCCATGATCTCAACGTCTACGCTGGAGTCTCCCTCTATGCCCATATCGGTTTTAAGCTTCCTGATCGCGGAACCTGTTCCGTCGTAGAAATGCTGTGAGATGTTGCCACCAGTGGAGTAGCCCTTGCACCACAGCGCCCCCTGAATGATGGAATACACGTTGGAAGTGCTCTTGTCCGCAGCGGCCTGCTGCCGCACCCCATTCGGATACCGCTTCTTGAATAACCGCTGGGTGGAAGGACCGAAGTTATCGGCAGTGGACTGGATGCCCAATTCAATCTGCAATGCGCGAGTAAGCGCATAGATTGTCGGCCAACCAGTTCTGCCGTCCGGGTTGATTTTCTTGAATCGGGGATCATTCCCGTATGTCTTGTTCAGCCACTGCTGCGTCTGCAGCACCATCTGATCAGTCATGATGTCCTCCTTCGGGACCTGTTGCTGAAGGCAGACCCAATATCTGCCCTCACCTGCACTGCCGTTTCGCCACGAGGTGTTAACCTCGGGCGTTTCATCTGGCATGGCGTCTGCGATGAACTCTGCGATTTTCGGTGTCTAACTCCAACCGAAACATAGTGTTTCCCTTACAACGACTTCCATCACACTGTGTATTGTCGCAGCGATCAGTGCGCATGTTTTCCGTCATGACACCTACAGCTTTGGCCATAGCCAAAATGTCTCCACATGCATCGAAGTCATATGACGGGCTTCCTTTCACTCTGATAACACTGAAATGAACCATTAATGCTCCTTTCTTTCACAAACTGATGATGTTGTCGTGTTCTTCGTTTCTTTGCTTTCGTCGCGAATAGCGGCACGAATTTTGCGCACAGCCGTTGAAAGCTGTTTGGACACCGCAGCTCGGGACACGCCCAGCTCTCGTGCCATATCTGATTGAGATGCCCCCTTTACCAGTACACCCCTGACGATATTGCGCTGACCTGCTGGCAGTTTTTCGATCTCCGCAAAGATAGCTTGCAAACAGTTAGCTCTTTCTCTCGCATCCTCCGCGCATAAGAGAATATCCTCAGAAGAAGCAGAACACCCCTGGGGTTCCCGCCCTGCACCAACCAAATCCTCATAGGAGCAAATAACTCCGCTGACACGGTCCGATCGATAATAAGCGTGAGCGGAACGTTCCTCCGCATTCCACAATTCCTGAAGTATCGTTTGAGGGGTACGTAGTGCAATATCACGTGGCGAACAACCCATACGGATTGCGCGCAAACATCTATCGCGTTCAACCATCGTCCGTAATTCCACTTCCGAACAGTTGTATATATCAGTTACGGACACATTACCGGCGCGCATTGCCTCATGTTTCAATGAAATTCTCATTCCAGTCTCGATCCCACCCAGTTATTGGGTCTTCGAGACCTGCTTGCATAGGCCACCACATGAGCATCCAACCTGCTGGATAAGCATGACGCGTCAGTTCAGGAGAAAACCGACGCGTCACCATGAATAAGCAGGCAGATCTCATGCATGTGATTAGTTAAAAGCCCCAGTCAGCTTCACTGCGGCACAACGGATGAACAGCCCAATGCCCTACTTCTATAACCGGTTATCGCATGACATCGAGTTGAAGAAGAAATTACGATGTGTCTGGTCTCAAATCCTTTCAATAGACGAAAGTTGCGCTTCTCTGATCCAGCTGTAAGCGGCGTATACTGGCGATATTCCAGTGTTTTACCGGCTTATTCGTCTGAATCTGGCTTCCATCGTAGGAACAGTGACCTCATGGGAAGGCGACGGATGAAGACAAATGGAGACGAGAAGGAGACTCACTTGGCCGAAACTACTGCTACCTATGCTCTGGGAGTCTTCTGTCAGCTCGTAAACCCTTATATATCTGGCGTAGACCACCACAAAAAGGGATTTATGAAGGATTTCTTCGACGCTGTATTAGAGGGCGACATTTTAAGTAATCCACCTTCCCGGCATCATCGAACCCGCAGACCTGGGAAAACCACGATTACCGCTGGGGTCTGGGCTGGAATCAACGAAACTGACCTGACTCGCTTCTATAACGGGAGCAAGAAAATCCCTTCATGGAAAGCCACCGAGTTCTATCAGCATCTGGACGTCTCAGAGGTAGAACGTCTTTGTAGCGATATTAGTGTTGACGCCCTCGCTGATTTCCAAAAGGAACTGATCAAGGCGAATATTAAAGTTTCAGATATCAGCGAACTTCCTTCCGCCACAGGGAAATGGCTTCTATCAGTCCTCAAAGCCAATGCCGATGGACGTGATATTCTCGTCGATGGCATAGGTTTTCAGCCGGAATTCGATATGTTCGAAAACTTGCCTTTGGCATCCGGCCACATCAGCAACGGCAAATTGCACCTTGGGCGGTCTTCAGTCCCTTGGAAGACTTATCCGATTCCACCGGATAAACCAGATGATCATCTTGAGAAGACATACCTCACGCAGATGCAAGCTGCCTATGCCGATCACTTGCACAAGCCAATCAACTGTTCCGACGATCTTCCTCAGACATGCCGTCCCGAATATGCCAAGCAGCGGGAATATTTTTACGATGCGGAAGGAATGCGCAGGAATCTACGGGATGTCATAGAAAATGGAGAGCAGGAATTTGACGCGCTGAAGGTGGATCTTTATGACGGAATATGCGATATATGCGCATCTGATTATGCCGATGGACTGCTGCGTATGCGAGCAACGCTATCTCAAGCAGCCGGCTTCCCATTGTCTGGCTCGGCTATAGCCCAATTCCCATCAATGATTAAGGCAGCAGAAAAGAAGGGGCTGTGTCACATGCTGGTCAATGATCATAAGCTGGAGTGGGTACAGGGGAATGCATAATTCGCTATTTAATACGACACAGGAAACAGCAACGCGATTGACATTATGCCTCCCATTGCTCTCTAGGCCTTCCACAATCGACGAGATCGCAGCCATCGACCTTACCGCCACCTATATGAAGGCATTCGGATTCGGGCAGCATAATCTTCATGGTGATGGCCCACACGCTTTAGCCGAATATGACGCCCGTCGCAAACGAGTGCAAGCAGGGTTGGCGCAACTTGTAATCATTGGAGCAGCAACCGTAGATTCCACTTGCCTGTTCTACCGCGCCACTCCGGAATGTTTTCAATATTCAGAAGCATTGCATGGCGATTATGCTACCTCCTATCGCCGGGCTGTTCAGCTGTTGGCGGAGGAAGATTATGAAGACATCATGAACCGAATAACGAAAGAGAACAACCAATTATGAGAAGCACGTGGATACGTCAGATTTCGGCAATCAGAAAAGATGGAGTGGAATCCGCCATTAATCTCACATGCGGGTTGAACTGTGTTATCGGCGCTTCGAATACCGGGAAAACCCGGATTGCAAAAACCGTAGAATTCGTCTGTGGAGGAAAAGAGACCCCCTTTACCGACAAAACTGCCTACGAAGTCGCACAGGTCACGTTCATAACCAATGACGGTGAAGTTTCGCTTAGTCGTTCGACTCGCACTCAGAACACTATTCACGTGGAATCCAGCAACCCCGCAGTTGCTTCCGGCTCTTATTCTGTTTCATCACGTTCCGGCAAATCAATCAATACGGTTCTTCTTGCCTTGTTAGGCATTGAGCCAACCCGTAGGATAGCGACGAACGAAACTTACCATACAGTTGCTTTTACATGGAATGCCGTCAGACATCTTATGCTTGTTCCCGAAGACCAAGTAGGACGTCCGCAGCCTTCCATTCTCTTTCCCAAAAGCACCACGTTAACAACTCTCACACAAAGTTTGTCCTCGCTGCTTGTCTTGGTCCAAGACGACAAAATCGACAGCTCTATGCAGACAGAAAGCGCCAGCGAACATCGTACCCGCAGAAAAGCCGTGGAACAGTTCATCCACCAGCAATTGGACGACATAGAACCCCGCATCAAACGCCTTGAAGAAATGCGCCATATCGCAACGAATGAGGGAAAAACCGTTCACACTTATTTGGAAGCCCTACGAAAAAAAGCATTGCATGTGGAGCAGCAAAGGCAAACTCTTCTCGACCAAGATGCCCGTACCATCTCACATATCTCGCAGCTTAATCAACAATATGAGCATCTTGAGGTACTTATTCGCCAGCGCAAGGTACTTATCAGTCAATATGAATCAGACGCTGCACGCCTTGATCTGCAACTACAAGCGATGAAACATGCCCGTACGCATGCCTATCCCACCACATGCCAGTTTTGCCATAGTTCCATTCACATGTCTGCGCCAACTGAACAGGACATTTTAGTCGTCTCAACAGAAATCGAACATATCCACGGCATCCAAGCGGATGTTGAAACCGATCTGGCCATCCTCGCAGACAGAGCCGATAAGGTACAACGGGAATTGCAGCTGAAGCAACAGCAGCATCGGCAAAACATGCATACGCTCGAATCTGACATTCAACCAATAGCGCAGCATATGCAACAGGATATTGAACAAATTGCCCATGCAGAGCAGTTACACGCGGAATATGCGGAACTCCTGGCGTTGCATGCCCGTTTCAACAAGGCACTTGATAACGCTGATCAGGCAACGTCGAACAATGAAAAATACAAGCCGCGCGAATGCTTCCAAGGCGATTTCTGGTATTCCATGAATAACACCATACGCAACATTCTGCGACAATGTCATTTCCCTGGTGCCGATATTGCGGATTTCAGCAAAACTTCTTTCGATGTCGAAATAGCAGGATATTCCAAAGCTGATGAACAAGGCAAAGGGTACTGCGCGTTTCTTAACAGCGTTGTTATGCTCGCATTCCATGATTATCTCAATAAACAGTCAAAGCACGCTCCAGGCTGGTTGCTTATTGATACGCCTCTGCATGGGTTCGATGAGGGGACACGGTCTACGGAAGACTCTTCCATGAAAGCTGGCTTGTTTTCCTACCTAGCGAAACAAGCGGTTTCACAGCAGATCATCATTATCGAAAACACGAATCACATGGCCGGTATTCCTCTTGATGAAAACGTCAATATCGTCGAATTTTCAAAAGACAAGCACAATGGACGATACGGATACCTGGACGGGGTTTACGATGTGTCTGACGAAAGTTAACAGCGATCCCAAACAAGTCACCTTATCGAGGAGCGAACCCGTGCAGCCGGCCTCCCCATGATTTTCCAAAGCCATTCGACCGGACTAATTTGAGCGTATCGCCCGCATGTACCTCGCCCTCGACGACCGCGAGGACCTGCCGGAGAAGGTGCTCACCGAGATGAAGCTCACCCGCAAGTGGGTGCTCGCCATCGTCGGAGACAAGTGGCCGCTGCAGCACCGCCACGTGCTCGGCCGCGCCGTGCGCATCCGCTCCCCGTACGTGGACGTGCTCTCGCTCACCCAGGTGCTCGCCCTCAAGTCGCTGCGCAAGAAGGTGGACAAGGAGGAGCT
>OGXR01001636.1_pt1 | contig 16001 bp, 14 predicted proteins | sample 1576331 | NCBI WGS metagenome assembly OGXR01 (sample SAMEA3541473, study PRJEB24748) | human gut metagenome | biome: human gut; feature: human-associated habitat; material: faeces | place: China | collected 2012 | reverse complement strand
AGCCGGGTCAGAAGTGGCATATCCACGGCTATTTTACGCTGATCGGCTGTTATCTGCTGATGATGTTCTACACCACCGTTGCAGGCTGGATGCTGCACTATTTCTATATGACTGCCGCCGGAAAGCTCTCCGGCTTGAACGCCGACGAGGTGGCGGGCAAGTTCACCGAGATGCTGGCAAGCCCCGGCATTATGACCTTCTGGATGGTGTTCGTGGTCGTTCTGAGCATTCTGGTCTGCGCTAAGGGCCTGCAGAATGGTCTGGAGCGTGTGACCAAGGGCATGATGATCGCCCTGCTCCTCATCATGGTCATTCTGGCCGTGAACAGCCTCTTCATGGACGGCGCAAAGGAGGGCCTTTCCTTCTTCCTGGTGCCTGACTTTGGCCGTATGAAGGAGGTTGGCATCGTCAACACCCTGGTGGGTGCGATGAATCAGGCCTTCTTCACCCTGAGCCTGGGCATCGGTGCCATGTCCATTTTTGGCAGCTACATCGGCAAGGAGCACTCCCTGCTGGGCGAGAGCGTCCGTGTGGTGGTGCTGGATACCTTTGTGGCCATCACGGCCGGTCTCATCATCTTCCCGGCCTGCTTCACCTTTGGCGTGGATCAGACTGCAGGCCCCAGTCTGATCTTCATCACCCTGCCCAATATTTTTGCCAACATGGCGCTGGGGCGGCTGTGGGGCAGCCTGTTCTTCCTATTCATGGCCTTTGCGGCCCTGTCCACCGTGCTGGCAGTGTTCGAGAACATCATCTGCTGCGGCATGGAGCTGACCGGCTGCACCCGTAAAAAGTCCAGTCTGGTCAACCTGTTCCTCATCATCCTGCTGTCCATGCCCTGCGTGCTGGGGTATAACCTCTGGGCCTGGGATGGCTTTGCCGTGTTTGGCGGTGCAGTGCTGGACTTCGAGGATTTCCTTGTCAGCAACCTGTTCCTGCCGCTGGGCAGCCTGGTCTACCTGCTGTTCTGCGTTTCCCGCTATGGCTGGGGCTGGGACAACTATAAGAAGGAGGTCAACACCGGCGAGGGGCTGAAGATCCAGGATTGGATGCGCGGCTATCTGACCTACGGTCTGCCCGTGATCGTGCTGTTCATCTTTGCCTTTGGCATCTACGACAAGTTCTTTGCATAAGGAAATAAACCCTCTCAGTCTCGCAGTCGCTCGCCAGCTTCCCCGAGGGGGAGCCAACGCATCTGACAGGTAAGCAGCTTGCACAGCCTGAAGTCAGAGCAGCAATTGCCTCGCCCTTTGGGAGAGGTGGCAGTGCGAAGCACTGACGGAGAGGGCGTTTTGTTGGAGGACACAATGCACATTTTGATCTGTGATGACGATGCGGTGTTTGCTGCCCGCGTGGAAACGCTCGTCCGGGATTTCTTTGCGCTGCGGGGCTTGCAGGTGGAATGCACCGTCTGCCACAGCGGGGAAGAGACACTGGCCCGGCGGGACCTTGATCTGTATCAGGTGGCGCTGCTGGATGTGGATCTGGACACCATGAACGGCATCTCACTGGGAAAGCAGCTGCGCCAATGCAGCCCGGAGATCTGCCTGGTGTATGTGTCGGCCTATCTGGAATTTGCCCCGGAGGGCTACACTGTGAATGCGTTCCGCTATATCCTCAAGCGCGATCTGGACTGCCAGCTGCCCCGCTGTCTGGATGCCATTCTGCACGAGCAGGATCACCGGGCTCCCAAGACCCTGACCATCCGGCAGAACCGCACCGAGACCGAGCTGCCCTACGACAGCATCTACTACCTCGAAAGCGACCTGCGCAAGATCAACGTTTACGGAGATGTGGCTCATCAGCCCCTGTGCTCTTACTATGGCAAGCTGAACGAGCTGCCGCAGGCCCTGTTTGAGAACGGCTTTCTGCGGGTGGGGCGGAGCGCGGTGGTCAATATGAAGTACATCCGGCAGATCAGCAGCTATATGGTCACCCTGCGCAATGGGGTCAAGCTGGGCGTGAGCCGGAACGGCTATGCTGAGATTCGCAGCACCTATCTGGAATGGAAGGGGCAGTTTGGGGATGACTAAGGAAATGCTCTGGTTTCTGATGGGGCATCTGGTCTGCATTGGCCAGTGGGCGGCCTTTATCATGGTGGAATATGCATTTCTGGGCCGCGGCAGGAGATTCCGCTTCCCCTGCCTGTGGGCAGCCCTGCTGGCAGCAGTATTTCTAGTGGCCTCGATCCGGCATGACATTGGTTTTTTCAATGTTGAATCTGTGATTTTGAATGTCATCTACCTGTTGGTCACGGTGCTCTTTTTCGGCGGAAGCTGGAACCAGAAGCTCTCGGCCTGCCTTGTCAACGGCATCATGTGCCTGCTGACGGAAAATACAGTCAGCTACACCTTTGCCTGGTGTAAGCACATTCCCGTCCGGGAGGTCTGGCGCTACCGCAGCTGCCTGTTCCTGCTGGTTGCTGCTGTTGTGGGGGCTGGCCTGCTTGCAGCCTACATTATCCGGCGCTGGCGGAGGGAGCAGGCGTTGACCCCGCTGCAGATGCTGGTCATGTCCTTTTTTCCTGGCATCGTTGTGGTGCTGAACATCGTGCTGATGGTATCCGGCGGCAGCGAAGTGCCCAGCATGATGAACATGATGTTGACCTTTGGTCTGACCATAGCAGTGCTGATCCATCTGGGGATCGTGCAGATGGTCAACGACCAGATGCTGCTGCAGCAGACACTGATGGTGGAGGCTGTGCGCCAGAAGAAGAGCGCAGAAGCTCTTCTGGAATCCTACAAGACCCAGCGGCGGCTGACCCATGAGTTCACCAATCACACCGATGCACTGGCTCTGCTGCTTCAGCAGGGAGATTACGAGGGCGCAAAGGCCTACCTTTCCACGCTCACAAAGACCATTGCGGCGAATACCACCATTATGAACACCCACAACCCTTTATTGGATGCCCTGCTCAGCAAAAAGTACGAGGAAGCCAGCCGAAAAGGGGTCATGGTCTATTTTGATCTGCCCGATCTGCGGGATATGCCCATGGGCCAGACGGACCTTGTGATCGTGCTCTCCAACCTGCTCAACAATGCCATTGAGGCCGCCGCGCAGGCTGATCCGCCGGAGGTCTATGTGCGGATGCGGAAGAGCGAGGACGAGGTGGTGCTCTCTGTCCGCAACCGAGTAAAAAAGGACCTGAATCTCGCGGACGGTCAGCTGCCCCGCATCTCTCAGAAAGGGGCGGGCCACGGCTTCGGGCTGTGGAACGTGCAGGATGTGCTGAAAAAATACGGCGGCGAATATACCATCAGCTGCCGGGGGTGCTGGTTCCGCTTTACCTGCACCATCCCGCTCCGCAAGTTATGACATGAAACCCTGCAGAATATGACATTTGGGGTGAAAGTTTCATCGGAATCTGCTACAATGAAATCAAGTTAAAGGCAGGAGCGCCTCCCCGCTGTATGGTTTGCGGCCGACAGAGGAAGGAACATCCGGGAACGCAGGCGTGTGTGCGTGGACCGGAACGTCTTTACGAATAAAAAGTCTGACGAAGCTCTGAATGGCGATCTTGGGGGATTGCTGCAGATAGAGACCTTCTGAATGCACTGTACCTGCACGGCATCGTATGTGGGAATGGGATGCCGGGCGGTGCTGCCGGAGGGAGCTTTGTCGGGCTTTTTTTTTTTTTTGAGATCAGGCCGGAAGGAGGACGGTGTGGAGCATGGCTGCACCTGTACGGAAGCGGGCATCCTGCTGGATATTTTCACCCCGATGCGGCAGGATTTCGTGTAACAAACAAAAAAAGGCAGTGCGCCGCGTGGGACGCACTGCCTTTTGCTTTTGTACCGATTATTCCGGCTTCACCTGCAGCTCCTGCTCACAGTAGATGCAGCGGTATTTGCCGTTGGAGCTCATCTCAAAGATCTGGTCGCATTCCTCTTCAATGGAGGAGATGCAGCGGGGATTGCGGCACCGCACAATGTTCACCAGACGCTTGGGGGGCTTCGGCTTTTCCTTGCGCACAGCCTTGCCGTTTTCGATCACGGTCACGCTGATGTCAGGGTCAAGGTAGGCCAGCACGTCCAGGTTCAGCCAGGAGGCATCCCCCTCGACCTTGATGATGTCCTTGCGGCCGCAGTCGGCCTTGTGGGAGCGCGCATTCTGGATCAGTGCCACGTTGGCAGTCTTGTTGCCGGTGATGCCCAGCAGCTCCATCAGGCCCACAGCGGTGCCTGCCTTGATGTGGTCGATCACAATGCCGTTCTGGATCTCGTCAATATTCAGCATATCAGTTGCCCTCCTTCGGTGCCTTGGGGTCGGCAAGACCCAGCAGCGTCATGATCAGTGCCATGCGGACGTATACGCCGTTCTGCACCTGCTCAAAGTAGGCGGCACGGGGGTCGTTGTCCACATCCAGTGCGATCTCGTTCACGCGGGGCAGGGGATGCAGCACTGCCATTTCAGGCTTGGCAAGGGCCATCTTTTCGCTGGTCAGAATGTAGCTGTTCTTCAGGCGGATGTAATCCTCCTCGTTGAAGAAGCGCTCCTTCTGCACACGGGTCATGTACAGGATATCCAGCTCAGGCATGGATTCCTCCAGGCTCCGGGTCTCGCGGTACTCAATGCCGTTGGCCTCCAGCACATCCTTGATGATGTAGTCGGGCACCCGCAGCTCCTCGGGGCTGATGAGCACAAAGCGGATATTCTTGCAGCGTGCCATGGTCTTGATGAGAGAATGGACGGTGCGGCCGAACTTCAGATCGCCGCACAGGCCGATGGTCAGGTTATCCAGCCGACCCATCCGGGTGCGGATGGTCATCAGATCGGTCATGGTCTGGGTGGGGTGCTGGTGGCCGCCGTCACCGGCATTGATGACCGGGATGCGGGAGTAGCGGGAAGCGCGGAACGGCGCACCCTCTTTGGGATGGCGCATTGCCACGATATCAGCATAGCAGGAGACCACACGGATGGTATCTGCAACGCTTTCTCCCTTGGAAGCGCTGGAGACGGTCTCACTCGGGAAGCCCAGCACATGGCCGCCCAGGTTCAGCATGGCCGCCTCAAAGGAAAGGCGGGTGCGGGTAGACGGCTCATAGAACAGAGTGGCGAGTTTTTTGTGAGCCGCAACGTCCTGATAAGCGGCAGGGTCGGAGCGGATGCGGTCGGCCAGATCCAGCAGGGAAGTGATCTCCTCCTGGCTGAAATCCAAGGGATCGATGAGATGGCGCATGAATTTTACCTCCGTCAAAGTAATTTTCGTAGAATGGAAAAATCGAAGAAATTCGTGTAATAACTCAGTGAGCGCATGACCGGGTGGCACAGACGGTTGAAGCAGATCTCGTCCAGCAGCAGCATGGCCTCGCCGGGGGCAAGACGCATGGCAGCCCGGATGGCCTCGTCGCCGCAGCTGGCCTTGAGGTGGGCCACGTTCGAGGAGATCTGCTGGTTGCATTCCTGCTCCAGGATATCGAACACGCCGCCGCTCAGGTCGATGCGGGTGTAGTCCCGGCTGCCAAAGAGGGCGCGGGGCAGATAATCGATGGAGTAGATGACCGGGGTGGTGTCGGCCAGGATGCGTTTTTTGATGCAGATGACCTCGTCCCCCGGTGCAATGGCAAGATCCCGGGCAAGCTCGGCCCCGGCGCGGATGGGATAGATCTGGATGCCATCGGCGTGGGGGTAGCTGCCAAAGCTGCGGATCAGCGGGTAATATTCCAGCTTCTGGTCAAGGCGGCTGCGCAGGCCGAGCACGGTGCGGTTGACCACTGTGCCAATGCCGCGCACGCGCTCGATGTAACCGGCGCGCTCCATCTCGCTCAGCGCGTCCCGGATCACGGTACGGCTGACACCGAGTTCCGCGGCCAGATCGACCTCGGCGGGCAGACGGTCGGCATCGGCGTAGCGGCCGGTGCGCAGTTCTTCCAGAAGCGCCGCGACGACACGGTCACTGATGACCGCACCGCCCAGGCGGATGGATGACGAAGAGCTGGATTCTTTCATGGGCTGTTCCTCCGGTTCGCGGGCGGGGCAGTGCCCGCCTGGACTTGGGAAAACCTGCCCTGCATCCCAAAAGCTGCGCCGGACAGATTTTCTTACTTTCATTATAGCATGATTTGACTTTATTTTGAATGGTAATTATACTGGAATCCAGCAGAAAGTATGATTTTATTTTTGGAGGGTTCACAAAATGGAACTGATACTGCAAAAAGTGTGCGGCCGGCCTGCACAGCTTCCCATTCGCCTGCGCCGGTGCGGCCCTGCGGATGCGGCCGCATTCTTTGCTTTGCAGAACGAAGTGCGGGCCGCTATGCCCCACCCGGAGCAGTTTGTGCCTGACACGCTGGAAAACATCATGGCCTACCTGAGGGAGGACCTGTGCATCGGAGCATACGACGGCGAACGGCTGGGGGCGTACTTTATCCTGCGCTACTGCGGCCGGAGCGCACACAACTATGCGGCCTTTCTGGGGGTGCCCCGGGAGGAGTGGGAGCACTGGGCCAATGCGGACAGCGCAGTGGTCCACCCGGACTGGCGGGGCAACGGCCTGCAGCGGAAGCTGCTGGAAGCGGCGCTGCCCCTTGTCCGGCCCGGTATCGTGGGCATCGGGGCCACCGTCAGCCCGGAGAATCAATACAGCCTGAACAATGCCCTTGCCTGCGGTTTTGTCATTGCCGACCGCCGGGAGATGTACGGCGGGTATGACCGATATCTGTTAAAGAAGATGCTGTAAACAAAAAATGCCCTCCTGCTGAGCACAGGAGAGCGTTTTTTGTTATGCGGCCAGGCGGGCCTCTTCCTTCAGCTGATCGTTCATCTTTTTGCGCACGACCAGCAGGCAGATGAGATGCACCCCTGCGGTCAGGGCCCAGCTGATGGGATAGCTGATGTACAGCGTGCCGGTGGAGCGGAACATCCGGAAGATGGTTGCGATCCAGACCAGACGGAGCAGGCAGCTGCCCACCAGACTGACGATCATGGGGATCACCGAGTAGCCGCGGCCGCGCAGGCAGCTGGCCAAAGTGTCCATTATGCCGCACAGGAAGTAGGCAGTGCAGATGATCTGCATCCGGGACAGGCCGGCGGCCACCACGGCTTCATCCGTGGAGTAGAAGTGCAGCAGGACCTCACCGCCAAAATAAGCGCCGCAGCCCAGGAACAGGCCCACCACAGTGACGCAGAGCAGGCAGTTGCGCATGACGCGGTCGAGGTTGTCGTACCGGCGGGCACCCACGTTCTGGCTGGTAAAGGTCACGGCTGCCTGCGCAAAGGCATTCATGCCGGTGTAGATGAAGCCCTCGAGGTTGGATGCGGCAGAGTTTCCGGCCACGACCGTGGAGCCAAAGGAATTGATGGCCGACTGGATCACCACGTTGGACAGGCTGAACACGGTGCTCTGCAGACCGGCGGGCAGGCCGATCTGGATGATCTGCAGCATGGCTTTCTTGTGGAAACCCAGATGCCGCAGATCAAGGTGCATGGCACCCTCTTCCCTGACCAGCAGCACCGTGACCATAATGGCGGATACCGTCTGGCTGAGGATGGTGGCCAGTGCAACACCCGCCACGCTCATCTGGAATACGATGACGAACAGCAGGTTCAGCACCACATTGATGACACCTGCCACCGCCAGACAGACCAGCGGGCGGCGGGTGTCGCCCACGGCACGCAACAGGGAGGCGTTGAAGTTGTACAGCATGGTCATCGGCATTCCGATAAAGTAGATCTTCAGGTAAAGTGTGGCAAGGTCAATGACATCCTCGGGGCTGGACATCAGTTCCAGCAGACCGTGGGCTGCAAAAAAGCCCACAAAAGCCATCAGAACGCCGCCCACAAGGCTCAGGGTAACAGCAGTCTGCACCGCTTCGTGCACGCCCTGGTCATCCTTTGCACCATAACAGCGGGCCGCCACAACGTTTGCACCCAGCGCAAGGCCGACAAACAGGTTGACCAGCAGGTTGATGAGTGCACCGTTGGAACCAACTGCTGCCAGCGCGGCGCTGCCGGCGAATCGGCCCACCACGACCACATCGGCAGCATTGAACAGCAGCTGCAAAAAGCTGGATGCCGCCAGCGGCAGGGAAAACAGGATGATCTTTTTCAGCATCGGGCCGCTGGTCAGATCACCGGCTTGGGACATTTGTGCCATGAAAGCTCCGCCTCCTTTGAAACTTCTCTCATACTCTTGCACCAAAATCAAAGCGTAAAAAATGCGCCGTGCCGTTTTGCGGCACAACGCAATTTGTAAAGAACACCTATATTATAATACAGTTTTCTGTAAAATACAAGATGCCGCGCAGGGGGGGCCTGCCTTTCTGGGGCGCTTTGATCAGGAATGATGGATCTGCAGCGTTTTCCAGTGCTCTTTCTTCTCGTATTCCGTTGTCACGCCGTCGTCCCGGTACATCCGGTACTCCGCAGATTCGCCGTTGGGCAGGAAGCTCCACAGGGTCAGACTGGCATCATCCAGCTCAGCGGTGTTGTTGGCGGGCTGTGCCACGGGAATGATGTGACCCGGACGGATGAACAACAGCATTTCGTCCAGCGCACAGCGGATATAGTGGTGTCCGGCGGGCAGGATCTCTTCGTCGTAGTCGTCCACAGCCCGCAGGCGCAGGAGCTTCATGGGTTCGGGCAGGTAGACATGCCGCCCGTGGGCATTCTGGACATAGACGGGAGCGGCCATCAGGCCCTCGCCCAGCAAAAGCTGATCTTCCACCTCCCGGGCATCGGGGTCATCCGGGTAATCGAAGGCCAACGGCCGGAAGTAGCTGGTGTTTTCCAGCGCAGCCTTCATAAATTCGCTGTACAGGTAGGGCAGCAGGGCGTAGCGCAGACGGATCATATTACGCACAGCGGGCAGCACCTCGGGGAAGCGGTAGTATTCCTGCATCCGGGTGCCCACCGCGGAGTGGTTGCGCATCAGCGGGGTGAGCAGACCGAACTCAAGCCAGCGCAGGGCAAGATCCGGCGTGGTATCGCAGGAGAAGCCGCAGAGGTCGGCACCGCTGTACAGGAAACCGCACATCTGGACACTGGGCATCATTTGGATATTGGCCAGCAGCTGGGCCCAGCTGGAATTGTTGTCGCCCAGCCAGATGCCGCCGTAGCGGTGGCTGCCAATGAAGCTGGAACGGCTGTAAAGCAGGGTGCGCTGGCCCGGACGCAGGTCGGCAAAGGCTTCCCCTGCGGCGCGGGTCATGCTGCCGCCATAAAGGTTGTGGACCTGATCGTGACGTACCTTCCGGCCGTCTGCCTCGTGGTAAAAACTGGCGTAGTCTGCCGGGCTGTTCATCAGGCCCATGGCACCGCCCACCACGCGCGGGAAAAACTCCTCCTGCTCAATGTTGTCCTTCTCCCGCAGGGCGGCCATATCGTCCAGAAAAGCGCGCAGCCGCTCAGGTGAGTAGAAGAGGGAGGGCTCGTTCATATCGTTCCAGAAGCCCTCGATGCCGCAGTCGGTCAGGGCCTTGTATTTGTGGCCGAACCACTCCCGCACCTTGGGGCGCAGGAAGTCGGCAAAGTAAGCCTTGCCGGGCCAGACTGCCGCCACAAAGGGAGTTCCGTCGGCCTTTTTGCAGAAGTATCCCTTTTCCAGCCCCTCAGTGCAAGTGGAGTCGTTGGGGTCAACGCGCACGCCGGCATCGATGATGGGCACCAGCCGGATGCCCTGCGCTTTCAGGTCTGCGGAGAGCTTTGTAAGGTCTGGAAAACGTTCCTTGTTTACGGTGAAATCGGCATAGTCCTGCATATACTCGATGTCCATACAGATCATGTCCAGCGGCAGGTCGTGCTCCTTGTACTGGCGTGCAACTTCCCGTACGTCCTCCTCGGTCTTGTAGCCCCAGCGGCTCTGTGCCAGACCGAATGCCCACTTGGGTGGGATATAACTGCGGCCGATGAGGGTGCGGAACTCCTTGCAGATCGCATTTTCGCTCCCGCCGGAGAGGAGATACAGATCGTAGTCTGGGGTCTCGGTGTGGAAAGAGAGAAGATCGTGGCGGGAATAACCGATGTCGTAATAAACCTTGCCCGGGAAATCCACGAACAGGCCAAAGCAGGTGCTGCCGTCCCGCACCAGCAGGAAATTGTGCGCACCATAGAAGGAAAGCTTGTCCTCGCTGTGGCGGGATTCATCGGTGTTGTTGGCGATGTAGTGCCAGCCGCGCTTGTTGATGCCGCGGGGCATTTCACCCAGACCGTAGACGGCAGCCTGCTCACTGAGGGTGAGCTGCCAGCCGCTGCCATCGGGAGTCAGAAAGGGGATGGGGCCGCTTTCCGCGGGAAGAGACAGCACAACGCTCTGGGTGGGAAAAGGATGCCCGAAAGAAAAACGTTGGATCACAGAAAAGACCTCCTGTTTCAGATAGAGTTGTTACTATAATGATACGGCAGAAATCGTTCCGGGACAAGAGAGAAAACAGGATGAATAATACAACAAAACAGGCGTTTTGTGGCCTGCGCAACAGCCAATACTTCTGCTGCACCTGCCTGAGCCTCTCGGGCGAGAAACTGCACGGAATGGATTGCAAACTGTCGAATGGCTTGCTATAATAAAAAGTACTCTGAAAAGGGAGGATCTTCCATGTATCGAAACGGCATCAAGCGGCTGCTGGCGGTCATTTTGTCCCTCTGCGGCATGATCGTGCTCTCGCCGCTGCTGCTCATCCTCTGCCTTGCCATCAAGATCGATTCCCCGGGGCCGATCTTTTTCAGGCAGAAGCGGGTGGGCATCCACAAACAACATTTCAATATCCTCAAGTTCCGCACCATGCGCATCGACACCCCCCACGATATGCCCACCCACATGCTCAAGGACCCGGATCAGTATATCACCCGGGTGGGGCACTTCCTGCGCAAGACCAGTCTGGACGAGCTGCCCCAGCTCTGGAACATCTTTGTGGGCGATATGGCAGTCATCGGTCCGCGCCCGGCGCTGTGGAACCAGTATGACCTGCTGGCCGAGCGGGACAAGTACGGTGCCAACGATGTCCGCCCCGGCCTGACCGGCTGGGCCCAGATCCATGGGCGGGATGAGCTGGAGATCGTGGATAAGGCCCGGCTGGACGGCTACTATGTGGAGCATCTGAGCTTTGGCATGGACGTAAAGTGCTTCTTTGGCACCATCAGGGCGGTGCTCGACCACGACGGTGTGGTCGAGGGCGGTACCGGCACTTTGCACGAAGAGGAAAACCACAAGAAGTAAGACTGGCCCGGGCAGAATACTTGATTTATCCCCTGAAAAGCGTATAATAAAACGGTATAAGACATCAAAGGAGGATTTCCATGAATCGCACCTATATCAACGAGGTACAAAAGGAAATTGGCAATACGGTCAAGGTGCAGGGTTTTATTGAAAACCTGCGCAACAGCAAGTATATGGCCTTTATCGTACTGAAGGATATCACCGGAAAGCTGCAGATCACGGTTGAAAAAGAAGATCATCCTGATCTGGTGGACACCATCGATCAGCTGACCCCTGATTCTGTCATCACTGTCACCGGCAAGGTGGTCGAGAACGACTACGTCAAGATGGGCGGCATCGAGATGATCCCCGAGGCCATCGAGGTGGAGAGCATTGCGGATGCACTGCCCATTGCCCGCAAGGCCATTGCCGCCACCAAGAAGAAAAAGGCTGTGGAGCGTTCCAGCATCGATCAGCGCATTGATTACCGCTGGGTCGATCTGCGCACCGACGAGAACCAGCTGATGTTCAAGGCCCAGAGCTGCATGGTCAACGCCATGCGCAAGTTCCTGCTGGACCAGAACTTTATCGAGATCCACACCCCCAAGCTGATCGCTGCTGCCAGCGAGAGCGGCTCCGAGGTGTTCAAGGTGGATTACTTCGACCGCAATGCCTATCTGGCACAGAGCCCCCAGTTCTATAAGCAGATGGCAATGGCTGCAGGCTTTGAGCGCATCTTCGAGACCGGCCCTGTGTTCCGCGCTGAGAAGAGCTATACCAACAAGCATGCCACGGAGTTCTCCGGTTTCGATCTGGAGTTCAGCTACATCACATCTTATAAGGATGTCATGGCCATGGAGGAACAGCTGCTCAAGGCTGGCCTGCAGGCTGTGAAGGACGCATACGGCGACCAGATCCAGGAACTGTTCGGCAAGGAAGTCATCGTGCCCGAGACCCCGTTCCCCGTGGTCAAGCTGGCTGACCTGTACAAGGGTTTGGAAGAGGACTTCGGCTATGTGGTGGACGATTCCGAGAAGGGCGACCTGACCACTGAGGCCGAGCGCCTGAGCTACGACTGGGTGAAGAAGCACTATAACCACGAGTTCCTCTTCGTCACGGATTACGATGCTGAGAAGCGCGCTTTCTACCACATGCGCGACGAGAATGGCGTGCCTCAGGGCTACGACCTGATCTGGCGCGGTGTGGAGATCACCACCGGTGCCCAGCGCGAGCACCGCTATGAGGTGCTGAAGAAGCAGGCTGAGGAAAAGGGTCTGGCTGAGGATGTCAAGATCTATCTGGAGTTCTTCCAGTATGGCTGCCCTCCGCACGGCGGCTTCGGTCTGGGCATCGACCGCCTGACCATGCTGCTGGTGGGCGAGAGCATCAAGGACGCGGAGTTCCTGTTCCGCGGCCCCAACCGTCTGACCCCGTAAGGACGGGGGTGTTCGTATGAACGCCGCAGACCATTATCTGACCCGTTATCTGGAAGCGAAGGATCTGGATCAGTACAACGCACTGCTCCGCTATACCTTTCAGGTCACGGAAGAAGAGCTGACTGCCACAGGCTGGAAGGACGATGAGATCAAGCAGTCCAAGTTCCCGGTGTTGGAACGTGCCGATGTGCTGGGCTGCTTTGATGGAGACACGCTGGTGTCCCAGTTTGCCGTCTATCCGCTGAAAATGAACATCTACGATACGGTCTACCATGTGGGCTTTGTCACCAGTGTCTGCACCTATCCGGAGTACACCGGGCAGGGCATTATGAAGCACCTGATGATCAAGGGCCTGACCCAGATGCACGAGGAGGGCAAATCCTTCGCCCTGCTCTACCCATACAGCATTCCGCTGTACCATCACCTGGGCTGGGAGATCGTTTCCAACAAGATCTCGTTCAACATCAAGGACCGGCAGATCCCCACCAAGGTCAAGGCCCCCGGCTATGTCCGGCGTGTCAGCTGGGATAATACCGAGTTCCATGAGCTGCACTCCCACTTTGCGTCCATCACCCATGGCTGTCTGTTCCGCAACAGTCTGGCCTGGGAGGAATACTGGCGCTGGGATGAGGACGATACCAATGTTGCGGTCTACTACAACGTCAAGGATAAGCCCTGCGGCTACATGGTCTACCTCATCAAAAACGACATCATGCACATCAAGGAGATGGTCTACCTCAACCGTGAGGCCCAGAAAGGCCTGTGGGAGTATATCCATGCCCATGATTCCATGATCGATGAGGTGCACGGCAGCACCTATTTCAGCGAGCCCATCGCCTTTGAGATGGACGATGGCGACATCAAGGAGAGCATCCGCCCCTATGCCATGGGACGCATCATCGACGTGGAGGATTTCCTCGCCGATTACCCCTGTGACCCGGACGGCGGCACCCTGTGTATCGAGCTGGAGATCGAGGACTCGCTTCTGCCATGGAACGACCGGACGTTCAACGTTCGCTTTGCGGATGGGCACTGCACCATGACCCGTGAACCCGCCGAGTATCACCTGAAAATGGGCATCGGCACCTTTACCACCCTGCTGCTGGGCTACAAGACCGCAGAGCGTCTGTATGAGCTGGAGCGCATCGAGGGCAGGGAAGAGGCTGTGGAACGGCTGGATGACGTGCTCTTCCATAAGATCCCGTATATTTCGGATTACATCTGACAAAAGAAAACAACCCTCTCCGTCAAAGCCTTTTGCTTTGCCTGCTTCCCCCGAAAGGGTGAGGCGGCATTGCGAGGCAATGACGGAGAGGGTTGTTCTTTTTGACTCAGAGCAGCGTCGGCACCAGCTCGGCCAGCTTCTCAGCCAGCTGTGCGTGGCCCTTACGGGTCAGGTGCATGAAGTCGATCTGGTTGAACTCGCAGCCTTCAGCATCCAGAAAATGGACGTTGTTGCGCTCTGCAATGATCTTGTACCAGCCGGCAACGCCCTTGGACTTCTCCACACAGCCGTCGCCCATGACCTCATCGTGGAAGCCCTCCTTGATGCGCGGAGGAGCAACTACAAGAATGTTGGGTTCCTTGCCGCCCCAGCAGTCCACGGTCTTGCACTTCTGGATCAGGCGCTCCATGCCCGCACCAATGCAGGCGGCGTTTGCGTTGAAGCGCTCTTTCACATCGTTGGTGCCCAGCATGATGATGAGCAGATCGATGACTTCATGGCTCTTAAGCAGGGGATAGGCCACGCTCAGAGCATCCATGGACTCGTGGATGGGGTCTACAAAAACGGTGGTGCGGCCGGAAAGGCCCTCTTCGGTTACCAGATACTTGTCGCCCAGAGCAGTCTGCAGGCGGCAGGTCCAGCGCTCGTCCTCGTTGAAACGGATGCCGCCGTCGGCATTGTCCTTGGGGTCGGCGCAATAACCATGGGTGTTGGAATCGCCCAGGCAGAGAATATGTGTTTTCATCTCAATACACTCCTTTGATCGTTCAGATGATCAGGCTTCGCCGTGATGCTGGCGGAAGTAATAGACTGCACCTACCATACCGGCATCATTGTGCAGTTGGGCGGCGCGGATCTCCAGCCCCTCGGCAAAGGCGGGCATAACGGAGGCCCTGACTTTGGCGGCAATGGGCTCGATGAGCAGCTTCTGCTGGGCGCTCACGCCGCCGCCGATGAGAATGAGCTGCGGGTTGAAGATGTGCACCATGCCTGCAAGGCCCTGTGCGATCTCATCCGTCCAGGCATCCAGCAGGGCCAGAACGGTCTCGTTGCCAGCCTCCGCGGCAGCAAAAATGGCGCGGCCGTCTTTCCAGGCCGGGTCCTTTTTCTGCGCGGCCCGTACCAGAGCAGTGGTGGCGGCGTAGCGCTCCCAGCAGCCGGTGGCACCGCAGGTGCAGGGGATACCGTCCAGTGCATGGGTGCGGTAGTGACCCAGCTCACCGCCCAGTCCGCGGGCACCCTCCAAAAGGCGGCCGCCGGTCAGGATGCCGCCGCCCACGCCGGTGCCCAGGGTCACGCCGATGACATCGGTATAACCCTTTGCGCCGCCGACCCAGACCTCGCCCAGCGTCATGCAGTTGGCATCGTTGGCGACGGTGACGGGTAGGCCGAAGAGCCGTTCCAGTTCGGCCTGGATGGGGCTGTTGATGTAGTTGGGAAAGTTGCCGCAGGTACCGGCCACGATGCCTTTGCGGCTGTCGATCTGGCCGGTGGCCGAAACGCCCACGCCTTCCAGTGTGTTCACATCGATGTTCTGGGTCTCCACAAAGGCTTTGGCGGTTTTGAGCACGGTGGTCAGCACCGGGGTCTGGTAGCTGTCAAAGTTGACGCTCTCCTCGGCCTTGGGGCCCACCGCGCCGGTCTCATCCACGATGCCCAGCTTGACGGCAGTGCCGCCGATATCGATCGCAAGATACTGTTTCATCTCAGTGTCTCCGTTTTACTTGTTCATGGCGTTGATGGCACCGGTGAAGCGGGCCGTGATCTCGGCAGGGCGGGTGATGGCACCGCCCACCACCAGTGCAAAGGCACCGGCTTCCAGTGCCTTGACGGCCTGCTCGGGGGAGTGGATGTGGCCCTCGGCAATGACTTTGGCGGGGCACTCGGTGGCCAGCTTGTGGACGAAATCAAAATCAATGTCGTCAATGCCCTGGGTCTCAGGGGTGTAGCCGCGCATGGTGGTGCCCACAAAGTCGGCACCTGCCTCGGCGCAGAGCATGGCGTTTTCAAAGTTATCGCAATCAGCCATCACCAGCTGTTCGGGGTACTTTGCCTTGATGGCGCGGATGAACTGCGCGGAGGTAGAGCCGTCCGGGCGCAGCGCACCGGTGCCCTGCACGGCAAGGATATCCACCCCGCAGGCCACCAGCTCGTCCACTTCCTTCATGGTGACTAGCCACGCACGGCTTGGAAAAAGTGCCGGATTGAG
>OGXR01001635.1_pt1 | contig 16005 bp, 15 predicted proteins | sample 1576331 | NCBI WGS metagenome assembly OGXR01 (sample SAMEA3541473, study PRJEB24748) | human gut metagenome | biome: human gut; feature: human-associated habitat; material: faeces | place: China | collected 2012 | reverse complement strand
GTAAATCGTCGCCGTAGACCTCTCGGACGCTCTGCTGTACACTCTTGCAAAGCTGCGGCCGTGACTGGTACATCGTCAGCAAAATGCCCGCAATCTTCAAATTCGGGTTGAAATGCTTCTGCACCGAACGTACCATGTCCAGCACATCCGGGATGCCTTCGGATGCGAGGAAGTGGGACTGCACCGGAATAATGCAGTAATCCGACGCGCTCAGCGCATTGACGGTCAAAAGCTCCTGCTTGAGTCCGCAGTCGATGATGATGTAGTCGTATGTGTCGCGCAGCGGCATGAGTACTTGCGCCAGCATCTTTTCCGCGCAGCGCCCAGCATCATTCGCGGCGCTGTACTGCGAGATCTGCATAACCTGAAGCCGCGCCGCCGCGTCTGTTAGCCGCCGGTTTTCCGGGATCAGGTCAGGCTTTCCGTCCGTATGCAGGATGCAGCGCGGCAGATGCAGTTCCAGATCTTCCGGATAGTCGATCGCCGCCAGCAGAAGATTCGCCAGCGTATATTTCTGCTCCGCCGGCGTAAAGCCCATGGACGCGGTCAGATTGCCCTGCGGGTCGTTGTCGATGAGAAGCACGCGCTTGTGTTCAGCCTCCAGCGCAAAGGCGAGATTCAAAGCGGTTGTTGTTTTCCCAACGCCGCCCTTTTGATTGGTGATTGCAATAACGGCATTCTTTTTCATGTCATACCCTCGCTTTCAGGTTTCTTCGGTCATAATCAGCGCTGAGAACGTAGTCGATTACACTGTCCTTCACAATGTAATAGGACGGTTTTATAAAAAACGACTGCACCCTTTTTTCGTGGATCAATCTGCTTGAAAATGAGATGCTGATTCCGTTCAACATTTGCCGCAGCTGCGCCTGTGTGACCAGATCAGGATAGTCCTGAAACAGCTTTTGATAATACGCACGATTTTTCTTCATGGCGTTTCCTCTTGTCATCAGAATTTGTCATTGGCAGAAACGCTTGTTTGTTCTTTGCTCGTTCTCTCCGTTTTCTTTCCGAGTCACTTTTTTCGAGGAAAAACGCTCGTTTTCCTGTTACCTCCAACTTCCTCCAATTTCCGTTCAAAGCCTTACAATCACAAGGATTTTTGGCATTGACTTCATCGTAGGGCTTTTCTCTTCTGGATTCGGTCGAAGTCTTAAAATCCCTCGGCGTAACAACCGTGCGGGTTCGAGCCCCGCCACCGGCACCACTCAGAAATGACCTTTGTATGTCAGATGACCGCGCAAGCGCGTTCATCTCGACAGCAAAGGTCTTTCTTCGTTCAAACCCGCAATCGCTTCGCTGGATTGCGGGTTTGTATTCCAAATTTGGCAGTTGATCCATAGTGTTCACATGGCACACCGTCGCCGCGAACTGTGCAGGTTCGCGGCGATTTTTTATGCTGGAAAACAGTCAATAATTGCGTTTGCAGAGGACACCTTGGAACTGTAATCCAGATGCGTATAGATATTTGAGGTTGTGGAAATGTCGCTATGCCCCAGCCATTCCTGAATGTCTTTCAAGCTGACACCGTTTGCATAGAGTACTTCCGGTTCATGAGCGGCAATGAGGACGTAGAGCGGAAAAACATCCCGGAGCCGGAATTTGTCCCCTCCGTCACATATTTTACCCACGACACCGGCATCATGTCTGCCTCAGTAGCCCGGGATTTCCACTACCTTTTGCTCATGCCGGAGCCGGAGCGCTATATCACTGTCTCACTGGCCGCTCAGCAGCTGGGGATCAGTCAGCAGGAGGCTGAGCAGATCCTTTCGGAATTCTACACCCGGCGGCTGCGACAGGGTAGAATAAACATTCCGGTTTCCCGGCACAGGGCACACAGCCACACCGTCCGGAAACGCACCGGAGGATATAAAACGCCGCCTGTCGGAGCAATTCCGACAGGCGGCGATCCCTTTCTGGATACAGAGCTGCCTCAGATGATTTTGGAACATCATGCTGAGGCAGCCCCTTTTATGTAGGAAGCTGGTTATTTTTCGTTTCATGCTTTGGAACGCCTACGTCGGAGGCGGCTTCCATCTTGAACTTGTCCATGGCTTCACGGGCTTCCGGGATGTTGATGTTGGAAGAGTTACGGTTCGTCATAGTTCTGCATCTCCTTACTTGTTTTGGGGAAATCCGTTTTGATTTCCTACAACCGTAGTTTGACCCGATGCAGGCTTGTTATGAATGGGAATTCGCGGGTCGGCTTCCATGAAATTTTTTGATGCGCATTTGTTCCGCGAATAAAAAGAGATACGGACAGAAGAATCATACTTGCGTCCGGCGCATGGCTATGCTATACTGTTGGTGTACACACCAAAAGTGAAGGATGTGATCCGGATCAGCATTACAAGCGCAAGCCTGCCCGCGAAAAAACGAATTCTGACCGTCTGCGTCAGGCTCTTTCTGGAAAAGGGCTACCGGCGGACGACATTGGCAGAGATCATCGAAAAGGCCGAGGTTTCCTACAGCACGTTCCAGAACATTTTCCGCGCCAAGGACGGCGTGCTGACGGAGCTGGTGGAGTTCATGTTCTCCAATCAGTTCGCCATGGCGCGCAGCATGACGGGCGCGCAGCTGCCGCCGGTATATACCTACGCCGTAGAAACGGCCATTCAGATGACGCTGACGGAGCTGAACGAAAATCTGCGCGAGATCTACATCGAAGCCTACACGCAGAAGGAGGCCTTGGACTACATCTTCCGCGAGACGGCGAAGGAGCTGCAGCAGATCTTCGGCCCGTATCTGCCGGGGCGGACGGCGCGGGATTTTTACGACATGGAGATCGGCTCGGCCAGCATCATGCGCGGCTACATGGCGCACCCGTGCGACGCGGAGCTGACGCTGGAAAAGAAGCTGCGGCTGTTTTTCTGCATGAGCCTGCGGGCCTATCGCGTCCCGGAGGACGAGCTGGAGCAGGTCATCCGCTTCGTCGAGGGACTGGACATCCGCGCCATCGCGGAACGGGTCATGCACGCGCTGTTCGAGGCGCTGGCCATGCGATTTGAATTTTCCCTGCAGGGGATCACGGAAACGGAGGAACACAAATGAAAAAACGACTGTTCAGAAATCTTCTTATGCTCGGGCTGCTGCTGGTTGCGCTGACGGTGATGGCGTCGGCATTCACCGTAGAAGTAAACGGGAAAAAAGTGAAAACTACCCTTGTAATCGAATACTCCTGCGGTATCTGCAAGACACGTCCTATGCTGGATGACGAGGATTATACCATAAACAGTTTTCAGGCATACACCGCAGACGGCACACCGAAACCGCTGGCGGAGTGGAAGTACAACGATGGTCTCGTCCTGTCTGTAACCATCAAGAACACTTCTTGCTCGAAATGTAGGACGAATGGTGTGAACACGCCAATTCAAGGGGGAACGTTTAACGTCGTTATTGATGCTGCGCATGTCGGATATTACTGTCATAAACAGTTCGCCTTCATAAAAGTCGAGGACGGGGATTTCGATTCCGCTTTTCTCCCGTCGATTATCTTTTTACCGCAGAGCACCATGCGAAAGGCCCCAACTCTTGTGAAGAAGATGGCTACAACCAGGAGTGCTGGCTCTGCCCCTGCTGCGGCCAGTGTCTTGATGCAGAGTATACAGGCACGGCAAACGTGATTCCTGACAACATCATCCCCAAGCTGGGGCACAAATTTGATGATGACGGCGGCTGCATGAACGCGGGCTGCCCCTATCGTGCCGAGGCATATATTTCTCACTCCTGGACCGAGAAAAAAACCTATTGCGACACCGTTGCGAACGCGATAAGCAATGCTACCGCTCCTGCTGAATCGGTTCATGTCGTTTCTTATACTCGCAATGACCCCATCACCATCAATAAAATTGTCTATCTCACCGTTGCGAACGGCGTCACCGTTCCCGAGATCCGGATGGAATCTTGCTCGAGTGGGAACACAGGTGATTCTGTAAATATCAATAACTATGGAACCGTGAATCTGTTTTCTTCGGTCACAACGGTTCCAAGCCGATATCCGGGTGTCAGCTACACGAATTACAACGTCACCGAACGGATCACGGCAGCAAGTACAATTGCTGTGCAGGTCATGCAAATCTCGAATAAGGACAGCGGAACCATCGGCGAAATCAACATCCCACAGACTGACAACCCAACACCGAAGGTTCAGGTTACGAACAACGGCGGGACGATCAATACGCTGACCGGCTATCCCGAAAATGTCGAACTGCGCAGCGGCACGGGAAGCTATGGGACGATCACAAACGCAGCCGAGGGCGGCTCGGTGGATTCGCTTCTGAATAAAGGCTGCTATTTCTATTTCCCGAATGGTGGGCAGAAATGGGTCAACAGCAACGCCGGGAAAGCTGTTTCCGACGTGATCGTCTCCAGCGCGCCGTTCACGGTGAAGGTCAAGCAGGGCGCCACGGAACTGGAACCGTCCAATGGCAGCTATACGATAGACGGCGTAAACGTGGACGACAACGTTGCGCTCAGCGCCGTTTTCGCGTCCAACGAGAACGGTCTGACGGCGGACGAATCCAAGATCACCAGCCGCTGGTACTATAAGAACGAGAGCAAAACTGCCGCTGACGGCAAGGCCCTCACGCTGAACAACATCCAGTATGGCGTCTATGACCTGATTTTTGAAGCGAAGGAAAGCACATACGGCTTCACCACAAGCGTCAGCGTCACGGTCAACGTGATTCCGCCTGCGGAGAAAACCGCGATCTCCCTCAAGAATCAGCTCACATCGGACAGTTATACAAAGGTCTATGACGGCACAACGAGAGCAAGTGAAATTCTTCCCCCCATTGAATTCCAGCTTGCCGATGGGCGCGAAATCCGCATCTCAGAGGACTACTACGAGTACAAGGCGGAATACAAATCTCCGGACTGTATTAAGGACAACAAGATCATCGTTACGGTCACTCTGACCCCCGAGGGCCAAAAACACTATGAGCTGACAGGCGGCAGAATCGAAGTCCCGGCGACGATCACGCGGTATGATGGCGAACAAATCCACAAGGTATTCTTTGTAGACGCCAACACTGATTCCTTACGAAACGACCCCCCTTACATCGGTAAACCTGTTCTGAAGTATCTAAATCTGATAGGATACTTATTTGATTCTGAGGGCCGCCCGAATCGCAAGGTACTCACGTCCGAAGATGGTTTCCAATACTCGTTCTATCATCTGCGCCCGGGCGCTACGAAACCAGACCCCGAGCTGGATGAGCTTCTGACCGCGGATTCTGTTTTCACATATCCTGAAGATGGCTATTATGTCTACGCCGTTGTGGAACCCAGCCTGAATTACACAGGGTGCATAACGGATAGTAATTCGTTTTTCTACGTCTACGACGACAAGTATATCGACAAACCACACACGCACGATGAGAAAACCTATACGGATTGGAATGGCAGCAGCTTATCCATCGCGCTCGGAGAAACGGCCACCCGCTATCTCTCCGGTGCGCAGGCCAACGTCAATGTAGAGCTGGCTCTCAGTCAGAAAAAGACGCTCGACCTCTGCCTGTACAACAAGGCCGTACACGTCATCGGCTCCAGCCACGACCAGATCTATCTCGTCGGCGGTTCGACGCTGGTGCTTTCCGATTGCCGCAAAACCGGCAAGGTCATCGGCAGCGCGGTCGCAAGCGGCTCTGGCGGTGTCGCATATGTGAAGAACGGCACGCTCTCGATCTATGATGTCAAGCTGACCGGCGGCATTGCAAAGAATGGCGGCGCGATCGTTGTAGACAAGGACGGCACACTGAACCTTTACAGCGGCGAGATCTCCGGCAACACCGTCACAAGCGGAAACGGCGGCGCGATCTACATCAAATCCGGCGGCGTCGTCAACATGTATGGCGGCAAGATTCAGAACAACCACGCCTATTCCGGCAACGGCGGCGCGATCTACGTCGAAAAGGGCGGCACGCTGAACCTCTATGGCGGCGAGATCACCGGCAACACGGCCTCCGGCCTCGGCGGCGGCATTTACGTCGAAGCGGGCGGCAGGGTGAATATTCAGGGTGCGCCTGTCGTCACGGGCAACACCGCTTCCGGCAAGGCCCGCAACGTCTATGTCTGTGTCGACAGCACCTCTCCCCTGCTCACGATCTCCGGCGAACTGACAGACGGCGCAAAGCTCGGCGTCAGCACCGACGCTTCGTACCCCGTGCTGCTTGCGAACAGAGAGCAGGATTACAGCGCGTATTTCACGCCGGACGATCCGAACGCGTTCGTGCTCTTCTCCGGCAGTGCGCTGACCCTGTGCGCAAAGCCCTCGGCCACGCTGGAGGGCGACACGCTGACCGTCTCGACCGGCAGCAATTATAAGTCCGATGCGTTTGTGCTGTTTGTGGCAGAATATGGCGCGGACGGCCGGCTGCTCGCCGTACACAGCGAGAAGATCACAGCTGAGTCCGGCACGTATACCTTCAAAGTGCAGCCCGGCGCGACGATCAAATGCTTCCTGCTCCACGCCGACACCTACGCCCCGCTGTTCGCGGCCTTCTCCCCCAAGGCATAAGCACTATCGCAAAAGTCCGACGGATGGAACTCCCATCCGCCGGACTTTATTTTGATAACTGCTCCCGCGCTCTGCGAGAAGCCGGAGCATTCGTTTTGCTTCGTTTACTTTAAAAAGCATAAAACCCCGCCGCAGAATTGCTCTGCGGCGGGGTTCACTTATGTGCAAAAACAGCCGAAAAGCCCTATTCCAAGCGGTTCTCGGCGTTTTTCGGGCATAGAAAAATCCACCGTAATTCTATCAAAATTACGGTGGACTTATGGCGGAGTGGGAGGGATTCGAACCCTCGGACGGCTTTTGACCGTCACACGATTTCCAGTCGTGCTCGTTATGACCGCTTCGATACCACTCCATGATATCGGCTGGACGTGTCAAACCCCGGACAGCCCTAATATCATACACAAAAGCTGTCCGTTTGTCAAGGGTTACTTTTGAATTTCTTCAAATATTGCGCGAAGCTCCGTTTCGGTCAGGGGACGGTGCTGACCCGGCTTCAGATCACCGAGCGTGAGCTGCCCCTCCTGCACGCGCCGCAGGCGCGTGACGGTCAGCTCTGCACGCTCGCAGAGCCTGCGGATCTGCCGGTTGCGGCCCTCGTGGATCGTGACGCGGAAAAGCGCGGTCGTGCCGGCTTCGTGCAGAAGCTGCACAGCAGCGGGAGAAGTCTTGCGGCCGTCGATTTCGATGGGCTGCGAAAGAGACTGCTCCTTCCCTGCTATGTACCCGCTGACCCAGACGAGATAAGTCTTGTCGATGCTCTTTTTCGGGTGCATGAGGGCGTTTGCCAGCACGCCGTCGTTCGTCATGAGCAGAAGGCCCTCGGAGTTATAATCCAGCCGCCCGACCGGATACACGCGCTCCGGTACGTCCGCGACGAGCTCCGCGACGGAACGCCTGCCCTTTTCATCGTGCATGGTGGTCACGAAGCCGCGCGGCTTGCAGAGCATGAGATAGACCGGCTGCGGCTCCTGCCGCGTTTTGACGCGTGTGCCATCCAGCTCGATCACGTCCTCCTCTGCGTCGGCCTGCTCGCCAAGCTGCGCAGTGTTGCCGTTGACGCGGACGCGGCCCGCCGCAATCAGCTCCTCCGCCCTGCGGCGCGAGACGCCTGCGCAGCGCGCCAGAATTTTTTGCAGTCGTTCTTCCATACGATCCTCCTGTTCTGCGGATAGACGGGCGTGTCGCGCCCAAGAACGGCAAAGCCGTAGTCCAGAAGCGCAGTGTGGTCGCGCCAGTCGTCCGGGTCCGAGATAGTGACGGCGATGAGCATCCTGCCGTCACGCTCGGCAGCGCTGACGAGAATGCGGCCCGCATGGCGGGTATAGCCGGTCTTGACGCCGATACAGCCGTCATAGCGCCAAAGCAGCTTGTTGTGATTGGTAAGCGTCCGGCCCGCGCAGACCGCAGTTTTGGTCGAGACGACCGCGCGGAGCTGTGCGTTTTGCAGCGCTGCCTGCGCAAGGTGGGCCAGATCGAGCGCAGTGGAATAATTTTCGCCGCTGTCCAGCCCGTGCGGGTTGGCAAAGTGCGTCTGCGTCAGGCCCAGCGCACGGGCGCGCAGATTCATCTGGCGGACAAACGCTGCTTCGCTGCCGGAAACGGAGATTGCCAGCGTCAGGGCGGCATCATTGCCGGAATGGAGCATCATGCCGTAGAGCAGATCGCGGCGCGTCAGCGTCTCATCCTTTTTCAGGTACATACTGGAGCCTTCCAGCCCTACGGCGGCGTCCGGCACGGTCACAGTTCTGTCCAGTTCTCCCGCTTCGCAGACGAGAAGACCGGTCATGATCTTTGTCGTGCTGGCGATCAGCGCGCGCTGCTCGCCGTTTTTCACGTAAAGGCACTCCCCTGTCGTCCCGTCGAGCAGTGCGGCGCTTTTGGCCGACACCTGCGGAGGCGGCGCGAGCTGTGCGGCGCTGGATATACCCGCCGCGCCGAGGAAAAAGGCGGCGGCGCAGAGTGCCGCCGCCGATTGCCGGATCGTTTTTTGACCGCTGCGTTTCATTCTGCATCACCCTGCCGGGAGTTTGTGCAGAATACGCGGGTTTTATGCTTCTTCCGCTGCCTTTTCGGCCTCTTTTGCGGCTTTCTTTTCCGCAAAATATGCCTCGCCCTTTTCCAGCAGATCGGGCAGCAGCTCGATCAGGCGGTCGACCGACGTGGAGGCTGGCTCCGCGACCGGGAGCATACGCACGTTCTCGCCGCGGATCACAAGAAATGCGACCGGCGTGATCTTGATTCCCGCGCCTGCTCCGCCGCCGAAGGAATTATCGCGGTTCGCGGGCATATTTTTCGTTGCGAAATCGCTGCCGCCCCCGCCATAGCCGATGGAAACCTTGGTTACGGGGATGATCGTCACGCCGCCGGGCGTGGTGATGGGACTGCCGACGACCGTGTTGACATCGATCATATCTTTAATCTTGCTCATGGTATTGGTCATCATATCAGACAGAGGATGTTCCATACTTTACACCGCCTTTTTTCGTTCGTTCAGAATTTTTAGGAACCGGATGCCAGCGCGCAGCGCAAGGGCCAGCGACCGACCGATGGTGATCGTGGTCACAAGATGCGCGTCGACCTGTGTGTTGCTTATAGTATAATCGAGCGCGGGCTGAATGTCACGCTTTTTTATGACGAAAAGCCGCTCTAAAGACGGCGTGATCGCGCCGATGGCGGCCCAGGCCCGGCCATAGCCCATAGCGGCCTTTGCCGGATCGTCGCTGCCGCCGATACGGACATACAGCGTCAGTTCGTTCACGCGGAGCTTGCGGCGCAGATCGCCGAGCGTATCAAGCACAATATCCAGCAGCTGCAAAATTTCGTCCACGCCGCCGGAAAGGATCGGATTTGGCTTTTTTTCCTGCGAAGCGGCTTTTTCCGGTGCCTTTTCCGGTTTCTTTTGCTGTTTTTGCTGTTTCTTTTTCTTTTTTGGCTTCTGCGGCAGAAGCTGAAGGCGGATGGGGCCGAGCTTCGCCGCAAGAAATACGCCCTCCGCATTATAGCGCGCATCAACGCCGACGGGAATGCAGCCGATCAGCACAAGGGCAGCAAATATCGCAAGAAGCGTCATCCACCATGTCCAAGTCATAGCGGGATCTCCTGCTGCACAGGCGCTGATGCATCCGGCTGCGTGGACTCCTCCTGCTTCTGCTCCAGTGGCTCGACCTGCGAGGGATCGACGTGCAGGTCGACCTTTTCAATCTCCGGCAGCTCGGCCAGCGATTCCAGGCCGAACACGCGCAGGAAGTCCGGCGTCGTCTCATAGACGATGGGGCGGCCCGGCACGTTCAGCCGTCCGCATTCGCGGATGAGCTTTTTTGTCACAAGGGCACTGACGCAGTAGGCGCTGTCAACGCCGCGGATCTGTTCGACAAGCGCCTTTGTCGCGGGCTGGTAATACGCGATGACCGTCAGCGTTTCCAGCTGCGACGGCGAAAGCTTCGGCGGCTTGCGCGTTTCAAGTGTTTTGGTCACATATTCCGCCATTTCCGGCGACGAGCACATCTGATAGGCGTTTTCCAGCCGCACAATGCGGATGCCGCTGCGGTTGAAGCTCAGCTCGTCCATCAGCGTCTTGCACGCTTCGTGGATTTCTGCTTCATCGTGTTCGAGCGTCTGGCTCAGGCGTTTGGCGTCCACCGGCTCTCCGGCGGCAAACAAAACGGCCATCAATGCCCGCTGTAAATCATTCTGCTCCAAGATTAGCCTCCTGATCAGGAAATGTCCGTCTGCACATCGGCGTCCGGCGCTTTGAGAAAGGTAACGGCCATATCGCCGCGTTCATCCTCTCCGACGGAAACGGAGCGGAGGCGGCACAGCTCCAGCACGGCGAGGAACGTCGCCACGATCTCCGACCGGCTGCGGCTGCCCTTGAACAGGGACAAAAAGCGCATGACACCGTGGGCAAGCAGGCGGCTGATGACCTGTTTGGCCTTCTGCGTGACCGGGTACGGCTCTGTGCCGACGATCCCGGCGAAGTTGGACGCGGGCGGCGGCAGACGGCGCTCCGTCCGGTCCTGCATGGCAGCAAGCGCGGCGGTCAGATCGGACTTGTCGTGCCGGTAGCGGTAGGTTCTGTCCGGCTGGTACGGCTCCGGCCCCTTGGTGAACAGGCCGAGGCCAAGCTCATTGCGCACGGCCAGCTGCTTCGCGGCCTTCTGGATCTGCTGATATGCATCCTGCCGCTGTCGCTTCTGGAGGGATTCGACGAGCTTGTCCATCTCGCTCTGCGCTTCCTCCTGCTCCGCCTTGGATAGGAGCATCCGCGTTTTGATATACATGAGATAGGACGCCATGGCGATAAACTCGCTGGCAATTTCCATATCCATGCGCTTCATTTCGTCCAGATACGCCAGATACTGCTCCAGAATAGCGGAGATCTGGATATCCTGTATTTCAATTTTATTCTTGCTCAGCAGCAGCAGGATCACGTCCAGCGGGCCGTCGAAGTCCTCGAGCGTCTCGCCCTTCGCGTGCACGACGCTGCCGAGATGGTATCGCGGTTCATCCATGCAGATATAACTCCAAAAAATAAGTTCAGCGCAGCGCAAGCAGCAGCCGCACCGGCCATGTGCCGATGGCTTCCAACCCATTCAGCAGCCCGTCACGCAAGAATTCCAGCGGCACATCGAGTACGCCGGTCAGGAGCAGGAGCATCAGAAGCGCCATGCCGTAGCGCTCATAGCGCATGAGCCAGAGATAGGCCTTGTCGGACAGGCAGGAAAAGAGCACCTTCGACCCATCGAGCGGCGGGATGGGAAAGACGTTGAACACGGCAAGGCCCGCCGAAATGATCTCGACATAGTAGAAAAAGAGTGCGAAGACATAGACGGCTGTCGAGCCGGAGAAGTAGTACCAGTAGGCAAGCACACCGTAGAGCAGCACAGCCAGATAGGCCAGCAGAACGTTGGACAGCGGGCCTGCTGCAGCGGTGAGCGCCATGTCGCGCTTGGGATGCTTGAAATACCGCATATCGACCGGGACGGGCTTCGCCCAGCCGAAGCGGAACAGCGCCATCATAAGCAGACCGCCGATATCAATATGCCGCAGCGGGTTGAGTGTCAGCCGTCCTGCACGCTTTGCCGTCGGGTCGCCGAGCCAATAGGCCACGAGTCCGTGGCACGTCTCATGAAACGTGATGCACAGCAGCGACGCGGCGACGAGCACCGCCGTCTGCCATACGCCGTCAAACTGGAGCTGCTTCAGCCATGCTACAAATCCGTCCAAATCAAATCTCCTGTCTGTCGATCATGGGTTCACACCAGCTCGATCTGCTTTGCAGCGGTGAGCGGCGTGTTTTTCTCTGCGTCCAACTGGAACACGCGGACAAAGCCGGTCTTCGTACCTCGCAGAACGACGGAAATACGCGTATCCAGACTTTGCACGGGTACGTATTGGACATCGACCATCCGCCCGTCCGCGTCATAAAGCGCGATCAGGTGCAGGCCGGTGAACTCCGGGTCATAACTGACGTTCACGCCCTCGTCTGAGACGGAAACCTCCGGCGCGGGACGGAAGACAGAGACAGAATACCGGTAGTCTCTGGTCATGTATTGAAGGCGGACATAGGCGGTCTGTCCCTTCTTGAGTTCCATTCCCGCTACTGCAGGCGATCCGGACTGCAGTGCGCCACGACGCTCCCAGCGCGTGACGCTCCCATCAGATATATACACCGCAGCATAGGATTCTCCGGCAGCAGTGAACAGATAGACGCCGTCAGCCGGTGCTGTAAACCGGAAGCAGCGTTCGCTGTCGCCGGTTTTGTAGAGACAGGATGTTGTCTGCCCTAACTCCAACTCTGGTATCGTTGTAAACCCGATGGTATAGCTGCCCTCCGTCTGAATGCGGATGAGGGTACTTTCGCCCTTTTTCAGATAGAAATTGCGTGCCATCGGATCGTCCGACAAAACGCCGGATCGATAAGTGCGGCTCGTTTCATAGACTTCTGCCAATGCGGTCGATTTGAGGGAAAGGACATATACGCCGTCCTCCGGCGCGAAGAATTCCCAGACTGTTTCCCCCGTACTGCCGGTCTTCTGCGTGTCAAGCGTGAGCAGCTGCGCGGCAGGAGCCGGGCATTCATACCAATCCGTGTAGATTGTCCCGTCGTCCGCTTCACAGAACGCACGGAAGGAATACTTGGCAGACGCATCGCTCTCAAACGAAATGCAGAAGGATGTGATATATCCCTTGTTCAGATAAAGATTCGACGAAACACGGTTTGCCTCCTCCTGTCCGTCTTTCCGGTATTCAACACCGAACGGCAGGCTTCCTTCGGGGCCGCTGCACGCCAGAATGACCGCACAGCGGCCATCTCCGCGGAACGTCTGCATGACAGAGCACCACGGCTTGTCCGCATTGACCTGAAGCGTACTGAGCTTCACGGTTTTGCTGCCGTATTCATATACGGCTTCGCCATAGATCGTATACTGGCCGGGCAGAAGCTCCGCGCTCCAGCTTGCAACACGGCAGGGCGCATTCTCTGTAGATTCTCCATACGCCATGCGCATAGCCTCGCCGCGCCAGAGGTCGATCCGCAGATTATCGGAGCTTCGGATCGCATAAACAACCGGCGTCACCGTAATGGAAGGCGTGCAGGTCGTGAAATTGGAAATATAAAAGCTGAATTGCTCCCCTGCTGCCAGCGTGTTCTGTCCGTAAGCAATCGCCGAGCAGATGCCGGTATTGTCATCGGCAGCCAATGTATACACCCTATGGTACAGCAGCTTCTGGCTTCCCGCATCAAGCGTCACGCACGCAAGCGACGGGTCGACCGGCCGCAGCACCACAAGGGTCCGAACAGCCGTTGTCATGCCCTCGTACCGGACGGATTCCGGCTGCTGATAGCCCTGATACGCCAGCACCCAGCCGTCATACAGAACCGAGTCGTATTTTTCGTAGACGGACCACGTCAGCTCCGTCCCGGCAGGATACAGGGAATCGACGCTGCCGAAGCGCAGCGTGCCATAGCCGCCCGTTCTTCCATCGAACTCGGGAATGGATACGGACACGGACGCGTTCGAGGCGTCCGGCGCGGCAGCGCTGACGGTAAAGGAAATGGAACGCGTGTTGTTCAGAAGATAGGCTTCCGATATACCGCTGGCCGTTACGCGGATCGTGGCTTCATAGCTGCCGGCAGCAAGGGAATTACAGGTTTCCGAAAGCTTGACATAGGCATTGGCCGAGAATCTGCTGACGGAGCGCTGGCTGTTTTTTTCCCAGACGGTCTGGCCGTTCTGCGTGATCGTTGTGACGATTTGCAGTCTTGCGCTGCTCAGGTTCACTGCGCTGTTGTTCAGCGCGATCCCGCCGATTTTGAAGGATTGGTTGGCAGGGATCGTATCAATGCCAAGCTCCAGATCATCAAACGTGGAAGCGCGGACGTACAGATCCTGAACGGAAAAATCCGCCGAGATGTTTTTGTTGTGGGTACCGGAGGCGTCCTGCTCCAGCTCTGCGCGGTAGGGTTCCAGAACGGTAAAGCTTTCGAGCCGCCACGGGAACGTCGAGGGATAGTCCAGCTCCCAGCTGTCGGCGCCGAAGCCGTCGAACATCCCGTCCATCATCATGACGCGCAGCCGGTTCGGCGCCTGGCGGCGCAGTGCGCCGTCGTATTTATCGGAATCAGAATCGGAAATGAAAATGGCGGGATAGGCTTCCTTGCTGTAGGGGCTGGCGGACGTGTCATGCAGATAGCCCCAGAGCGTGATAGCGTGGCCGCCGATGCGGAACGAGGAGAGATAGTTGCCGATGGAAATGCCGACGGCGCAGTCGCGCTCCAGCGCGTCAAGCACCGGCCGCAGATTGTCGATGTGGTTGGAAATTTCATAGGTCTGGTACAGACTGTCGGCGGGATACTCGGAAAGATACTTTCCGGATTCGCCCGGCGCGCGCAGCTGCGCCCAGCCGTCATTGCCCTGCATGGCGTAATAGCCGTTGAAGAACCAGTCCAGCCCGTATGTATACGAGCCGCCCGCGTCTGTAAACGCTGAAATGAACGACTCAAACAGATCGTCCTCTGTCCGGAAGCCCGCTTCGCTTCCCCAGCCGCTGAACCGGAGCATATTGGACGAAGCGGCAGCCCAGCAGAGGTTGGCGTCCGAGGCGATCTCCCCTTCCGCAACATCCGTGAATTCCTTTTCCGCGTCAATGAAGTCCACGTTGGTGAGGCTGAAATAGCGGTCCTCCAGCGCACTGGCCGTCAGCTCTGTCTGCACCTGCTCCAGCGTCGATTCTGTCAGGCCGGTCAGGAAAATTTCCCGCGTATCGTCGATGGAAAACGTGGTCTTGTAAAAACCGGTGCAGGTGGGCGCGCCGCCGCTCATCACGGCGGCATCCGGCTCGGAGAAGCCGACGGGCGTGACGGTCATCAGCAGCCGTCCGTTATAATAGATCGAATAAGAGGCGATTTTTGCAGAGCGGACGGAATTCGCAAGCCCGTCCGGATTCAGGACGCCGCTCCGCGTAAGGGTATTTCCGTCTGTGTCCTCCATGCGGGTCGTAAAGCCCGGCTCCGGGTCGAGCCGCAGCACAGCCAGCGTCTCCTGCGCGGCAAATACCTGTGTGCAGAGCAGGACCAGCAGCGCAGCCAGCAGCAGACTGCGTACAAAACGCCGATTCATAAGCAACTCCTCAATTTCTTTATTTCTTTCTAAATAATAGTATTATATCACCGGAAGCCCGTGACCGCAAGAGTAGAAATCAGGCCGTGCGCTGTGCCGTTTCAGGCAAAAACCCGTCTGTGCACAGATTGACTTTGCTGCGCCTGTCTGGTATTCTTATGGTGTATTTATGCTGCGGCGCAGGAGGTCAAGCTATGTCCGCTTACACCAAGCAAGCCATTAAAAATTCATTTTTGAAGCTGCTTAATGACCGGCCGCTCAATCAGGTCACGGTCAAGGCAATCGTGGAGGACTGCGGCATCAACCGCAACACGTTTTATTATCATTTTACCGACATTCCCTCGCTTGCGACGGAGATCATCACCGAACGGGCTGACCAGATCATCCGGCAGTACGCCAACCCGGATTCGCCGGAGGCGTGTTTGAATGCCGCCGTGCAGTTCATGACGGAAAACCGGCGCGCGGTCATGCATATGTACCGTTCGATCAGCCACGATACCGTCGCGTTTTATCTCATGCAGATCTGCCGCCACACGGTCGAGGCCTACGCGGCGGCAGCCTATGGCGATCTGCCGCTCAGCAAAGAGGACCGGGAGATCCTGATCCGCTTCTGGCAGTGCGAATGCTATGGGCAGATCGTTGAGTGGCTGTCCAACGATATGAAGTACGACATTCAGGCGCAGTTCAGCAGGCTCTGCACGTTTTACCGCGGCGGATTTGAGGCAATGGCGCGGCAGGACGCCGATACAGGCATTCCGTGCTGATTGCCCGTTCCCCTTTTTCCCCGCATCTGCTATGATATCATGTAATACATCATGCTTTCACGGAGGTTCCTGATATGCGTTCCGGCTTTATTCTTTCCTGTGAGTC
>OGXR01001634.1_pt1 | contig 16008 bp, 17 predicted proteins | sample 1576331 | NCBI WGS metagenome assembly OGXR01 (sample SAMEA3541473, study PRJEB24748) | human gut metagenome | biome: human gut; feature: human-associated habitat; material: faeces | place: China | collected 2012 | reverse complement strand
CGTCTGCATTCGTAAGATTTTTTGCGTTTGAAGAAACCGTGATTTCAGTCGGACCGTAGGTGTTGATTATTGTTGCGTTCGTCTTTTCACGCAGTACCCTTAATAGCTTGTCGGGATATTTTTCACCGCCCGAAAGTATAACCTTGCAGTTTGCCATTACTTCTGCAAATTCGTCAAGCTCCATATACTGCAAAAGTCTTGACGGTGTAGAGTTGAACGCATCAACATTGTTTTCTTTAAAGAATTCTGCAAGTGAAATCGGGTTTACCGTCTGTTCATCACTTGCAAAAACGAGGGTAAGACCGTTGCAGAGCGACAGCATGGTTTCCTTTAGCGACATATCAAAACTGATTGTTGTTACAGAGCCGTATGCATGACAGTTGTCAACAACCTCTTTAACCTGAATGTTTGAGTCGCTGTATGCAAGGTAGTTTGCAATGCCTATGTGGCGGAGCATAACGCCCTTTGGCTTGCCTGTTGAACCTGAGGTGTAGATGAGGTACGCAAGGTCGTCAGGCTGTACATCAACATTCGGGCTTTCATCATTATTGCCCGAAAGAAGTTTTGAAACATCAACCGTGCGGTCATATACGCCAAGCAGTTCGCCCTCTGTAATTACAAAGTCTGCGTCGCTGTCCTCAATAATACTGTCGATTCGCTCCTTTGGATAGTCGGGACATGACGGAATAAACGCACTGCCTGCCTTGAGAATGCCGAGAAGTGATATGAAGAATTTTGAGGTTCTTTCAAGCAGAATAAGAACCTTTCCGCCCTTTTCAAGACCTTTTTCAATGAGTGAGTTTGCCGTGATATTTGCAAGACGGTCAAGCTCTTTATAGGTTAGTTTGCCGTCACAAGCCGAAAGTGCAATTCTGTCGGGAGTTTTTGCAACCTGTTCTTCAAACATTTTGTGAAGAAGTTTTGTCTTAACGGGAGCAATTTCAGTTGACTTAAAGCTTTCAAGCTGTGCAATTGCGGCGTTGTCAAGGAGTGAAACCTTTCTGATTTTGCCGTTTGGATTTTCGATAATATGTTCAACAGCGCAGAGAACGGATTTTGCAAGCGTTCTCATAAGTTCACCGCTGTAAAGTGCGTCATTGTACTGAACCACAACGCTCGGCTTGCCCTTGTAATCCTCAATGTGAATGGCTGTTTTAAACTTTGCAGTATTCATTTCAAGGTAATCACGGACGACAGTTTTGCCGTCAATTTCAAGGTTATCAACAACACCAAGCTGATATTCGTACATAATGTTCGGTGCATAGCCGTATTTTGCACAAAGCTGTGCGTAGGGGTAAATTTCATTTTCAATTGAATCCGTGAAAACAGCCTTGCTTTTTTCAACAAATTCCAGTGAAGTGATGTCCTCAATTTCAATGCCGAGTGCAAGAGTTTTTACAAACATACCAAAGCAGTTTGTAAGCCGCATATCGCTTCTGCCGTTGCTGATTGTGCTGATGTAAACATTTCTGCTGTTCACAAATCTTGAAACAGCGTAGAATGTGCCGGCAAGGAAAAGGTGGGCTGGAGTGATTCCGTGCTGTGAACAGAAGTTTTCAACCCTTGCCATATCAACGGGGACTGCCTGAGATGCAAGAGCACCGTCCTCTGCATGACCTCTGAGGTCAGCCGTGATTTCGCTTGCAGAGTCAAAATTTTTCATCATATTGTCGAAGAATTTTTCGGCATTTTTAAATTCACCGCTGTTTTCAGCCTTAATTTCATTCTCTGCATAATCAAAGTAGGTGTAGCTTTCAGGTTCAATGTTATCGCCCTCGTACAGCGTTTTAAGCTGTTCAAAGAAGAGTGCAACGGATGCACCGTCAAAGATAAGGTGGTGGAAATCCGAAAGCAGATATACCGCCTTTTCGGTTTCTGCAACTGAGATTCTGAACAGCGGTGCTTTCATAAGATTGTGCGGTTTTACAAAATCCTTTTTGTAGGCTTCAAGCTGTTCTTCCGAAAGCTTTTCAACGGGAACATTCGGTTTTGCAGAGTCAACATATGCCTGCTCAATATCATCGTTTTCAAGTGAAAGGTGAGTCATAATATATGGGTGAGCCTTGATTACCTTTACAACGCAGTCGGCAAGCTTTTGTGCATCGACTGATTTTGAAAATGTGAGAATTGACGGAATATTGTAAAGTGTGCTGTACGGATTTTTCATACAGTCAATATACACGCCGAGCTGAGTTTTTGAAAGGGGATAGAGAGCCTTATGTTCTTTCTTTTCTTCTTTTTTGACAGTTTGCTGATTTGCCGCACCGCTGAACATATACTCCTGAAGTTCGTCCTCAATCGAAAGAACCGAACAGCCCTTCATCATCTTTTTAACCTGTGCCTCAAAGCCGAATGTCTTGTTGAGTTCAACTGCAAGCTTGATAACCGAAAGCGAGGTCATACCTGCGTTGATGAGATTTTCGGAAATATCAAAATCGCTGTGTCCGATAATCTTTTCGATAATTGCGGAAATTTTCTTTTCAAGGAATGTAAGCTCCCTCGGAGCGGAATTTTTCTTTTTTGAAAATTCTGCCTTGATTTCGGGAAGCCTGCGCTTGTCAACCTTGCCGTTTACATTGAGCGGAATTTTGTCAATCTGCATCGTAGCGGCGGGAACCATATACGGTGGCTTGTGTTCAAGAATAAATTCGTTGAGCTTTTGAATGTCAATTTTTCTGTCGGCAACAATGTATGCGTTAATGCATTGCCCGCCGCCCTCAAGCTTTCTTGCGATTACAGCTGTGTTTGTAATGCCGTCATATTTGCGGATAATCTTGTCAACCTCGGAAAGCTCAATGCGGAAACCTCTGATTTTAACCTGACCGTCATTTCGTCCGATAAAATCAACCTTGCCCTCATCTGTAAGGCGAACAATGTCGCCTGTGTGATAAAGCCTTTCGTAACCCTTTTCATTGCAATACGGGTTCTTTTCGTATGCCTTTGCAGTCTGTTCGGGACGGTTAAGATAACCTCTTGAAACCTGCTGACCTGATGCGCATAGCTCCCCCAAAGCCCCTGTCGGAAGCCGTCTGCCGTATTTGTCTGTTACATAAAGCTTGATATTGTCAAGAGCCTTGCCGACAGGAATTCTGTGATAGAGTTTGTCAACGGGCTGTGTTGTGATGTAAACCGTACATTCTGTCGGACCGTAACCGTTTATGAGTTCAAAATTCTTTGGCGGTTCAAGGGGAACAAGCCGTTCACCGCCCGTAAGAAGATATTTGAGCGAGTGGTTGTCAATTTCGGTTGCAAACTGTCTTGCAACCTGTGTTGTCATAAATGCGTGGGTGATTCCGTTATCTTCAAAATATCTGTTCAGTCTTACAAGGTCAAGTCTGATGTCCTCCTCAATAATGTGAAGCTCGGCACCGCCGATAAGCGCAGGATACATTTCACTGAGGCAGGCGTCAAAACCGTAGCTTGCATATGCCGAAACAACGCTGTGTTCGTCAATGTCAGAGTTTCTGATATGAAAATCGCAGAATGAACGAACATTTTTGTGTTCAAGCATAGCACCCTTTGGAGTGCCTGTTGAACCCGAAGTATAGATAAGTATAAACAAATCATCGGGTGAGGGTTTTGTAAAAACTGCGTCCGATTTCGGAAGATTCGGAATATCCTTTGTAAGAAGAATATCACCGCTGTAATCGGGCAAAAGCTCAAGCAGATTTTCGTCCGCAATAAGAAGTGTTGCGTTTGCGTCCTTAATCATAAACTGAAGCCTTTCGGGCGGATATGACGGATCAAGCGGTTGATATGCCGCCCCCGATTTCAGCACACCGATTGACGCAATCGGCATATATTCGCATCTCGGAATCAGAATTGAAACAACCTCTTCTTTACCGATACCCTTTGAGTGAACATAACCTGCAATTCGGTTTGTAATCTCATCAATTTCAGCGTAGGTGAACTTCTTTTCTTTATATACAACCGCTGTTTTGTCGGGAGTTTTTTTGCATTGCTCCTCAAACAAATCAACAACGGTTTTGCTGTCGTCAAACGGAAATTCCGTTTTGTTGAAGTTATCAAGCTCTGCAAGCTGATTTTCGTTTACAAGCTCAACTTCGCAGAGCTTGGATTTTTTAAGAAACTGCTCAACAATCTTTAAAAAGCTGTCGGCAAACGAACGAATAGTTTCCTCTTTGAATAAATCGTTTCTGTATTCAAAACGCAATTCAAAATCTGTTTCTGATTCAAATACCATAACATTCAATTTTGAAATGGCACTTTTTAACGGAACAAGTTTTAATTTTAGAGCCTGACCGCCGATTTTAAAGGTGTTGAATATGTCAGCCTGATAAGCCAGCATAATGTCGGCAGAGAGGTCATAGTCAGACGCAAGTTTCATAAACGGAAACCAATCGTTTGCAACTGTTTCCTTTATGCTTTTACGAACCTTTTTAAGATAGTCCGAAACTGTATCTTCTTCGTCAATATTTGCGTGGATAGGAAGTGTGCGAACCATCATGCCGACCGTATTTTTAAGCTGTTTGTCAAATCTTCCGTGAGTAACCGTGCAAACCGTTGTTTCACTCTGATTCGTAAACTTTGCAACTGCGTATTCATATGCACCGAGGAAAACAGTGTACGGCGTAATTTGGTTTGCTAAGGTAAAATTGCGAACATCCTCAACGGAGAATTTGCCGTTCGTGGATAATTCAAAAGAACCGTTCGGTTTATCCTCAACCTCTGAATTCTCTGCAAAATCTTCCGTTATTTCCGACTTTGACTCAACAGCCGAAAAAATGCTGTCATAGTAGTTCTTTGATTTTTGATATTCTTCGGTTTCTTCAAGCTTTTCCTCAAAAACAGAAAGATCAAGCTGAGAAAACTTTTCGGGTTCAAGCTCTTTTCCGTCATATGCAAGCGCAATGTCATTGCAGATAACCGAAACAGATGTGCCGTCAGATATTATGTGGTGAAAATCCATTGCAAACATAGATTTGTCACCGCATTCAAAAACCGCAAATCTGAACAGAATGTCTTTTTCAAGGTCAAACGGCTTAACAAAATCTTTGCCTGCCTGTTCAAGATTGTCAACCTGTACAACAGGAATGTCAAATTCAACGCTGTCACGAGGTTTCATCATCGGACTTCCTGTTGAACTGTCAATAAAAATTTTCATAACAGGGTGATTGCCAACAGCTTTTCTTACGGCTTTTATCAGCCTGTCGGTATCAAGACTTCCACTGTCAAAAACATAGGTGCAGGGAATGTTGTACATTGTGCCTTTTGGATTGTGCATACACGAAAGATAAACACCCATCTGGCTCGGTGTAAGCGGATAAAGCTCTCGCTTTTCACCTTTGTATGTATCAAGCAAGTTGATTAAATTACTCATAATATTCAACTCCGTTTGTTAAAGTTTAATTATTGTGCGGTTGAAACCAAGCACTCTTGAATATTCAACCTTATCCGAAATCGCCTTCACAACTGTGAGAGGACTCATCTCAAATTCCTTATCGTCATTGAGTGGATCAAATTCATCACCGTTGTCACGGACGGAAATTATTGTTTCGTTTTTATCGGCAAAAATTCTGATATCGATGTCTGCAAATTTCTTTTTGCCTTCCATTCTTTCGGCACAGCTTGCAGCCATTTCTTCAACGGCAACTGCAATCCTGTTTGCACGGAACGGCACGGGCGCCATATACGGAGCGTCTGTTTGCACGGCTTTCTTCAATTCCGTTTTTTGAAAGAAAAGAGGAGAGGTAGAGCGAAACGCCTGCCGCATTTTCTTTTGTTCCTTTGAACGAAAGGGCAAGAAGCTCGTTGTCCTCGGTTTCTTCAAGAAGGTAAAAGTTTTTATACTTTCCGCCCGATTTTCTCTTTTCGGCAAGGTCAATAAAATACACAACTACAAGTGTTCCCACCTGTGCAACCACGAGTGAATACCATACGCCCGTGATGCCGAAAAATTTGCCGAGAATTAAAGCTGACGGAATGAGTATGACGATTCCGTTGATGATTGAAATTGCAGTAGAAATAGCTCTTTTCTGCGTTGCCATATAGTAGTAAAGCAACAAAAACGAGAATGAAAGTCCGGGGAATGACAACGCGTTGATTCTCATTGCCGGAACTGTGTTTGCAATGTCTGTGGGTGAAGTAATTCCGAAAAATTTAATTATCGGTTCAGGCTCGATACAGATGAAAAGCATAATTACAACGCTTGAAACAGCAAGCACCCTTGCGGCTCTGCGGAATGCATAGCGCACACCGTCATAGTCCTTTTCACCAAGACAAACCCCGATAATCGGAATCATTGTCTGACTTGCACCCGTGATGAACATTGACATAAAAATTTGGCTTGACGAGCATACCGAATATGAAACCATACCCGCACTTCCGCCTATGCTCTGAATGATTGTGTTTAAAAACAGCATTTTAACAAGATTCATACTGCTTTTCTGAATCTTTTTCATAATTTTGATTTTACTTTAAAACACGTTTTTAACATCTTTGAAGCATCTTTTGTGCCGAAAATGTGACTGTGGCACGCTTCCAATGTGGCACCTATGTGGCACCTGTTTTCAGCCAAATGCGGCACAGACCTTTTGCGCGGTGCTTTGCTGGCGCGATTCGTGCTGATAATGGGTATAAACGCGCAGCGTCATATTGACCGTGGCGTGTCCTGCGAGATATTGAATCTCCTTGATATCCAGCCCGCTCTCAAATAACCGTGTGATGTAGGTATGTCTGAGTTGGTGCGGATGAACGTGGAAATCCAACGTGCGGATAACCTTGGAGTGCGGCGCGGTCGTCCAGAGATCGGCAGGATCATCAACCGTGCGGTTCTCGATCATTTGAAGCAGACACTTGAGACTGCTTTTGGAAAGCGGTTTTCCATTTTCCATGTGCAGCACATAAAGGCCCTTTGCGCCTTTGCGCTCCTTTACAAGCTCTGCAAACAGCGTGGGCGGTATCGGAATATCCCGGACTGCGGCAGAGGTCTTGAGGGTGTCGCTGACGGTCGTTTGCGCGTTTGTGAGCAGCGCATTGTGCCGAACATGAATCACACTCGCAGGAAAATCAACGTCCGACCACATCAGCCCACAAAGCTCTCCGCGCCGCATACCGGTTTGAAGTGCCAACAGGCAGAAAAGATATGCCCGCGTTCCTCTTGTCGCGTCCAAAAGGCGCTGAGACTGTTCAGCGGTGAGCGGGATTTCTTCCTGCGTTGCTTTACCGGCGATTCGTAAAGTTGCCGGGACAGGCGATTTTGCAATCAGGTTGTTATCCACGGCTGCATTGAAAATCCCGCGAAGCACCTGTACCACCTTATTATTCAGGCTCTTGCTCATTTTGGATACAGACGCAATGACAAGCTGAATTTGTATCTGATTGACCTTTTTGAGCGGCACGTCCCGCAGATACGGATAAATGTGATTGTTCAGCGCGTTTTCAATAGCAAGCAAAGAGTTTTGCCGAAGATACGGCACCTTATAGACGCGAAGCCAGAGCGCGGCATATTCTCCAAAAGTAGAATTGTTGGAAACGTCAAGACCCGCTCCAATCTGTGTCAATAGCTCCTGCTTTTTCTGTTCCAATCCCTCCTGACTGACAGAACGTACCCACTTGCGCTTGCCGTTCGGAAGCGTGATGGAAGCCCGGTAAAGTTTGTTTTTCATTGTATTCTCTCCTTATGTAAGCAGCTACATAAGGCTATGGGAAATCATACGGTTTTTCCTGCGGCATGAAGCAATTTCACTTCATGCCGTTTTTTGTGCCTCTCCGTATATGTACCATTATAACGACAGGAGCGAAAAAATCAATGCTATAATAGGGGCATGAAGCGTGAGGCAAGCAAGCTCACACAAAATAAATAACAAAAAGGAGATTAAACGTATGAACGCAGATTTGATGAATGGAACGATTGTAATGTCGCAGAATGAGGCACGGAAAGCCGGTAGATTTGGGACAGACGAATATGAGATGTTGGCAAAGCTGATGCAGCAATTCCCCGCTTTCCGCATTGAAGTTGTGAAGCCCTCCGCAAAGAGAACAGACCATTTCAAGGGTCTGACACGTGCTTATATGAAACAGTATGTTGAAAGCCACGATTCGAAGAAGCTGGCAGATTTCTATGCGCTGTGTGGTCTGGATGAGAGCGGAAAAAAGCAGGAATTGGCTGCGGCTGCTTCCTATGGCGAGCTGAAAATGTGGTTCCTTGAGCAGTTTCCTGAAATCGAGCAGATGAGTGAGAACATCAGAAAGATCATTGATAGAACACGAGAAGCACGTGCGGCGCGGAAAGCGTCGTAAGCCAGCAGGCAGGAGGAACATAAGATGAAAGTCATGCTTAAAGTTGACCATGAGAATGGTCGTATTGTGATGAATAGAACATTTGCAAATCTGGCGGCCAATGTTTTCAGCGAAGAATATAAAATCTTGCAGGGAGCCCGGCAGGACTATCCGACTTACGTGGTAGTGCGCCGGACAATCAAAAAGAACCCGAACCGTGAATGCTATCGCGGGCTGACCTATGACTATATGCGTGACTACATCAGCCGCTACGAGCCAGAAGAAACCCGTGAAAGCGTCTGCGCCGAGTTGGAGGACATGATCCAGATTTCCCGCTGTCACAGCCGCTGCAAGCGCTATCCTGTTATCAAGCAGTGGTTCTTGGAAAAGTATCCGGACGTGAAAAACTTTGGGATGGAAGCATTTGCGGAAGAAGAAACGGAGAACATCACATCGTTTTCTGCTCTTGCAGCCGATCCCACGCCGGACGAGATCAAGGGCAGATCTGCCTGATTCGATTTTTACAATAAAATATTATATAATATTTATAGAAAGTTAAGAGAAATCGAAACTTTCAATCAAAATAAGAAAGGTGGTGAACCATTGTGACTAGAGATTACAATTCGTTCTCCAAGCAGTTCTTTATTGACCTGCGCAAAAATGGAGACTATGCCTTGGCGAATATGTTAAAGAAATAGCTCTTTATGGACTATTTAAACGATTCCAAACGGATGGACGAGCTTGTATAGCGCGTTACGGATAAAGTAGAAGCTGATTTTACATCAGGCAAAATCAGCGTGACCCTCGAATCAAAGCCGTTGGACGATGCAATCGAGGAGATCAATAACCGTCTAAAAAACTTGGGGCAGTAAGCTGCTCCAAGAGAAAGGAAAAAGTATGCCTACAACTGTACCAAATCAGCGGACGATCTGCGTTCATCGGGAAAAAGCCTCCGCAGATTTCCTAGGTATAAAAAATCGGAATTGGATGGCGGCATCCCGTGACCTTGGCGCACACGCGCTGCGGCTCTATCTGTATCTGGCTGCAAACGCAAATAACTATTCATTGGCGCTGTCACCTGCTGCACTCTTGGAGGAAATTGGAATGCCGCGTTCCACTTATCATGACCAATTCAAGGTGCTGGAATCCAAGGGCTATCTGATTCACAGAAGTGGAAATACATACGACTTTTATGAAAAGCCGCAGACGAGCCACGACATACAAGAAAAGAGTGAGTTGTCGTCCGGCAGTCAGGAAAAACCGCCGAACGTAGATTTTACACCGACGCAGGATACAGAAATAAATATTATAAATATAAAAAATAATAACGAGGGAGTTTTAGAAAATGCAAGACCTGTGTTCAAATTTTAAAGAGACTTTTATGAAGATAATGAAGGCCAAGAAAATGACAAATATTATCAACTAGATTTGGGCCGAGACTGAACGAGATCGAGATAGAGAACACTACGAGGAACTGATGACAGCAGCATATAATCTCTGGGGATTTCTCAATTACGATCTGGGATGTTCCAACCCGCCGGACGAGATATGGGAAAGCAGCGGCAAGTTTGAGTTTTGAGCAGCGAATCTATCAATCCCTAAAGCGCAAAGGGCTGGCACCCAAATTTGAGTGTGCGGGCATTTATGCGATCCTGCTGGATGGCAAGAGTGTTTACATAGGAAAGAGCGTCAATATCCTTGCGCGGATGGCATAGCATTACGCACAGCTTGCACAAGGCAAGGAACATAAGTACCGCATACTCGCTGAGGCTACGCGCAGTGGTCACAAAATGTGCTTCACTGTGCTTTACAGAGCCTAGCAGAGCGACTATGATGCAATTACAGAAGAAATCGGTCAGAAGGAGGGCGAGTATATCCGCCTCCATAGACCGCCGCTGAATCAATAGATACCAAAAGAAGAAAACTGGCGTCAGTTTCAGACGAATCGAAATGCGCAGAGCATTACACTGTCTGAGCTGCTGGAATATATAGGAGAACAAAAATGAATTGTGCAACTGAGAATAAAGTGATAGCTTTGATCCTGAAATATCCTTCGATGGAAAAGCTGCTGGACAACGTTTCTGATGAAATGCTGCAAGAAATGATAGAATGCTATGAATTGGAATTTCCGGAACCGCTGGATTTTAAAAACCGGGATACGCGCCGTGTGATCTGCTACAGTTTCATTCTGCGCCTATACACCCTGCGGCTCGACGATTGCATAGCAGAAAGCAATGCGTTATTTGAAATCTTGGATTCTTGCTTGGATTATGTACTGCTCTGAGAAAGCGCGAAGTAAGAGGCGACAGCACTTTGATGCTGCTGCCTCTTTTGTTTTTTTGTGTCCCGTAATTGAAAATGGAATTGCCATTTCAGAATTATCCAGCCACGCACAAAGAGGTCAGGGCAACTAAAAAAGATTTCTCCTGAAATACACCCCCTGTCCGCAAAAGGGCGCTGCGCGTTTGCTGAACAGAATTTGCCGTGTATCCGGCTGATTTTTGGCTCTTGGAGCAGGCAGAAAAGTGTATAGGAAATCAGTTGTTTTCTTGGGCAGCCGCAGACGGTTCTTTTACATACTCCATCAAATCCCCCGGCTGACAGTCTAACACTTCACATAGCCTTGCTATGGTCTTTGCATCAAGTCCTCCTGTTCCGTTCTTTAATGCGGTTAGTGTTCCTTGACCAATCAATTTCTCTTGACGGATTTTGTATGTTGTATAACCTTTTTCTTTCAGCAGTTCAAACAGTTTTGCATATGAGATGGGCATTTGCCAAAATCGCCTCCTTTTCCATTGTCCCTATTATAGCATCGAATATGCACAAAATCAAGTGCATAATTCCAATAAAAATAAGCACCTAACTTTGTGCATATTGCGAATTGAATAAGCACTTAACTTTGTGTATAATGTAGACAGTTGATAGAGATACCCACCAAACAAATTACCATCCAAAAGGAGAACAAGACAATGAGCAAGAATGAAATCGTGAGCCTGATTGAAACCATGAACAATTACGACGAGCTGGCAAGCAAGGCCAAAGCCAAGGCAGATGCCATCCGCGACGCGCTGAAAGAAGAAATGCTGCGCCTCGACACCGAGGAATTGAACGCAGGCGCTTACATTCTCCGCTACACCAACATCATCAGCAACCGGTTCGACACCACCACCTTCAAGCGCCTGTATGCCGACCTCTACAAGGACTTCACCAAAGCCGTCAGCAGCCGCCGCTTCACAGTCAGCTGCTGATAGAAAGAACAAGCTCCGCGGGCGGGGAAAGCCCGTGGAGCAGAAAGGACAGAGAGATATGTTGATATTCGATGAATTGTGGAACGGGGCATTCAGCCCGTGTGAGCACCGCTATGAGCGGAACAGCGACTATGATATTGTCAGCCGCCGCATCAGCGCCCAGATGGATGTACTGCGGCAGAACGCCTCCAAGAGACAGAAAAAGGTGTGGGAGGCGTATGACCGCGATTTAGCCGAGCGCGAAAATCTGGAACAGCAGGACGCTTATTATCAGGGCATTCGGTTCGGCGCACAGTTTATGCTGGACGTGCTTCTGGAACAGCCCGGCAGCTATGAGGCGCAGCGATGAAAGCAGGCTATGCCAGATGCTCCACCAACGAGAGCAGGCAGGACATTGAACGGCAGGTGTGGGAGCTGAAACAGGCAGGTGCGGAAACCGTATATCTGGAATATGAACACGGCGACGCGGCAGTCAAGGAACAGCTGTCCTTGCTTCTGGAACAGGCACAGGCGGGTGATACTATCATCACGTTAGAAGTCTCCCGCCTTGCCCGCTCGACCAAGCAGCTCTGTGAAATCATTGAAGCCATCAGCCGGAAGCACCTGTGTCTTGTCATTGTCGGCAGTATCACAATGGACTGCCGCAGAGGACACGCAGACCCGATGACAGAGGCTTTTTTGCAAATGGCAGGCGTGTTCAGTCAGTTGGAGCTTGCTATGATACGCGCAAGGGTGCGCTCCGGAATGGCAAATGCCAGAGCCAAGGGCAAGCAGATCGGCAGACCGCACCTGACCAGCGATGATATTCCCGCGTCGTTCCTGCGGCATTATCCGGCGTATAAGGGGAAGCAGTTGAATATCAGCGAGTTCGCCCGCGTCTGTAATCTCTGCCGGACAACCGTTTATAAGTATCTTGACCTTTTGGAGAAGGGATAAAACAAGTCATACATTTAACAGATATAGGGAAATGATTACCTTTCTGTTGGATGTATGACTTGAATTTGTTTATCCTGCTGGCGTTTCAGCTGGTTCTGATTATTCTGACGTCGTATAACCTTCTGGGAGGACTACTGTTCCTGAAACTTCAAGGACATCAATCTTAAACCGAGGCTCCAAGTTTGGAGTATAGGATGTCCATTTGTAAGTTTTATAATGCATACTCTCACTTATTGTCCAATTTCCGTCATATGGTAGTGTGATTTTGAAATCTTTGTAGTTCCTCCATCCGCGGACTGTCCCATTTGACCAATAATCCTCATCTTGAACATTCCCAGTATCAAATTCCCAACCGGAATTACAATCGTATTGATTTGCTTCTTCGTCCCACGTTGAGTGTATACTCATCGAAACTCGCAGCTTGATTGAAACATTTTCGAAATGACTATTCGTTTGATTTATAGTGGATATCGTTGCTGTTCCTGAACCGCTATAGTCCCAATACACATGGAAAAACGGATCGAATTCACGATCGGTCTTATAATCATTTGATGATACTTCAATTTTTAAGTAGTCTTGAATGTTTTCAGTTGTAAGTTTAATTGGCTTTATCTTTTTAAGCTGTGCTTCTGCTTCCTTAAGTGTTGAATAATTTTCGACACTATCCTTTTCTTCTTTACTCAATGCATCATACGCTTTCCTTGCATCCGTAATCTGCGTTTCACTATCCAGCGTCACTTCGCCTATGGATGCAATAGACTTTTCTACAGACTTCACCGCTTTGCTTTTTCCACAGGCGCACAGCGACAAAAGCATAACTGCACATAGCACCAATGCAACAGCCTTTTTCATCCCTATTCCACCCCTATTTTGTAATTTCATTGAATTTTAACGCTTTTTCGCATAACTGGCGGACGGCCTCAACAAACGAGGAAATCCCTTTTTCTTTTTGATACGCAACAATTCTTCTAATCAACTGTGCATCCTTATCACCAAAAGTCACACCTTTGCCCATTGTAAATACCTCCATTTGCGCTTTTCTTTTCTCTTGGCAATTCTATTATATAACATTTTGTTTTATATTTCAATATAACAAACTGTTTTCTCTATACTTTTCTGTGAAACTTTCACAAAGGAGCACAGGAAAATGTATAGACGCATCCGGGATTTGCGCGAGGACAGCGACCTGCTGCAACGGGACTTGGCTGAATATCTGCAATGTTCGCAGGTCTGCTATTCCCACTATGAGATGGGCAAGCGCGACATTCCAACAGACGTTTTGATAAAGCTGGCTGATTTCTACCACACCAGCACCGACTATCTCTTGGGGCGAACGGATGAAAAGCAGGCATATCCCGCGTCCAAGAGTCGGAGCGAGGAATAGGCTATGCCCGGATAACCGTTTGACCGCATCGCCGTGTTATACAACTACCTGTTCCACAACACCTGTAAGGGGCATACTGTGGCCGTGGCGGACATTTTCACCAACTACCGCAACCACGGCTATGAAATTGAAATCAAGTCCTTCTACCGCGATAAGGACGTTCTGAATGCGATGGATGGCATAGAGATTGCCTATGACCACCGCTCGTGTGGCTACTGGATGAAAACAGACGGATTTGAGCCGTATGAGCTGCGGCTGATTGTTGACAGCATCCAGTCCTCCAAATTCATCACGCAAAACGTCGCCAACAGGATTACAGCAAAGGTCTTGAGCCTGACCGACCGCCACACCAGCACTCGCCTGAACCGCCGTTCGTTCGTTGCAGGCCGTATCCGCAGTATGAATGACAGCGTGGTCAAGGACGCAGACAACCTCCACGAGGCAATTCAGACAAACAGGAAAGTCCGTTTCCGGTATTTCCACTATAACCAGAGCAAGCAGAAATGGTATTCCAACAATGGCGAGGCGTATATCGTCAGCCCATTTGGAATGCTCTGGAACGATGGAAATTATTATCTGTATGCCTACGATGGAGAAAAATTCCGCCACTTCCGCGTAGATAGAATGGAGCATATCACAATTTATCCAGAGCCAAGAGAGGGCGGGGAGGCGTTCCGGCATATCGATCTGAACGCCCATCAAGCCGAGGTATTCAATATGTTCACCGGCACGGAAGCGACTGTCAAACTCCGCTGTGCCAACCACTTGGCAGATGTGATTTTGGAGCAGTTCGGCAAGGACACGATGCTGATTCCAGATGGAGAAGATGATTTCACAGTTTCCGTTCCCGTCCAAATCAGCAAGCCGTTCTATGCGTGGGTGGCGGGCTTTGGAGCGGATATGAAGCTCCTGTTCCCGCAGGCAATCGTGGATGAAATGCGGGATTTCATTCAGGAGCTTGCGGAAATCTATAAAGATCATGGGAAGATGTGAAAACACCTTCCCATTTGTTTGTTGTTGCTTCTGGATGATAAAAGATGATAGAAGTTGATGGTTAAGCCCGCATACGGATGTGTTCCTGTTTCAGACTGCGTATAATATTGATCTTATCAATGTCCTGCTTCAAATCGCTGGTCAGGATATTTAGATAATTCTCTGTAATGGCAAGACTGCTATGACCGAGTATCTTTTGGAGCGTCACCACTGAACCGCCCATCACCGCCCATTTCTTCGCAAACGTATGTCGGAATCGATGCACGCCGGTTTGCTTCAATCCGCGTTCATGGCAATAATCCCAAATGGCATGATAGCAACTGCTCCGGGTAAGCTGTTTCCCATACACAGAGCAAAACAGCCAATCGTTCCTATCTCCGCCACGATATTGTAAATACTCCTGAATGATTTTGACAATATCCTCATTCAATGGGATAATCAGCGGTTTACGGTTCTTTGTGGTATTCACATATACAACAGAATTGTCAAAATCCACATCCTTGATTTTGATATTCACAAGACTATTCTGCCGAACGCCAGTAGAAAGCAGAAAATTGACAATGACCCAACTGCGATAGGTTGAGAAAATGCACTTATGAACATCCGGTTTTCGCAATAGCTTCCGCAACTCATCGTCAGTATAGGTTTGGATAGGAATTTTGTCCGCTTTTGGAAGATGAATTTCAAACTGCGGGATGTAGTTCTGCTTCATGAAAAAACGCATCAGTGTTTTCAAGTCTCTGGCATACGTCCCCATAGACACCTCATTGAGATTGCTGTCCTCACGAAGTGCAATATAGAACTCTGTCATTGTCTTTTTGTTCAGCGAAGAAATGGGCGTGCTGGGCGGTATGCGTTTGTATATCTGTTTGATTGATTCCTGATAATGGAATATCGTCCCATCCCGCAGATTGCGGGCTTTCATGTCCAGCACATACTCTGCAAATCCATCCGCAAAGGTCTTTTCTGCCGGGAAGCACATCCTCATTTTTTTCATCAAAATCCCTCCAAAAACGCAAAAACGGGAAGCATGTCCTCTCTCATTTCTTTGAAAGGACATGCTTCCCTGTTTTCTTTTTGCGAATTGCGGAATTTGAAACTTTTCCGCCTCAAAAGCAAGGGTTTTCCCTTACTTCTTCATTGCCTCTTCAACTGCGACGGCCACGGCGACGGTGGCGCCGACCATGGGGTTGTTGCCCATGCCGA
>OGXR01001615.1_pt1 | contig 16135 bp, 7 predicted proteins | sample 1576331 | NCBI WGS metagenome assembly OGXR01 (sample SAMEA3541473, study PRJEB24748) | human gut metagenome | biome: human gut; feature: human-associated habitat; material: faeces | place: China | collected 2012 | reverse complement strand
CCCGCCAGCCGCCCCGCCCGCCGCAGCACCGCCAGCCGTATTGTCCGGACTATTCGCAGCACCACCGTTAGAGCCCCCGTTAGTGCCGATATTGGTGTTGTTCGTCACGGTGTTAGGAGTCGACGACGCCTCCTGGTATTGGTCCATCGCCTGCTGAACGGCGTCTTTGGCGGCATTCAGCGCGTCAACGGCGGCCGTCACGTCGTTTTCCTTGAGATTGGTGCCATTGGCAAGGTTTCTGGCCGAGTCAATCGCCTGCTGCAATGCCACGCGCACGCTGTCATCGGCCACCATGCCGTCGGAATTGTCGAGCACGGACTGCGCCTGCTCGATCGCGTCATTGAGCTGGCCCTTCAGACGATTCTGCGTGGCCAGCACTTTGGAAGCGTCGACGGCTTCGGCCGCATTTGTAATCTTTTCGGCCTTGTCGTTCATGCTCCGCGCCTCGGATGCCATGGCTTTCGCGGATTTCTTCAGCTTGCTAATGCCCTGCGACGTGTCGCACGACAGGATTTTCGCTTCCTTCGCGTTAGATATGGCCGCATTGAGCTTAGTGACGGTGCTGACGTCGGCGACTTGATCGGCAGTGACCTTCGCGCCGGTTTTTCCGATTTCCAAAGCGTCGGAAAGCGTGTTATTGGCACTTTGCAGCTGGCTTGTGGAATCCTGGCATTGCGCGGCTGCGCTGGTAATGGCTGATTTCTTGGAATTATTCGAAAGCATCCAACATGCAATACCGCCAATCAAAGCAATCACGACGATAGCCGCAATCACGATAGCGACGATTTTGCCGGTATTCTTCGGTGGTACCGGAATTTCATTGCTGTAATCGCCGTAACCCTCGAAAACACTGAAATCGCTTACACCGTTCACATCGCTTTCTTGCGAAGCGACCGTCGGAGGCTTCGGCGGTTCGGACATGTCAGCCCCCATCACCTCGGTATCCGTCGGAAATTCCAGCCTGAAATTGTTGTCTTTCGTCATACGTCCTTCTTCATCATCGGGCGCTCAGCATCGACCATCTATACGCCGACCCCCTAGCTTACCGCCTAACACACCCTTCAACGCGCATTCGCCTTAATTACCTTCTTTTCCGCACTTTTCGATAGGCGCAAAGCGGCAAGCGGCTCCCCTAAACGCGATGCGGTGAACGCACTCACCGCAACCGCGAATCCAATGGGCACAAACAGATTGATCGGAGCATCCGCAAGTTCCATCACCAAGCAAATCGCCATAAGCGGAGCCTGTTGGGAAGCTGCGAGCAATGCGCACGCACCCAGCAGAGCGTACATGCCAATCGAATTCGTGTGAAACACCTGCATCCACAGAACACCCAGCACAGCACCCCCCGAAGCGCCGAGCGCAATACCCGGCTGCAGCACACCGCCGGAAGCGCCGGAACGGATCGTCAACAGCGTGACAATCGCCTTCGCCAGGAATGAAACCAACAAAATCGGCAGCACAGCCAAATCGGCCTTGGACGAGAAACTCAACTGCGCGGTGGCACGGCCATTGCCCATAACCTGCGGCACCCAAATCGCCACAACGCCAGTCAGCAGACCGGCGAGCGGCAACATCCACAGAATGCCCGCGCCCGACGGTTTGGACTTCTCAGCCCACTGCGAGCCGCGACGGAACAGTGCGCCGGCAGCGCCGAGAATCATGCCGGCAACCAGTGCGAACGCCATGTAATCGGGGGTAAACAAACCGTCGGTTTCACCAATCAAATAGAACGTGTGTGTGCCCTTGACCAGCGACGCCACCCACGAAGCCAGCGCGGAACAGGCGAATGCGAGCGTCACCGTTTCGAGGGTTATGTCGGCGAGCAGAATCTCGACCGCGAAAAACGTGCCCGCAAGTGGCGCGTTATACACGCCCGCAAGGCCGGCGGCGGCCGTAATGGCCACCAACATACGGGTGTCTTTCGCATCGAGACGCGCCCAACGCGCGAACCGTTGACCGAACATCGCGCCCAACTCGCGCGGCGCCACTTCTCGACCGATCGACATGCCCGTGCCGACAATGAAAATCTGCAGCAGCACATGCACGACGGTCTGCCAAATCGGCATAATATCGCCATTCACCGCCTTTTTAACGGACGGCACCTTCGTACTGCGCGTACGCAACAGCCACCAAATCACGGCGGCGACGGTCGCGCCAACGGTCACGGAAATCAAGCACCGAATCGCAGGAACGTTGAACGGGCCGGATTCCTGCGAATTCTCAACATAACCGAGCGCAAGATGCTCGACGCCGTACAGCATAAGCGTCAGCAGGCCAGCGGCCGCGCCAATGGCCACACCCACAATCGCCACCGCCGCAATCAGCGCCGGAATTCTGCCAATCTTTGGCTGCGTTCCTTGAGGATTCTGCGACTCCTGCGATTCTCGTGTTTTTTGCGATTCCTGCGATTCCCGCATCTGCCGCACTCCTTGCACACCGTCTCCTTCGTTCAATTCATTCCCCCAATTGTCCCACCTGCCGCAACGTTCATTTGTTACGCCCCGAGCGTGGCGATCGGCAGCACCAGAATGCCGTCATCACGCCGGTATGCAATATCACCACGCCCGACAATAAATGCCATGAATTCAGGCTCACGAACTTGAGATAGAGGATTTCCGCACACTTTTTCTTTGAAAGCATGTAGTTTGTCCACATTTTTCTCCATGACTTTCAAGTCGCTCAGCTTAATCCCCACCGCAGCCCAGCGACCATCCACCAATTCAAGAATCACATCAACTTCAAGGCCTTTTTCATCCCGATAATATGCGATTCGATTCGTGCCACCCATCGATTCGAGATACACGCGCAAATCACGAATCACCAATGTTTCAAACAAATCTCATACTGAATCAGAGACAATAGTGATGACGCTCTCAGCTTATCCAGCACAACTCATTGCACATCATTTGATAGGGATTGCTGCGAGAGCTGCATCTTTAGGTCATCGACTTTTAATTCCAAACGTCTGATATAAAGCGCCTGTCGACGGATAATCAAATCACGCATATCATTTCCACCGGTTCCAGGGTTACCTTCATTCGTGCGACTGGAAGTAACCTCAGCATCGGGGAGATTCACTCTGTCTACCGTGCCTGGATCTTCTATTCGTATTGTCTTCCTCCAACGATGCATGCACCGTTCAATACGCTTTTCGCCTATCAACTCAGGACCGAGCCCCGCTTCGCGGAACAGCACAGTGGGAGATTCACCATTTTCAGCACTCGAAACGCATTCACGCTTGAACCACTCTGCATATCGGATACGTGAACCAGTAATACTTATGACCGCAGGCAGCGAAGCCAGATACTGTGCTTGTTCCGGAGAGAATCGTTCGTCGCTCATGCTTACTTTTTTCACTTCATCGTGCAATCATCTGTATGGGATTTGCCGGCCGAATTGACGTCCCGTATGCGACGCCTCATGCGCAATCTGAACAAAATGAACGCAACAAGTAACATGAGCCCCGCTGCCGCGGCAATGCTGCCTACGGCGGCACCCGTACGACCGATAATGCCAGGATTGCCCGGCTCCTCGCTCGGGTTATTTTCGGGCGGGACAACAGGAGTTCCAGTGCTAAATTTCAGCTCTACTGTGATGTTGAGATCGGCGGCCGTATCTCCGCTGCCGGGAATCGAGATGAGGAACGGATCACAGTCGTATGCCTTGTTGGCTTTCGCCGAATCCGTGCGGGAGACCAGATATAGGCCAAGCGGTAGGTTCTGGAAAGTAAGTTGGCCAGCTGCATTGGTGGTGCCGGAATGCTGGTATAGCTTGTTTTTCGCCGCGTGTGCAGCCAGCTTCTTGGCGGCATCGTGATATTCGCTCGATGTCAGGCGTTCCCAATCGGCAGTGAGACCGGAAAAATCACTGACGGTTTTATATGAGGAAACGCTACCGTTGCTGTTCGTTGTGACGGTAGCGACGCGCACGATGGCGTAGGTATCGCCGGCAAGTGATTTGGGTGAAGCCGCGTCTCGGTTCCACACGGCATTGATGGTGAGAGTGCCGAAGGAATCAGCTTGCGCGTATGGCACCATGAAGCCGAAAGACACAAGACCAGTGAGGATGATAGTAATGGTGGCGGCAATCATGGCAGCAATGCGCGCCGCACCATACTCGCTTCCGCTATGCGGGTCTAACATGTCTGCCCGGTCCTTTCCGCCGTGATGAATGTGATTGGTTATTTGTATTGGCTGGCTGAGGAGGCAAGTCACCGTCCGGCTCGATGGCTGTGGAGCTAGAATCACCGGATGCGACCTTGGCGCTCCCACTCTGCCGGCGTCGCCGCTCATGCCGCTGCCACAAATGCCATGCAATAAGCAAGGCAATCAGCGCGAGAGACGGCAACAAATACTGCAGCGGAATGTCCACGTGGAATGTGGATTTGGCGTCATTCTGCTGCTGTGGTGTGTATGGAATACGATGACCGCGCACCAGCAGCCGATGCGTGTTGACCGCATACGGTGTGCAGGTAATGAGCGTGACCAAATCCTTGCCGGGCTCAATCGCCAGTTGTTTGGCATCAGTCGGCAGAACGGTAGTGATCTTATCGACCTGATACGCATACGTGTCTTTAAGTATTGTGATATAGAACTTGTCGCCTTTTTTCATAAGGTTCAAGTCCGTGAACAGTTTTGCCGTGGGCAACCCTCGGTGGCCAGACAGCGCCGCATGAGTGGACGCGCCACCAACTGGTAGTGAGGTCTGTTCCAAGTGACCGATGCCGGATTGCAGTACTTTCTCGGAAGTGCCGTGATAAATAGGCAGGGTCTCCTTGAGCTTAGGCACAGTGACGTATCCCATCATGCCGTCGCCGGCGAGGTTGAGGAGCTTCATGTACTCGGCGTCGGTGGCTTCGGTGTTCACCGCTCCGGTGAGGGCGCTGGTGGTGCCGGAGCTTTCCTCGGCGAGTCTGGTGTTGTAGGCGTGCGCGGCGTCGATCATGCTGCGGTATTCCTCGTCGGAGAGTGCCTCGACGGCCGCGTCGTAGTTGCTGACGACGCGCGAGGCGTTCTTCATGACGAGGAAGTTGCTGATCGTCGGGTAGAACAGGACGAGCAGTCCGATCACGATGACCAGCAACGGCGCGAGGCCGCGCAGCTTCTTAACCATGGATCTCCTTGGTGGGGCTTCCCCGGTCAGGGAAGGCCGGCGCCCCGGTCCCCTTGACGCGGGTCAGGGGAACCGGGGGTCAGTGGCGGTCTCAGGCCGCGTGACGGGACTTGCGGTTGGACTTGACGTACCAGGTCGCGCCGAGGGCCACGATGGCCACGCCGAACACGGTGAACAGCACGGTGCCCATGCCGCCGGTCTCGGGGAGGGTGACGCCCTTGTTGTTCTCGACGGTGATGACCGGGACGGTGGTGCCCTGCGCGTTGGCGTTGTTTACCTTCCAGGACTCCAGGATGCCGGTGTTCTCGTCGTACGTGGCGGAGATGGTGACCGTGATCGGATCCTTCAGCAGGTTATAGCCTGTCGGAGCCTTGATCTCCTTCACCTTGTAGGTGCCTTCCTTGAGACCGGTGAACTGCAGCTTGCCGTTATTGTCGGTGACCACAGTCTTGTCATCGGCGACGGTTTCCGTTCCCTTGGCCGGGCGGAACACACCATCGGAGACCTTCACAAGATTGATCTTGGTGCCGTTCTCGCGCTGCAGTTCGAACTGGGCGCCCTTCAGCTTATCGTTGTGGTCGACCGCGTTGACCTTCTCGATGTCGAAGTTGAAGGTGTAGGTGTAGGTCTTGTCTTCCTTGGTGGTGCCGGTGCCGTTAGAGGCCGGGTCGTTGCTGTACTCGATCTTCGCGTCGTTCTGGTTGCCGGTGGAACCGACCTCGGCGTCCTTGTTCAGGGTGGCGGAGTACTCGACGGTGATGGCCTTGCCGGCGTCATTCTGGTGCAGATTCTTGAAGTTCATCATGTTGACTTCAAGAGCGGTCTTACCAGTATCGGAGTCCGTGGTGTACGTAGCGGTGTAGTCGAGGTCCTTGGTCAGCGTGGTATCGCCGATCTTGACGGTCGGAGCGAACGTGCCGCCCTCGGCGGTGCCGTTCAGAGTAAGGCCCTTGGACAGGGTATCGGTGAACTTGAAAGTGTAGCCGTTGGTGTACTCGGTCATGTCCGGCACGGTGGAGGCGAGCTTGAAGTCCACGGTGTCGCCGATCTCGACGCTGTTGTGCTTCTTGTCGTCGGTGCCGTTCTTGACGGTCTTCTGGATGGTCGGGTAGGTGCTCTTGAGGTCCTGCTCGACGGCGGTGCTGTTCAGCACATTGAGCAGGATGGCATCGGTGCCACGCTTGTCACTGGTATCGGTGGAACCGGCCTTCGGGCTGACGAGGTAGGAACCGTAGGCCAGATCGGTGAACGTCGCCGTGTACTTACCGTCCACGGCAATCTTGGCCGCGCTCTCGGTCTTAATGGTCAGGCCGGTCTGGGTCTTCGCCCAATCGGAGGCCTTCTTGGCGAACGGGACGACCTGGGTCTTCCCGTCCTTGAGGCCGGAGACGTAGTCATAGGCCCTTTGGGCGACGTTGTCGACGGTGGTGTCATCGCCAAGGTTGAACTCAGTCTTGTTCGAGATGAAGAACTGGTTCCACTCGGAGTTCAGCGTGAAGCCGCCGTTGTCGGCGGTTCCGGCGTTGACGGCATCCAGATCGTAGGAGAACATCTGGTAGGCCTTGATTTCCTTGCCGGCGAACTCGGCGTTGGTGCTGCTCACCTTGATGCTGCCGTTGGCTTCCTGAGCGTTGGCGGTGGTGGCGCCGAGGCCGGCGACGCCGAGCATCGTGGCGGCTGCGAGGACGCCCGCCGCTACTTTCCTGACTAGTGACTTCATCACTGTTCCTTTCTCTGTACTGCATCGGTCCCGGTCGGGGCCGGTTCGAGTTGGTTACATTGGTTGCCCCGCCGCCGTGCGACGGCGGGAAGTCTGGTTATCGGGTGTGCCGACCGCGTTTGCGGCCGACCGGCAGCGCGGTTCCCGCGCCCGCTCCCCCGGCCGCGGCCGGTTCCATGCGGTTGGCGCGCAGGTACCATGCGGTGCCGAGGGCGAGCATGAGCACGCCGAGCATGACGAACAGGAGCGTGCCGTTGCCGCCGGTCTCGGGCAGGGGCGAGAAGTTCGTGACGGTGACCACATACTTGCCGTCCTTGTCCGTGCCGTACTTGACGGACACCGAGTAGCCGGCCTCGGCCGGGGTCTTCGTCTCGGCGTTGCCGTCCGTGTCGCCGGAGGCGTAGGTCATGTTGAGCTCCTTGACGGTGTACGTGTAGTAGCGCGTCACGTCCTCGCCGTTCGGGCCGGAACCCTTATCAACGAAGGCGACCGGCAGGCCGGTGAGCTTCGTGCGCCACGTGTCGCTCCACACGGAGCCGTTCTCCTTGGCGGTCATGGTCACCGTGCACGGGTTGGCCCGCTCCTCGGTGGCGCAGTCGTCCTTGAAGCATTCGAGCTTCCCGGCCTTGACCTGTTCGCCCGCCGCATTCGTGTACGTGGCGGTTACCTCGAGGGTGATGGCGTCGGGGCGTTCCAGCTGGCCGTTGCGCCACACCTTCTGCAGGGTGAGGTCCACGGTCTTGCAGCCGTCCTTGCCGCATGGGTCCTGGCCGTCGTCCGGTTCGGGGGTGAGTCCGCCGTTGTTGTCGGATACGGGCACGTCAAGCATGAGCACGGCCTTGGCCGGGGACTGGTAGGCATCGAGCTTTGTGCTGCTGCCACCAGCCACAGTCACGGCGTCCTTGATGCCGACCCATGTGGTGCCGGCGTCGCCGGATGCACCACTGTGCACAGCGCCGCTGTCGTATGTGTTGACCACGTCGAACAGCTTCACTTCCCAACGATCGAGTCCGGTGTTCAGCGCATCGTCTGCCGTGTTCTTCTGCGAGAAGATCTTGTTGCCGTCCTGTGCGGAGGTGCGGGCCTCACCGGCGTTCGCGACCGCCTTGCGGTAGATGCGATAGGTGTTGTATGCCTTGCCGCCGTTGCCGTCATCGACCGGTCCGAGGATGTCGCTCATGGTGTTGAAGTCCCATACGGACTTGAGTTTGGTGTTCGAGAACGGGTCGACCAGTCCGCTGGTGCCGCGGATCGTGTCGGCGTAGACCATGTGGTCGTCCGCCAGCACGCCCTCGTCGTTCAGTCCGGCGAAACCGCCCGCGTAGCCGGTGGTGAGATCCTTCACGCCGTCGGTGTCCTGAGTCGCCCCACCACCCAACACGTCATAGCCATTGGCGATGCCCGTCACGGTGGACTGTTCCACGCGGGTGCGGTTGCCCTTGATAAGTTGGACGGTCAGGTTGCTGCCTGATCCACCCATGTCGATGCCGTTCTTGCTGCAGGGCAGTTTGATGACGCTGTCGCCGATGGTGACAATCGCCACGTCGGTCTGCTGCTGGTTTTCGGCGTCGGCCTTGGACAGGGCGACGCTCACCTTCAGCCCGAACAGGTTCACGTACAGCACATCGCCTTCCGAAAGCACCTTGAGATCGAATACCTTGCCGAAGATGGCCGGGAACCACTTGCCCAAGTCGATGACGCCGACCTGCTGCGCCTTGTCGAGGTACAGGAGCTTGACCAGCGCGTTCACCACTCGCAGGAGCAGGTCCACGAGTACAGAGTTGACCTTCGCGTCAACCAAATAGGCACGGCTGGTTTCACCGACGAATCCGCCGGCGATCTCGCCGCTGGTGACCTTCTTGAGATTGTCAGACGCGCAGCCCTTCACCCTGGCCAAGTCCGCGTAGCCGACGAATCCGCCCGCGACCTCGCGTCCGGTAGCCTTGTCGGTGGCTTTGCCGTAATTGTCGCCATGGTGTGTGGCGGTGACGGTATAACCGTCCGGGATGCCGGTGACGCGCGAATCGCCAACGTGCGAGCCCCAGATGTCAAGTACGCCGGCCGTAGCACCAAGCAGATTGAGCGCATCCGTGCCGAGTTGTGCATTGTCGGCGGCGACCGTGCCGGATTTGCCAAGATGCCCGATGAAGCCGCCCACGTAGTTCACGCCGGTCACACTGTTGAGGTTGGTGACCGCAGACTGCTTCACAGAGCCATTGATCAGTCCACCGCCGAAGCCACCGACCGCACCGGTGTAACGCTTCGAGTCAAGCATGCCCTTTGTGGTGGAATCATGGGCGACAATCTGGATGCCGTCGCTCACACCGTTGACCTGACCGTCATAGATGAAGGTGCGGAATGCTTCGAGCACGCCCACGTTGCCGACCTTGAGCAGTTTGAGCAGCAGGTTGGTATCCTGCTTATCGCCGGCCTCGCCGCCGCCGACGGAAGCGACGCTGGATACATCAGCAAGACCAAAGAAGCCACCGGCGTATTGCCCGCCTTCGACAGCGCGCAGCCCGTTAACAGTAAGAGAAGCCGGGTCATTGTTCGGATCCGCTTCACTGCCGGTACCTTTGGCGGAATCCTTGTCACCGAGGATCGCGGCTTGCAACGAACCAGCGAAACCGCCGGCGTTCAGGGCATACTTGGCTGTGGTATTACCCTTATCGTCCTTGCTCTCATATGCGCCATTGACCGTGTATCCCCATGCCGGGTCATCCGAGCTCACATGTGCACCGCGAATCGTCGTAACCGTGGCCTGCAATACGCTGACCAGACTTGCCGGGTTCGATACCAGCGAGTCGAGGATTCCTTGCAGGAATCCCTCGGACGCATTGGTGTCCACATCCGCAACCGCACCGGCAGTGGCCACGCCGATAAATCCGCCGACATTGTTGCGCCCTTCCACCTTGCGCAGGTTGGAAACGTTGGCACCGGCAGCGGTGACACCCTCAACAAGCTTCTGGCCGTTCTGGTCGAGATCGCCCCAGATCTGGCCACCGACCGCGAGACCGGCATAGCCTCCGGCATTACCGGTACCGTGCGTGATGTCTTCACCGGTGGCCACGACCTTCATACCCTTGCGGTAGCCGGCCACGCTCGAAGATTTGACGACGGGCACAAATACCTGTGCCACGTCGAGCATCTGTCCCAAATCAAGTTTGATGCCTTTGTCGCCGAATAGTTGGATAGAGCCGAACGAGGATGCCGAGCCGGATTCCATCGTGCCTGCATAACCGCCTGCCGCACGCATGGCAGAGACGGTCTTGACATCCATCGACTGGCCATCGGTGATCGTGCCGGTGCGCATCAGACCGACGTGTCCGCCGGCGACGCCGGAATCATGCAAGTTCGCGCCAGTCCGATACTCCGCACGTCCTGCGACGACGTTGAATCCGAAGATGTAGGATTCGAGGAACTTGTCCAGGGAATCCTGGTCGGTAACAGAGCCCGCACCATCAGCCGTGGTCACATCGGTGAATTCCTTGCCATACGCACCGTACTTGCCGATGTTGTCGACCCACGTCTTCCACTGGCCGTAGCTCATATTGCGCAGCGGACCAGTGACCTTCGAGTGCTCCTCGGTCGGGTAGACCACGGACAGCACGCCGGCGAGGTTGCCGGCCTTGATGAGACCGCCGAGCAAGGAGAGCGAACCGCCTTCAGCGGTATCGGCCGCTTCCATGAAGCCGGTGTAGCCGCCGGCGATTTCGGCACCGTATACGCTGCGGATGCGCGCGGCATAGGCTACGCGTTGCGGCCCGTTGTATTTGCCGTCGGTGTTCTCCTGCTTCCATGCTGCGGTGTTGTTGCCCCAGATATGGCCGCCGCGGTTACGTCCCGCATAGCCGCCGGCCATGCCGCGGCGTGTGGTCGTATCCGATGCCGCCTGTGCGCGCACCGCGCCGCCGCACACTGTGGCATCGGTCGAGCTGTTGCGAATCGTCGGCACGAAGTCCTGCACGAGCGAGAGCAGGTTGTCGAGGTTGACGAGCTTCTTGAGCACGCTGCCGTCGCCGAGTACGTTTGCCACGGCTCCCGGCTGCATGGTGCCCACGTAGCCGCCGGCCGAAACCTGGCCGATGATGTATACGAACTCATGCGAGCTCGAGTCCTGAATATGGCCGCCTTCGATGTCTCCGGCGAAGCCGCCGGCCATACCCAGTGGATCGGGCTTGTTGTTGGCGTTCCTATGGTCTGCCGTGCCGGCCAGCACGGAGTATCCGCCGATGCCGCCGGTCACATCGGAATGTTCAATCGTCGAGACGACGACATCCAGCACACTGAGTACATCGTTGAGATTGACGTTCTGGCCGAGCAGGCTCAAGCCGCCGCCCACGGCCGCCGCCGAGCCGATGTCCATTTTGCCGATGTAGCCGCCGGCATACCGAGCGGCGGTGACTGCATACGAGCTGTCTTTGCTCAGATAGGTGTCGTCGATGGATCCGGTGGTTTCCAGATTCTTCGGTGCCTTGACATCAGTACGGCGCAGTTGGGTCACACTGGAATGGGACACCTGCACACCGGAACCGTCTCCAATGTAGCCGCCGGCGGAACCGGATTGCGTATCGGACTGATCAAATCGGGTGGCGGAAACGGTGAAGCCGGGATCATCCGGGTCGGAAATCTTGTTACCGCTAGTTGCCTCCACGGTGGTGGCATCGGAATGCACACCCGCGTAGGAGATGAACGGCACATAGCCCTGCACCACCTGCAACAGGTTGGCGAGATCCACCGTACCGAATTTGCCGAGCAAACTCAGGCCGCCGTTGCCAGCCGAAGCGAGCGCGCCGGAAACGACCTTGCCGCCGAAACCACCTGCGTATGCGCCGCCGGTCACATGGTCAAGGTTGACAACGGCCACGGGGTTGGCTTGAACGCGGGACTGCACGTCTGCCAGCGTTGAGTCGTTCTCGAGATCGGTTTCGGAGAACTGATTGACCTTGCCGCTTTGGAAGTTTCCCGCATAGCCGCCCGCGATATCACCTTCGACGTAACCGCCGTTGACGTACGTCACGGTGGTATCCGTATAGCTTGGAATCAGATACGGCATGGCACCGAGCAGGTCGTTCACGGACAGCAGGCCGCCCTTGATGAGGTTGTCCAACACGCTGGAATCATCGGCGTTGCTAAGTGCGTCGGCGAGGCCGCCGGTGGTGGAGAAGCCCACGAAACCACCCGCGATGCCATCGGACGTGCTGATATCGGCTGTGACCGATTTGAGGTTCGTCACATGGCTTTCCCGGGTCTTGGTGCTGTTGGCCTGACCATAGAAACCGCCCGCAGCGTAATCGGTGGTCTCGTTGTTCTCGTTCTTGCCGGTCGCCTTGACCGTGAATCCGTTGGCGATGCCGTTCACATTCGATGCAGTGACTGCAACCGAAGAATATTGGGCAACCGATAGCAGACCGGAAAGCTTGATAAGCCCAAGCACATTGAGCCCGCCAGCACCGATGGCGTCGCCTGGTCCAGAGAAGCCAATAAAACCGCCGGCTTCTCCCCTGGCCGAGACCGTGGCCAGATTGGTAAGGTTCGTGTTGGCCACGTCGCCGCCGGTGGCGCATCCGATGGCACCGCCCGCATAGTATGAACCGGCCGTCACCGTCAAACCGGATGCCGGAGCGGTGACAGACATGTTCTCCACGGTGAACGCGGCAAACTGGTCGAACTTCTTGAGCGTGGCGATATCGCCAATTTTCACCACACTGTTGAGCAACCCAGCTACCGTTGTCGGTTGCAGATTGCCGGCGATGCCACCCGCGTAGGAGCCCGTGGCCGTGACCGATTCAAGGCCTTCTATGGTGGTGGAGCGCTGCTGAGGGAAGTCACGAGGATTGTTGTACTTCCAGAACGTAAGGTTCTTGAGATGATCCTGTGAGGAGTCGCCGATCACCGTGCCCGATCCTTCGCCCACGAGACCGCCCGCGTAATCGCCACCAGCCTTAACGGTGAGGGAGCCCTTCATCTGCGTGCCGAGAATCACAGAAGGATTCACACCGACGATGGACAGCAGTTCTCCCGCACCACTACCGCTGCCGCTCAGCAATTTGGCCACAGCCTTGGTGAGTTGTTTCAGCAGCGATGCGTTCGCGGCATCGTCCGTGCCGAGTTCCAGGCCCCATCCCACGGAGGCAAATCCGGTGAATCCGCCGGCATGGGATTTATCAGTAGACACGGCAGCCGTGGCTGAAATCGTATTATTGACCGCGTAGGCATTGGCCATCGCGCCGCTAAATCCACCGGCATAGTCCGTGGCAGATACAGTGACCTTGCCATCGCCGTCGACGGTCAGGTTGCTGTTCTCGATGAGGCTCTGCGGACGCAGCGCAGACAGCAAATCAATACCAAGCGAATTGAGCAGACCACCCACGTTGCCGTTGCGGCTTACTCCGGCAAAACCACCGGCATATTGCGTTGCCCACACGGTGAAACCGTTCGTGCTCGTCACCGAGGAGTTCTCAATGATTGCACCAATCTGCGCACCGACAAAGCCGCCGGCCTGCGGGTTGTCCTTGTTGCCGATCACCACGTTCTCTTTGAACCCGTTCACCGAACTATTCGAGATAACCGGGTTGTAGTAGCCAACCGGAACCAAGGCATTCAGCCCGAGCGTGCCGGACAGCAACCAGTCCACCAAATCGCCCAGCCCGAGGAACGGGATGACACCCAAGATCTTCGAGAGTACATTGGTGAGCGCTCCTACGATGCCGGAGACTGCATCGTATCGGGTTGCGCCCTCAACATATCCCACGAAACCACCGGTCATACGGCTTACGCTAGATACCGAAACATCTGCCACCTCGCAGTCCGTAACCTTGGTGTCCCCGTAGATACGGCCGGCAAATGCACCCGTGGCGAGGTTGGAAGGATTGTCTTTGTGCAGGGTGAGCAGATCTTGAAGTTTAAGATTTACTTGTCCGAGTGTCAATGCTTTTAACAGTAGGTCGAGCAGGCCTCCCACTGCCGAAGTGAGCGTACTGATCAAGGTCGCCGGAATATACGATTCACTCGTATGATTCGTCACCGACACATCCTGCAGCTTGAGGTTCGACACCACGGCCGTACCGGCGCTGCCCAGACTGTTGCTGTTCATCACGGTCTTGTTCGTGATCGAGGCGAAGAAGCCGATGCCCTGCTGCTTGCTGACATCCAGCTGGTCGCCTTTGACATTAGAGACCATATCTTTCTGATTGACGACCACATGGCTGATGACCGGCCGAGCTGCGGTAGCGTGAACCACGCTTGCGCCATCGGCACCAACAGCCTTCCACAGGCTGGCTTCGGTGTCGCCGTCATTGGAGACCGCACCGAGCATAGTGCCGGAGAACATGAGCGGAGTCCACTCGGTGTTGTTGGTATCCGCCGCGTTCTTGGACAGGTCGATGTCACGGAAGATCAGGTAGTTGGCGTCTGCGGAATAGGTCAGGCCGGTGTTGGCAGCGGAGTAGTCCGTTTGCGTGCCATCAGCCCCCACGCCGTAATACTTGGTGCGGGTATTTCCGACGTCTAACCCCGTGCTGCACAGCTGTGGAACGTGGTGGTCGGGTGGATCGAGGTGGTCGGTGGCAGGAGCATCGCGCAAAGTATCTGAACCGGAGAGATCGGCGTCACCGGCGTATTCGGAAGACGGCGTGCCGTCCACCCACTGATAATGATTGAGGAGTCCTTTTTCTTCTTTCGTGCAAGTCTGCGTGACCTTGTTGATGCGGCCAATAACCTTCTTGCCAGAACCAATCGCACGCAGCTGCTGCTCGTTACCAATCAGGATGTAGGTCTTGCCGTTGATCTCCTTGGTGGCCTGACCCTCAAAGTCACGGCCGCCAAGCGCCGTCGCGGCGACCTGCACATCGGCCTTCGCCGGCGATTGATCCGTCGCATTTGAGGAATCGTTCTTGGCATCTTGAGAAGAAGCATCGTTTGGAGCCTGCGTTTGGGCTCCATCATTAGCGGAATCGCCAGCAGCAGCCCCTGCTGCGGCATCCGCCTTGTTGCCTGCCTCACCATTTGAGGATTCGGAAGAATCACCAGTAGTAGAAGATGAAGGAGATGAATCCTGCTGTGCGTCTTGATTCGTTTCGGAAGGTGTTGGCGCACCGTTTGATGTATTAGCCTCTTCTGACGTCTTATCGTCAACGTTGACATTGCGGGCAGAAGGAGCAGCTACGACAGTATTATCCCCCCCCCTCAGAAATTACGGCGTTAGGAGAGCTACTCACATCGTCTATATTCTGAGCATATGCTGCAGGCACCATGCACACGATGGACAAGGAAACAGCAATAACCGAAGCAAGGCAACGCTTCAAAGACAGGCACTGCCGTCCAGATTCCCGTTCTGTTCCTCCGTTAGACCCGCAACGGACGAACTTCAATTCCGAGCTCATTGTTTCCCCTCATAGATTCGCAATCCCCTTTCGGGAGGTTACTGCATACAACTATACGGAAGAGGTTGACAAAAGAACAAAAAACGTTCATTTGCTGGGGCCGGTTAGCGTATGTCTTTCTGAGCAAAAAGAAAAGCCCCGCAGCTATGCAGGGCTTTTCCAACGAGGTCATGAGAGAGGAAGAGAACGACCCCGTTTAATGGTTGACGAAGCTTTAGGACCTCGCCAAATCACTCATCATTCCGCACTTTCGATTTTACGCCAATCTCGTTTTCGATTTTACGCCGGCAACACTGCTGACGATTGCATTTCGATATTGAGAAATCACAAGAAACTACAGGAAAGCAGCAAAAGGTCATAAGAAAACCCGCCCGGGAAAGAGGGAAGACCGGGCGGGTTGAGGAAGGGAAGAAAAAGAAGTCAGCTATGAAGGGTTACTTGGCCGTCTCCTTGGACTTGCTCTTCGGCATAACCCAGAACTTGAGCAGCGGGTAGCTCACGATCACGGCGAGCAGGGTGTTGACCACGGAAGCGATGGTGCCAGCAATGCCAGCGCCCATGCCCCAACCCTGGCACAGACCGGTCACATAGCCCGGCAGCACAAGGTTCACAACCACGATGATCACAGCGAGGATCACGTACTTCCAAGCGGCATCCTTGAAGCTGGAGTCAGACTTGAACACCCACTTCATCTGCACGAAGAAGTTCACCACCTGGGCGAGCGCCTCGGCAAGCAGGAAGGTGAGGAAGCCGCCCAGACCGTTGCCCTGAGTGTCGTAGTTGAAGATCAGGAAGTGGAACGGCTGCGTCAGGCCCATGCCACTGATGAAGATGGCGGTGCCGATCCACGTCACCACGAAACGGGTGATGGTGGAGATGTTCGACAGCACGTTGAACAGGATGAACTCCCAGATGT
>OGXR01001613.1_pt1 | contig 16169 bp, 15 predicted proteins | sample 1576331 | NCBI WGS metagenome assembly OGXR01 (sample SAMEA3541473, study PRJEB24748) | human gut metagenome | biome: human gut; feature: human-associated habitat; material: faeces | place: China | collected 2012 | reverse complement strand
CGCCTCCTTTAACTCGTGATCCTGCTACTGAAGGAACGTGGAAATCGGATGCATTTTGGGGTGTCGCAGGTATGGATTACAGATTTGACTTATCAAAGAGTGGTAGCCAGTGGAAAATTTCTAATGCACGTGATTTAAATACCTACTGTGTTGGCGGAACGGTTGAAGATGAAAGTTTAGCCATTGGCCGTGCAACATCTACCTCAAGCAAAGCGGCCGAAGTGACTGGCTCTATGAGAGCAAATGTAGTCGGCGGAGTAGGAACACTTTCTTTCGCTTTAAGAACGGAAGTTTTTAATGGAGAAGTTTCTACCGTATTAAATTAAGAATAATATAAGTAGAGTCCTATTCAAAAAGGTGTTGATGTAAATATGTCGGCAATGTCTATATTTTTTCTAGTTGTATGCTCCGTCCTTGGACTTGGTGTTTTATACTGTATAGCTCGAATTATAGGATGGCTATTCAATCAGATAAAAAATAATGCTGATTAAGTGAAAGCAATTATACAATTTAAAAGGGTTGTTTTTCCGAGAACCACTCGCTCCCATTATTCCAACAAATTCTCCCCTTTTTACTTCAAAACTAATATTATCAATGGCTTTTATTAAATTGGATTTATTACCATAGTATTTTTCAATGCCTTTAGTTTCTAATACATTTTCCATTCTTAATATTCCTCCTTTATTTGCTATACCCATTGTAATACCTTTTTTTATTTCTTACCATCGATTTACATTACAATAATCTTACTTTTTTGTAAGATTAGACAAAGGCTACCTTTTGATAGCCTTTGTCTATAAATTATTCTCTTACTTCTTGTATAAAACTACCTTTTGGAAATATAATTCTTATTTCAGTTCCAATATTTTCTTTTGAATCTAGTTCTATTTTTAATCCTAATTTATCACATAATTTCTTACATAGATATAATCCTATGCCTGTTGACTTTTGTCCTACCTTTCTGCCATTTGTTCCTGTAAAGCCTTTTTCAAATATTCTTACTGTTTCTCCTTCTCTTATTCCTATTCCATTATCTTTTATATATAAAACCGTATTTTCTTTATTACTTTTATCAAATATTTCAATTTCTTTGTTATTAGACTTTCCATACTTCACGGCATTTTGTATTAATTGATTTATTATAAAAACACACCACTTAGAATCTGTATAAACTTTTCCTTTTAATTCATGCAAATTTAATTTTACTTTATTTTGTAACAAACTTCTTTTATTCTTTAATATCGCTGTGTTTACTATTTCTTTTAAACTTTGCTTTTTAATATAATAATCTTTTTCCGTTACATTGCTTCTGGCATAAAACAAGGCCTGTTCTATGTAATTTTCTATTTTATCTAATTCTTCATCAATGCTCTCTGTTACTTCAGATTTATTATTTTCTATAATCATTTTTCCTGTAGCTATAGGTAATTTTATTTCATGAATCCATAATTCAATATACTCTTTATACTCTTCAGTTAAGTGCTTATAATTGTTTACATTTTCAAGCATTGATTTTCCTGTTTCTTGTAATATTTCCTTTAAAATCTTGCCTTCAAAAAAACTTGGATTATTTACAATTTCTGATATTAAATATTTCTCATCTAAATCATCCAATTTTCTTTTTAAGTTATTATAGTAATTGCGTTTTTGGTAGTATTCTATAAAGAAACATATAAGAAACCCTATAAATGGAACGATCCCAATATATATTCTTACAAATATATGTATATTAAATGGAATCATTAATATTTCTGAAGTTACAACAACAAACAATAACATTAAAACATAAGAAATCTTATCTTTTATATAATCTTTAAAACTCATTTTAATATGTACCCCTGTCCTCTTTTAGTTTCTATGCAGTCTTTCATTCCTAATTTTTCTAGTTTGTCTCTTAGCCTCTTCATATTTACTGATAATGTGTTATCATCAATAAAACTTTCACTTTCCCATAAGTAGTCCATTATCTCATCTCTTGATATAATTTTATCTTTATTTAATATAAGATAGTGAATTATTTTTAATTCGTTTTTAGTTAACTCAATCTTTTCATTTTCTTTTTCTATAATACTTTTAGAAATATCTAAAGTAAGTCCATTATAATTAATCTTATTTTGATGTACCTCCATATTCAGAGCCCTTTTAAGTAGCCTTGATACCTTAGCAAGTAAAATTCGAATATTGTATGGCTTAGTTATATATTGGTCCGCCCCATTATTTAAACTTATTAGTTCATCTATTTCATTGTCTCTACTTGTTACCATTATAATAGGCACATTAGACATCTTTCTTATTTCTTTGCAAATGTATTCCCCATCCAAATTTGGTAAGTTTATATCTAGCAAAATCAAATCAGCACTTTTCCTCAATATATCCTCTATTGGATTTTCAAAACTTTTTAAGTAACAAGATTCATATCCATTGCTATTTAAAAAAATGTTAAGTTCATTTCGTAATTTTTCGTCATCTTCAACTATTAGTATTTTGGCCATTTTTTCCTCACTTTTTATATTTTAAATATTAATTTACTATAACAAAATTTTTTTCATTATATAATATATAGCACTGTATAACTTTAATTTTGTTTTGTCAATATATATTATTAAAAGATAATGTTTCTGAATATATCACTGCTTATATCTATAATTTCTTTTATTGGAATTTTTAAATCATCTTGCATTACTATTGCTTGATTATAAGTATCAATTTTCTTTATTTTATTTTTAATTGTTTCGTATTTTCCACCATCTTTTCTTTCGTCTGGTATAAAATACGTTATTTCAACATCAGGATTATTTGATAACACTTCGTGAATTACTTGAATTTTAAAGTCAAGATTTGATTTTGCTTCTTCATTTAGTTCTATTCTTTTATCGGTTAATCTTGCTGTTTCTTTAACCTGACCTTCATAACCAGTCAAAGCCGCAAATGGTGCAAATTTGGCTGACCTTTGATATAAACTCATTTTAGCATGTTTAGAAACTGGTCTTGATAAATTTATTATATCCTCGTACTTATCCATTATCCCTTGTGACCTCCTACCTGTTCATTTCTTTCTATTGTTGTTCCTCCATCTTCAAAATTCATTCCTTTTAAAATAGCATTTTTCCCATATTTTTTCTTTATATCTAAAATTGATTTTTGTAATTCATGTTCTTTTTTCTCTTTTTCTTGTTCCTTTTTCAGTTCTGAATAATCAGTAAATAAATCTATTTGTTCAAATGTTTGTTGACTTCTCACATCATTTTCATTTATTAAATTATTAGCCGATATATTGATTCTTCTTGTTAGTAAATTTTTATCTATAATTCTTTCATATAACTTAATTACTGCCTCACCAATAATTTTACTAGAAGAAGTATAATGGTCAATGTTTTGTGTACCATGCGCATGTTTTGGAACACTTCTACCATATCTATCTATTGTAATTTCACCTTTATATTCTATAAAGGAATCTTTAAGATTTTCTATATCATACCCAACAGTTAAAACCAATTGATTGGTTACCAAGTGTTTATCTACTAAATCAAGAGCTAATAATTCTGTCATCTCTTTTATAATTAATTTTGTTTTTTCATAGTTATATGGGCAATGTAATACTTGACCTGAACATAAACTATTTGTAGTAGGAACATATGATTTAATACTTTGTATTGTACATGGCTCGTATCCCCATGCATGATCTATTAATAACTCTGCATTTACTCCAAATAATTTGAAAAGCTTATCTTCCTTGGTTATTGAATATCTGGCAACATCTCCCATTGTATACATATTATTTTGTTCAAGTTTTTTAGCTATTCCTTTTCCAACTCTCCAGAAATCTGTTAAAGGTTTGTGGTTCCATAATTGCTTTTTGTACATTTGTTCATCTAAACAAGCTATTCTCACTCCGTATTTATTTGCTTTTGCATGTTTAGCAACAATATCCATTGCAACTTTTGCAAGATATAGATTAGTTCCAATACCGCAAGTTGCCGTAATTCCTGTAGATTTATATACGTCATGAACTACTTTTGTTGATAATTCACTTGCTTTCATTTGATACGTTTGTAAATAATGGGTAACATCAATAAATACCTCATCAATTGAATACACATATATATCATCTGCTGAGAAATACTTTAAATAAATATTATATATTTCTGTACTATACTTCATATATTTCTTCATTTGAGGTGGTGCAATTATATAATCTAATTCTAATTCAGGATGTTTTTTTAACTCACTATCTTCATACGATTTTCCCTTTAACATATGACCAGGGGCATTATATTTTCTATTTGCATTCACTTCTTTTACTTTTTGTATAACTTCGAATAATCTTGCTCTTCCTGGTATTCCATATTGTTTTAAAGATGGACTTACTGCAAGACATATTGTTTTTTCTGTTCTGCTATTATCAGCCACAACCAAATTTGTTGTTAGGGGATTTAATCCTCTTTCTTTGCACTCTACAGAAGCATAAAAGCTCTTTAGGTCAATAGCAATAAAAAAACTTTGTTTTTGCATAATCCACCTCCAATACTCATTTTATTATGATTATAGCATTAAATTTTACATTTGTAAACACTTGTTTGTGATCTTTCTAAAAAACAAACCAAAATTGTTAAATTTTTATATAACAATTCTGGCTCTCTTCAATATAACTTATATACATACCTTATATTTTTTCAGCCTATTTTTCTAATCTCATATATAAAATTGGATATTGTGTTATCTGAATACAAAGGAAATACCTCTGAGCTTTAGTCAGCTCAGAGGTGTTTGTAGGTCTAGCCTTCTTTTACCGAGTAATATTCTCGGTTTGGTACAAATTCAAGTTTCTTGTTTGCAACAGTTTTTCCTATGTCTACCTGATGAGTAGCTATAAGGAGTATCTTGTCCTTGCAATATTCTTTAATAAAGTTCAATGTCTGAAGAGTTATTGTATCATTCAGTGCATTAGTTGCTTCATCAAACCCTATAATTTGAATTGTATCATCCATGTTGTAAAGTAGCCTGGTTATTGCTAAGCGTTGTTTTTGTCCTGTTGAGTAATCACCAATTGAGGATCTTTCAAGATATCTAAACACGTCCTCATCCTTTTCAGAAATTTCTTCATACAGATGAAGTCCCTTTAAGATGTGAACTATTTTATCTCGATCAACTTCTTTATCAAATGTGATCTCAGACAAAACATTGCTACAACCAAGTTTACCATCTGTTTGGTGCATCAAAGTATTTACTGAGCCATTTTCTTTTCTCTTGTAATAAAGTTCAAAACCTTCGAAAGATATCATACCTGCTATCATTTTCATAAAAGTACTTTTTCCAGATCCAGTAGGTCCTTCAAGCAGTACGATGTCTCCAGGTACAAATTCAATAAAGTTTTTGTTCTTTAAGGAAAAGGGTATTTCAGTTCCAATTACTTGATACTGAACATTAAATGCTGGTACAGTTACTTTCTCTATTACACCGTAATCTCTAGTTTCTTTTTGGTCTTTCTTATCATATTCTTGCATAATCTCTGAGAAATCTGATTCATAGGTCTTTATGTTTTCAAGAATCTCTTTTGTATCCTCAATAGTATATATAATAGAATTTACTCTATTCATAATTTGAGAATAAATAGCTACAAGTGTTATGATAGATAAAACCGTCTCTAAATTAACATTTGCTAAACCAGTTTCAGCAACTTTTATTGTCAGAATAGCAATCGTTGCTAATGAATCAATAATGCTATCATAGAGGTTCACTTTATTAAGACCCTTGCGATCTTTTTTATCAAGTGAACATCTTGTCTTCGTTGCCTTTATGTACTTATCTGCCATATACATTGCATGTTCTGAATTAACTGGCTCGATATTCAAAATATCATTCAATGCCATTTCTGCATTTTCAGAACACTTTTTACGATTTCTCCTAGAACGATCTCTTACTTTATTTCTCTTTATTGAGAATAAAACAGAAAATATGGAAACTACAACAATGATTGTGATAAATAATAAACTATTCTTTATTTCCATAATTGTAACCATTACAAATCCTATAAACATACATATTACAGAAATAATCTGAAAGATGTTTCTCGGAAGTCCTGTTTTAAAATCCCAAACATAAGAGATATAGTTTTTACTAGATAACAACAAAGCATTTGTTGACATCTTTTCCTTTGAGTTCGTTTCTGTATTTATGCGCCAAACTTTGCCTCTAACCTTAAGAAGAATTTGTACAACAATATTAGTAATAGCAGTTGTGTAATGTTCTCTATAAGTTGTATGAATATCATCCATCCATAAAGAAATAGATGTGTCCAAAGTTCTTTGCATGTAGTATATCGCTATAAATACAAGTCCTAAGATGATATTGCCTTCTGCAATTTGATCTTTGCCTAACTGTAAAAAGAATGCAAGCATATCAAAACCAAATGAGGAAATTATTCCAAGTATGGTAGTGATAACAGTTTCCTTTACTATGTCTTTGGGAATGCGTATTGTTTCATGTCTTATCATTAAGTAATCTTCCTTCCTTAAATGTCATATCCTACAAACTTTCCTATTCAACAAGAGATTAACTATATTATACCATTTTTTACACTTTATGTAAATTATGGTATAACTTTATTATTTTTTCAATATTTTTATATTTATATTTCACTTTTATTACATATATATTACATTTATATTACATTTGTATTACACTGTTTTACTTCTTTATTTACATACAAAACCAAGTAATTTAAAACAAATTACTTGGTTTTGATTAGTTTATATATTTATATTTATTCTTTTACAGAATTATCGTTTTTGCTTTGGTTTTTCTTTATAATTTCTACAATAAGAGTAATTATTCCAAGTACAACTGATAAAGCTATTAAAATAAATGTGTTTTTACCTATGAAATTTGTACTAGTATTTATTAAACATTCTTTAAAAATACTAATACTGTATGTCATTGGTAATAATGGATTTAAGAATCTGAATCCTTTGTCTATTGTTTCTACTGGGAAAGTTCCTCCTGCTGCTGCAAGTTGTAATACAAGTACGATCAATGCTAAGAATTTACCTATATCTCCAAAGTTTCTTATTAAGAATTGAATAATTGTCATAAATGCCGCTCCAACTACTCCACACTCTAGGCAATAAATTGCCATATTAGTTACTTCAAATCCTAAACCTAATTTTAATATTAATCCAGTTAAAACACCGTCTACTAAGCCTATTCCAATGTATAATAAGTTTTGTAATATTTTATTTTTTTCGCTGTGGTCTAATTTTCCAAATCTATGTCTTTGGTCATAATATAATACTACGTAGCACATTAATGCACCAACCCATAAGCCTATTGATAAGAATAACGGTGTGAATGCTATACCGTATGAGTCTACTTTACCATATGGCTCTTCTTTTATTTCTACTGGATCAAAAACGAAATCATTTAATCCATTTAATTTTGATATTTCTGTTTTTGATTCTTCTAAGCCTGTGTCTATTTCCTTTTTAAATTTAGCAACGCCTGTTAGTAAATCTTGGCTTCCTGTTAATGCAGATTGACTACCTTCATTTAATTTGTCTAATGCTGTTTGTACACTTGCTGAACTTTCATTTAATGTTTGTAATCCATTTTCTAAAGATTTAGAACCAACTTGTATTTTTGCTTCACCATTTTTTAAGTTGCTAACACCTGTTTTTAATTTTTCTGTTCCGCTCTTTACTGATGTTAATACTCCTTGTAGTTTCTCTATGTTCTCTGTTAATCCAAATATCTCTGCACTTTCAGTTTCTAACTGTTTTACTCCTGCACTAAGAGTGCTTGCTACTACTTTTAATTTTTGGCTCTTTTTTGTTAGAACTACTGAATTATTAGAAATCTCTGTACCAGTAGTTACTATATCTTTTTTAGTTTGTTTATCTAAAACAGTTTTGGCTTTGTCTGCTAATTCTTTAACTTTTGTATCACTGCCATTTAAAGTATTATTATATTCTATGATAGATTTTAATATTTCATTTTGTTCATCATCTATTGATTGAACATCTGAAACATATCCTTTAATATCTGTATTTAGCTTATTTGAATCTGTTGTATAATCATTTACTTCTTGTTCTAGAGTTTTAGATCCAACGTCTAATTTTTTTATTGCACCTGTTAGTTTATTGATTTTTTCCCCAGAGTTTTCAGATATTGATTGTACCCCTTGGCTTATTTGTCCAATAGTTTCATCTAATGTAGAAGCTCCTGTATTTAAGCTATTTATTCCGCTATTTACTTGCTCTAAACCTTTATTTAGCTCTTTGCTTCCATTATATGCACTTTCTACTCCATTGTTAAATTCTGCGTATTTTGTATCTAATTCTCCAATTCCGTCTTTTAAACTTCCTAAACCATTTTTTAAGCTTGATGTTCCATTATATATTTCATCTGCTCCATCTGATATTTTTTGCAAGCTATCTGGCACATCCGCTAATGAATCACTTAAAGTAGAAACAACTTCTTTTCCAACTTTGCTTTGTAATTCCATCTCTGTTGCTGTTACTACTTTATTAATTATTTGTGAAGCTAAATAGTTGCTTTGTTGATTTGGTGAATATGTTATTGTTGCAATTTTTTTATCTTCTTCTTTTGCACTTTCTAAACATTCAGTAAAGTTAGTAGGTATTGTTATTACAGCATAATATTCATTGTTTTGAAGTCCTTTTTCAGCTTCTTCTTGACTTAGTTCACTAATGTCTATAACGTCCTTGTCTTTTAATTCTGTTACAAGTTCATTACCTTGATTTGTACCATTTACTCCTTTATCTAAATTTACTATGGCTATTTTCATGTCTTTTACGTTTCCATATGGATCCCAATATGATTTTAAATAAAAGAAACTATAAATCAATGGAATACATAATACAACTGCAAAAATAATTATTTTAAAAATTTTGTTATTTTGAATTTTTTGCATTTTTTTCATCTTCCTTTCCTTTTAATCCATTTAATAAAATGTTTAGGATATTATCAGCTATTTCCTTTTCATCTAGCTGTTTGTAATCCTCACTCCAATCTATCATTAGTGCAATATACATTTTGTATATTAAGAAAGTCATAATATCTACGTTTTCTACTTTTATTTCACCTTTTTGAATTGCTAGATCTAATTGTTTTTTTATATAGTTTTGAATTTCTTTATCAATTATTGCTAAATTTCCTTTTAGATTATCATTTCTTAATATTTCAGATTCTCTAAATAGCATTTTTAAGAACTCACAATTCTTTTTATATATTAGTAGGTTACATATTACTTTATGAACTGTATCTATAAAACTTAGATTTTTGCTTTCTACGTCTTCTATTATTTTTTTCATGTTGTTTAACTCTTCTTTAATACAGTATTTTAGTAATTCTTCTTTGCTTGAAAAGTATGTATATACTGTCTTTTTAGTAACTCCGGCTTCACTTGCAATTTCATCCATAGATACTTTTTTAAAACCATATTTAGTAAATAATTTTTTTGCTGCAGTTATTATTTGATCATCTTTCATTTTATCTTCCTCCTCAATACACTTGTATACTGTTTCGGTATATTAGTATACTCTCTTTTATTTGTTTTGTCAACTATATTTGTGTAATATTATTTACTATTTATTATTTAACTATTATTTTTTAGTTTATAGCTGTTTTATAATATTCTGAATTGCTTTGTATAGTTAAAGTAGAGTTCTTAGCGGTAAATGTTCCTGTTCCTTCTCCAGCATCTCCAGACATAGATTGGTAAATCATTATTCCTGCTTGATCTGTATCTCCTCTGTTTTCTTTTCCACTTGCATTTAAATTTAAATCAGTTACTGTTGCTGAATTTTTACCTTCTATTACAACCATTTGTGACCCGTTTGCAGTTCCTTTTGTATTTGTTATTGAGATATTTCCTGTTGAATATATAACTGGTGATCCACTTCCTGTTGTTGTTATTGTAGAATCACTTATTGATATTTTTGAATTTGATCCTGTTGAAAATACAGCATTACTGCCTTTAGCATTGGTAGATATTGTTGCATTTTTAATTGTTGCAGTTGAGGTTTCAGTTACTAAAATTTTGATAATTGTAATTTAACCCTAAAAGCTTAAAAGAATATTAAATATGAAAAAAATAGCAGATCTACTCTGCTACTTTTAATTCTAAACTTGTTTTATTTACAATATCGCATATCAACTCAACTGCATTATCTATTCCAATTGAATCGCTATTAATACATATATCATAATTAGAAGGATCTTTCCAGTTGTTTTCTGTATAGTATTTATAATGATTTGCTCTTAGTTTGTTTATTCTTGATATTTCCTTTGTTGCATGTTCCTCACTCATCCCATAAAATTTAGTTGCTCTTTTAATTTTATTCTCCATGCTGTTATTTATAAATATTCTTATTACATTTTCTTTATCTTTTAATATAAAGTCTGCACATCTTCCAACTATAATACATGATTTTTTTTCTGCCACATCTTTTATTAATTCAGATTCTTTTATGAATAGTTCGTCAGCATTTGTTAATCCAGCATAATATCCATTATTAAGATTATCTAATACTGTTCTTTTTTGCTCATTATCTTTAATATATTCTGCAGATAGTCCTGTACTCTTTGCTATTTCTTCAACAAATTCTTTATCATACAATTTAATTCCAAGTTTTTCTGATACTAATTTTCCAATATATCGTCCTCCAGAACCATATTCTCTTGATATAGTTATTATCACATGTCTTCCTGTTTCTTTTTTACCTACTAATTGATCTTTTACACGCTCTTTATTTTCTAAATTTACGTTTTTTAAATTTTTAGCTTCTCTTACTAATAGAACTACTGCTAAGATAAAGGCTAATCCATCTGCAACAGGTCCGGCAATTAATACTCCTAGTATTCCATAAAAATGGCTAAGTATCATCATAGCAGGTATTAATATTGCAATCTGTCTCGAAATAGATAATACTGCACTCTTGGTGCTTTTTCCTATGGCTTGGAAGAATATTCCTGACGGAATTTGCACTCCATTGCATATACACAATAGTAAGTATATTCTAAATGCCAAACAAGCAAAATCTATATAGTTTTTATCTCCACTACCAAATATTAGTATTAATTTGTCTGGCATAGTTTGGAATAGTATAAATGCTATAGTACTTATAACAGTACTTGCTGTTAATACAATTTTTAGTGTTTTCTTAACTCTATCAAATTTTTTAGCTCCACAGTTATATCCTAGTATTGGCTGACTGCCAACTGCAATTCCAACTATTATACTATTTAATATTTGATTTATTTTCATTACTATTCCCAATACTGTTATAGGTATCTCTGCACCATATTCACTTTCTGCACCATATTTTCCTAATAAGTTATTTTCTACAGTCATAACGCACACAAAGCTCATTTGAGTAATAAAACTACTTATACCAAGTGCCATGATCTTTTTACATATACTTGCTTTTAGTTTAAAACATTCTTTTGATAATTTTATAGTCTTAAATTTTCTTATATAAAGTGCATTTAAAATAAATGTTAGTATTTGACTTATTACTGTTGCAACTGCAGCCCCTTCTACTCCTTTATGAAGCACAAAGATAAATATTGGGTCTAATATTGTGTTTAATATAGCTCCTGATACCATTGTTATCATAGAATATTTTGGATTACCATCTGCTCTTATTATTGAATTTAAAGTAGTTCCAATCATTGAAAATGGAAAACCTATTGCTATTATTGTTCCATATGCCATGGCATAATCTTTTAGATTCTCTGTACAACCAAATATTTTTAAAAAATATGGTAAGAAAACCAATGTTATAACACAAAATAGTATTGAAACTATTGTTGAAATTAGTATTCCATTTCCTATTCCAACTTCCGCTTCTTTTTTCTTTTTCTCACCAAGTTTCAAGCTTAAATATGCAGAAGCACCATCTCCGAAACATTAGCGAAAATGCTAATCCTATCATAACTAATGGAAATACTACGTTTGTTGCTCCATTTCCTAAATATCCAACTCCCTGCCCTATAAAGATCTGGTCAACTATATTGTATAATGAGTTAACCAACATTGAAATTATGCAAGGTATTGAAAATTTTCTAATTAATTTTCCTATTTTTTCTTTTCCTAATATGTTCTCTTCTTGTTCCATTTTATACCTCTTATTTATTATTTTTGTTATAATCAACTTATTTATTTTATACTAAATGTCTAAAAAAGTCAAACTCTATATAGGTTCATTTCTATACAGTTATAGTATTTTCTATAATTCTTTTATGTGATTTTTCTAGAAATTTAATATGTATTTTTATTAGCTTAAAACCAATTGCAGTTATATTTTTGTTATGATATAATCTAAACGAAAAAACGTTGAGGTGAAAACTTATGATAAATATAAATGTTGAACAAAACCCTGAATTTGTTAATTCTTTTTTAGACTATTCTATTACTATTTTAAATAAATCTCCAAACTCTGTTAAAGAGTATAATTACGATATTAATATGTTTATTAAATATATGATGATTCATTTTAATATGACTAATGAAACTGATTTTGAAAAAATATATATAAAGAACTTTACTCCTGATGATTTGAAGAAAATTAAACAGGAGGACATAATGTCTTTTGCTTCTTATCTAGCTTTAAATAGAGGATCAAACCCTGCAACACGTGCTAGAAAACTGTCTACTATACGTATTTTCTTTGCATATCTTACTCAAAAAACAAATATTCTTGAGATTAATCCGGCACAAAATATTGAAACCCCTAAAAAGGAAAAGCGTATGCCAAAATACTTATCTCTTGAGGATAGTAAAAAACTCTTATCTGTTGCAATGGATGAGAACGATGAAAATAAAGAACGTGACTATGCAATAATAACTATATTTTTAAATTGTGGGCTTCGTCTTTCTGAGCTTGTTGGTATAAATATTAAGGATATAGATTTTAGTGAATATAAATTGAATGTTATAGGTAAAGGTAATAAAGAGCGTACTATATACTTAAATAAGGCATGCGTAAATGCAATCCAAGAATATCTTAAAGTACGCCCAACTGTTAATGTTAAAAACGATGAAAAAAAATCTCAAGATGCCCTATTCTTAAGCAGGAGACTTGAGCGTATTAGTAGAAGGACTGTACAATATATAGTTAACCGTGAGCTTCTAAAAGCAGGTCTTGATACATCAAAATATTCTACTCATAAATTAAGACACACAGCTGCTACTTTAATGTACCAATATGGTAAAGTAGATATAAGGGCTCTTCAAGAATTATTGGGTCATGAGAGTATTTCAACTACTGAAATATATACTCACGTTAATAATGAACAGGTTAGAAACGCTGTTGAGTCTAACCCTTTAGCTAATTTATAATAATCAGGAGAAAATCATATGATAAATAAAATAATGAATATAACTTTAAACATAATAATTTTTTTAGTACCAATCTTAATAATTCCTAAAGATTTAAATATAGCTCCATATAATATACTAAAAATTTCTGTATTACTTATATGTGGAATTATCTTGCTTATATGTCTTTTTTTAAAAAGGAATATACAACTTGATAGAGCAGATAAAGCATTGTTGGTATTTTATGTTTTGATTATACTAAGTACCATATTTTCAATAAATACTATAACATCTATTATAGGTGCTAATAATCGATACGAAGGGGTTTTAACTTTTACAGTGTATTTTTTAACATATTACTGTGCAAAATATTATTTTGAATATAGCAAATTAACAAAGTATTTTGCAATTACTACTATATGTCTCTGCTCTATTATTGGAATTTTACAATATTATAATATTTTTCCTTTGTATTATATATTTAATATTCCTTTTGATGCTAGTTTTGCATCTTCTACTTTTGGAAATAGAAATTTCTTTGCAAGTTACTTAGCTATAGTCGTTCCTACATTTATGACATTATATATTACCAAAAAGCAAAAATCCTATTTATTTGTTAGCTTATTGTCTTTCTTTGCTATAATTGTTAGTATGACTAGAGGTGCTTGGGTTGGAATTGCTTTTGCGTCTATCTTCGGATTAATATATGTTATTAAACATATAAGCAAAGATATTATAAAAAGGACCATTCATATTATTATTGGATTTTTAATAATTTTCATTTTCGTATTACGCCCACCTCAATTTTTATTTAATTTGATTCCTAAATACACAAACTTAGATACTTTAAATGATAGAATTGATTTAATGCAAACTGAACTTCAAACAGCTATAGAAAATAAAAAGGTAAGTAAAAGTTTTGGAAGTAGTCGAATTGAAATATGGTCAATGGTATTAAATGTAATTGTACAATCTCCTTTAATGGGTACTGGGCCAGATACATTAGCTGATGCTATTTTATATATGGATACACATAATGCTATAAACTTTATGCTAAATCATGGATGTCATGTAGATAAAGCTCATAACGAATATTTACAAATTGCAGCAACAATTGGCATTCCAGCTTTGATTGCTTACTTAGTATTTATAATATTAATATGCATAAAAGAAAAGAATTTATTGAGTAATGATTCTACTTTTATATTAATGATTCCTATCATTTCTTATTTATTCCAAGCATTTTTTAATATTAGCACAATTGGTGTTGCACCTATATTTTGGTTTCTCTTAGGATTAGTACAAAATGAAGGTTTTAAGGAAAAACTGCTATAGAAGATATCTATAAATACATCATTTAAATATATAAGAATAAGAAACAAGAGAATTTATAATGCTCTTGTTTCTTTATATTTGTATATAATTATAATAACATTGGTTGTATTTGTTCAGCTTCTAGTGCATATTCTAATGTTGGAATAATGTATTTTGGATCAAAAACCAGCGATCGTGGCTTAGTTATTGGATTATCTTGCCTATATGGGACAAAATAAAAATGTTTTCTATTTAACAGTTTTCCTATATTCTCGGCTGCTCCAGATAAACCATCATTAGTTGATATTGCAATTACAAGAGGATTTCCGGTTACGCAAATGTGATTTTGTAGCCATTGAAGCTGGAGTATCTATTATTCCTCCTGCTATTTTTGCTATAGTATTTCCGAGTTGCAGGAGCAACTATCATAATATCAGTCATATGTTTAGGCCCTATTGGTTCAGCTCCTTGCATTGTATGAATAATTTTATTGTTAGTAATTTTCTCTATTTGATCTATAAAATCAGAAGCTTTTCCAAATTTAGTATCTAAGTTATATGCATTGTATGACATTATTGGTATAACTTCTGCTTCTTCTTTTACTATATTTTCAATTTGCAAAATGGTATTTTTAAATGTACAAAAAGTCCCGGTAATTTAGGTGCATAAACCATCAGAATATTTCCGGATGCTTGTGAAATGTATCCTTTCTTTTTATTAAAGTAGACTGACAATTTAGAAGCATCTGTTCCTAGATTTTCACCTTCTATTATAATTTTGGAGGAAAGATATCCTGAATCCGGATAAAAAGTGGTTAGTTTTAGAGGTCCATTATAATTTCCGCCTGATTTATCGTCATCCGAACAGGCAAACTGCATTATTAGGGATAATCCCATAACTATTGGCAGTAACGTTTGTGTGATTTTCTTTTTCATAAATAGTATTTAAATGTTAATACTCCTCGGCAAGGGGAGAGATTTAAGTTGCTAAATGTATACTTGGAGTAAACAGAGAACTCTCGCTTGGCGAGATCTCCGAGTGGAGTCCTAGGATGTGTTTTCCATGAAAATGATATTAGTTAAACTATTAAGGTTATTTCAAACTATTGTCTGTATAGGCAATCTTTCATTGTGTTTTCCTTGATATAGGATTTCGCTTCGTTGTATACATGATTAATTTTAATCATGTATTTTCTGTAATGTTGTGTGTACATTAAATAGTTTAATATTTATTTCTCCATAGGCATTATTGTTATTTTATTTATACTAAAAGGCTAACATATTATATCTTTTTTTTCTGCAATGCCGAACTGTGCTGTTTTGTTTCTATAAAAAATACAAATTAGATTATAGTTCTTGTGGAACTTGATATAATTATATGGAGAATAGCTAAATAGTAGTCTATGAGTTGCTTATGAATAAGAATGACTTTTATTATATTTTGAGTACTAATATAGAGACTCAAATTGTATTATTTTGATGAGTATTCGTTGGAAAAAACATTTTATTAGGAGGAA
>OGXR01001612.1_pt1 | contig 16172 bp, 16 predicted proteins | sample 1576331 | NCBI WGS metagenome assembly OGXR01 (sample SAMEA3541473, study PRJEB24748) | human gut metagenome | biome: human gut; feature: human-associated habitat; material: faeces | place: China | collected 2012 | reverse complement strand
ACGGCATCCTCCTCTGAGGCTGCCTCCACCTCCACCGCTGCCACTGCCGAGGCAGCCGGTGAGGGCTCCGGCGCTTACACCGGCACCCCCATCAAGATCGGCGGCATCGGCCCCGTCACCGGCGGCGCTGCCGTGTATGGTCAGGCCGTCAAGAATGCTGAGGAGCTGGCCGTCAAGGAGATCAACGCCGCAAACGGCAGCGACGTCTTTGATTGGAAGTTCGAGGACGATGAGCATGACGCCGAGAAGAGCGTCAACGCCTACAACACCTTGAAGGACTGGGGCCTGCAGGTCCTGGCTGGTCCTGTTACCACCACCCCGTCCATTGCCGTTGCCGCCGAGACCGCCAATGACAACCTGTTTATGATGACGCCTTCCGCTTCTGCGCCCACTGTCATCGAGAGCGGCGACAATGTGTTCCAGATCTGCTTTACCGACCCCAACCAGGGCGTTGCTTCTGCTGACTACATCGCCGACAACAAGCTCGGCACCAAGGTCGGCATCATCTATGACTCCTCTGACGCCTACTCCTCCGGTATCTATGAGAAGTTCAAGGCTGAGGCTGCTGCCAAGAACCTTGAGATCGTTACCGCTGAGGCATTTACCGCTGATAACAAGTCCGACCTGTCCACGCAGGTTGCCAAGTGCCAGGAGGCCGGTGCTGATCTGGTTTTCCTGCCCATCTACTATCAGGAGGCCTCCCAGATCCTGATCGCTGCCAACAAGAGCGGCTATGAGCCTGTCTTCTTCGGCTGCGACGGCATGGACGGCATCCTCTCCATTGATGGCTTCGACACCTCTCTGGCCGAGGGCCTGATGCTGCTGACTCCGTTTGCTGCGGACGCCCAGGATGAAAAGACCCAGGCATTCGTCTCTGCTTATAAGGAAGCCTACGGCGACACCCCGAACCAGTTCGCGGCTGACGCTTATGACGTTGTTTACGCCATCTACGAGGCTGTTCTGGCCGGCGGCCTCAACGGCGACATGGACGCCTCCGACATCTGCGATGCGCTGAAGACCCAGTTCACCAGCATGACCTTTGACGGCCTGACCGGCGACAGCATGACTTGGGACGCTTCCGGCGCTGTTTCCAAGGCTCCTAAGGCTGTTGTCATCAAGGACGGCGCTTACGCTGCTATGTAATTCCGGTACGGCGCACGTAAACTGAATTTTTCGTTGCCAATGGGGGCTGCCGGACATAGGGTTCGGCAGCCCTTTTTGGTTTGGTAGAAACAGGTCTTGACAAAAACACTTGTTTTTTGTAGAAATACAGGATAACCCATTGTTTTGCCCGCAGATTTGTGCTACTATGGATTCATATTTTCCTGCTTACCTGCGGTATAACGATCAGCAGGGGAAACGTTAGAGTGAGGTGTATTCCGCAATGCAATTTTTATCCTACCTGATCAACGGTATCAGTCTGGGCAGCGTTTACGCGCTGATCGCCCTGGGCTATACGATGGTCTACGGCATTGCCAAGATGTTGAACTTCGCCCACGGCGACGTTATCATGATTGGCAGCTATGTTGTGTTCTTTGCTTTTGGCTCTGCGGGTATGAACCCCGTGCTGGCCATTGTCCTTTCGATGGTCGTCTGCACCGTTCTGGGCGTTACGATCGAGCGCGTCGCCTACCGCCCGCTGCGTGAGGCCCCGTCTCTGGCCGTCCTGATTACGGCCATCGGCGTCAGCTACCTTTTGCAGCAGGTGGCCCAGTTGGCTTGGACGTCCAACCCCAAGAGCTTTATCTCTGTTGTCTCCGGGCTCAAGCCCATCAGTCTGTTCGGCGGGCAGCTGACCATCTCGGCAGAGACCGTCGTGACCATCATTGCCTGCATTGTCATCATGGTCGTGCTGATCTGGTTCGTCAATAACACCCCCGCGGGCCACGCCATGCTGGCTGTGTCGGAGGATCGCGGCGCCGCCCAGCTGATGGGCGTCAACGTCAACGCGACGATCTCGCTGACCTTTGCCATCGGCTCTGCGCTGGCCGCTGTGGCCGGTGCGCTGCTCTGCTCGTCCTATCCGACCCTGCAGCCCACCACCGGCGCCATGCCCGGCATCAAGGCGTTCGTGGCCGCGGTCTTTGGCGGCATCGGCTCTATCCCGGGTGCGTTCCTCGGCGGTATCCTGCTGGGCATCATCGAGAACCTGAGCAAGGCTTACATTTCGACCCAGCTGTCTGACGCTATCGTATTTCTTGTCCTGGTCGTGGTGCTCATTGTCAAGCCCACCGGCCTGCTGGGCAAGAAGGTCAACGTGAAGGTTTGAGGTGGCTGCTATGTTGAAAAATATGAAAAAGTCCACCAAAAGCAACGTCATTACGCTGGGCATTGTCGTCGGCTTCTATGTCCTGATTCAAATTCTGAGTGCCGCCGGTGCGCTGACAAACTCCTTCTCCGGCCAGCTCGTGCCCATCTGCGCCTATGTCATTATGGCGGTCTCGCTGAACCTGACCGTCGGTATGCTGGGTGAGCTGAGCCTCGGCCACGCCGGCTTCATGAGCGTCGGTGCGTTCTCCGGCACGCTCGTCTATGTCGTCATGTCCGAAAACGCCCCGCAGCCCCTTGCACTGCTGCTGGCCTTCGTGGTCGGCGGCACGGTGGCGGGTCTGTTCGGCGTGCTCGTCGGCATCCCCGTTCTGCGTCTGTCCGGTGACTACCTGGCCATCGTCACGCTGGCTTTTGGTGAGATCGTCAAGAACGTTATGAACGCCTGCTATCTGGGCGTGGATTCCCACGGCCTGCACTTCTCACTGAAGGATTCCGCCTCCCTGAATCTGGAGGCAGACGGCAAGGTGCTGATCAACGGCGCTATGGGCATCACCGGCATCAAGAAGGCGTCCACCTTCACCATCGGCATCGTACTGGTCATTATTACGCTGCTGGTCATTCTGAACCTCGTCAACTCCCGCGCGGGCCGCGCCATCAAGGCCATCCGCGATAACGAGATCGCCGCGCGTTCCGTCGGCATCCCCATCACGAAGTACAAGCTCATGGCGTTTGTGATCTCCGCCGTCTTTGCGGGCGTTGCAGGCGTGCTCTACGCGCTGAACTACTCCTCGCTGGTCGCGAAGAAGTTCGACTACAACACCTCGATTTTAATTCTGGTGTTCGTTGTTCTGGGCGGCATCGGCAACCTGCGCGGCTCGGTCATCGCCGCCGCCGTGCTGACCGTTCTGCCTGAGCTGCTGCGCAGCATGAACGACTACCGTATGCTGATCTACGCCATCGTGCTGATCGTGGTCATGATTTTCAACCAGAGCCCCGAAATGATTGCCCTGCGCAAGCGCCTGACCGCGCGCTTCCGCAAGGAGGATGCCGAGGGCAAGGGTACCAAAGACAAAGAGAAAAAGGGGGTGGCGTAAATGGCACTGCTGGAGGTCAGTAACCTGGGTATTGCGTTCGGCGGCCTGCAGGCCGTTGCGCAGCTCGATCTTTCCATTGAAAAGGGTCATCTGTACGGCCTGATCGGCCCCAACGGCGCGGGCAAGACGACGGTCTTTAACATGCTGACCGGCGTCTATAAGCCCACCGAGGGCAACATCATTCTGGACGGCAAGGACATTACCGGCCAGAACCCCGAGCTTATCAGCAAGTCCGGTATTGCACGTACCTTCCAGAATATCCGCCTGTTCAATGATATGACGGTGCTGGATAACGTCAAGGTCGGTCTGCACAACCAGATCAGGTACAATATGTGGACCGGCATCCTGCGTCTGCCTGCTTACAAAGAAAGAGAGCACGAGATGTACCGCGAGGCCATGAAGCTGCTCAAAATCTTTGACCTGGACAAGGAGGCCGACTACAAGGCCAGCCAGCTGCCCTACGGCAAGCAGCGCAAGCTGGAAATTGCCCGCGCACTGGCCACGAACCCGAAGCTGCTGCTGCTGGACGAGCCCGCCGCCGGTATGAACCCCAACGAGACCGAGGAGTTGATGCACACCATCCACAGCGTGCGCGACCAGTTCGGCGTCGCCATCCTGCTCATCGAGCACGATATGAACTTTGTCATGGGCATCTGCGAGGAGATCACCGTGCTGGACTATGGCCGTGTGATTGCCCGCGGCGACGGCAAAGCCATCCGCAACAACCCGAAGGTCATTGCGGCATATCTGGGAGGTGACTGACGATGGGCGAAATGCTTTCTGTCAAAAATATCAATGTTTACTATGGCTCGATCCACGCCATCAAGGACATTTCGTTCCATGTCAATGAGGGCGAGATCGTCACCCTGATCGGTGCGAACGGCGCGGGCAAGACCACGACGATGCACGCGATCTCCGGTCTGCTGAAGCTGCAGAGCGGCGAGATCGACTACTGCGGCCAGACCATCAGCAAGATGGAGGCGCACAAGATCATCCGCCTGGGCCTGGCGCAGGTGCCGGAGGGCCGCCGCGTGTTCAGCGGCCTGACCGTGCAGCAGAACCTGCAGATGGGCGCGTACACACGCCGCGACGGCAAGGAGGCCATCCAGAATGACTTCGACATGGTCTTTGACCTGCTGCCGCGTCTGAAGGAGCGCCGCAACCAGCCCGCCGGTACGCTCTCCGGCGGCGAGCAGCAGATGCTGGCCATGGGCCGCGCACTGATGTGCAAGCCCAAAATGCTGCTGCTGGACGAGCCGTCCATGGGCCTGTCCCCACTGCTGGTCAAGGAAATCTTCAAGATCATCCGCCAGGTCAACCGCAACGGCGTGACCGTGCTGCTGGTGGAGCAGAACGCAAAGATGGCCTTGGAGATCGCCAACCGCGCTTATGTTCTGGAGACCGGCACGATCAAGATGGAGGGTGAGGCCACCGAGCTCGCCAACAACATCGAGGTCCGCAAAGCCTATCTGGGCTGCGAATAAGTGCATACTAAAAAATCCTGTGTCCGCAAAAGGGCACAGGATTTTTTGCTATAAAGCCTCCCTTGTGGGGGCGAACATTGCTCGCCGCAGGGAAGCCGCACACACACGTAGGGGCGGATTCCATCTCCGCCCGGGCACATTGCGGCAGGAACTCAGTATTCCTTCCGCTTATAAATTCCCACGCATACCTTATAGCTCACAAAATACACCGCCAGCAGCCCCACAAACGCTGCAACCAGCCCCGTCAGCAGCACTTCGTCGGAGGCATTGAACAGCTGCATCAAATCGGGCGAGGCGGAAGCGACCAGCCCAATACAACCGCCGAGCACACCAAGGATCAGAAACAACCAGCTGCGGGCCTTGACACTGTTGAACCGATAGGACAGCGGCAGCAAAAGCGCGACCAACAGCAGCGCCATGCTGCCGCAGGCCAGCAGGGCTGCCAGACACTCGAGGGGCGGTACTTTATACGCGGTGTGCCAGAACAGCAGAGGCGGCAGCACATTGTTCAGCGCCACGATCAGCACCGTACACACTGTGCCCAGCGCCAGCCCGCACAGCCCAAACAGGTATTTGCTGCCCACAAGCTGCGCGGGTGTTACGGGCAGCGTGTGGGCGTAGATGTCCCAATGGGAGTTCTCGTCAAACGAAATCGTGGAGGTGATCAGAATGGAAAATAAAACGAGCAATGCATAGGCCATCCCGGTCTGCCCGGTCAGAATGCTGATGCCGCCGTAGAGAAACGCGATAAAAAATACAGTCTGTTTGTAGGAACTTGTCAGAGTGGCCCATTCTTTATACAAAAGCCCTTTCATTGTGCATCCCTCCCGCTGTAAAACCGCATAATATCATCGAGCCTTGCCGCGTCGCAGACGGCCTCCGGCAAAAGCTCCTGCACGGTGCGCCGTTCCCTGACCAGACTTTCACACCCATAGGCCCCGCGCCTGGTGAACACCACCAGCCCGGCGGGCAGGGAAGTCAGTACATCCTCGCCGCAGTGCAGCACGCCGTATTCCTGCAAAAGGTCATCCTTGTTCTCCTGAAACAGCAGCTGCCCGTTGTGCAGGTACGCGATGGAATCCGCAATCTGCTCAAGGTCCGCCGTGATGTGGCTGCTCATGACAATGCTGTGCCGCTCGTCCTGGATGAACTCCAAAAACAGGTCCAGCAGCTCACCGCGCACCACCGGGTCAAGACCGGCGGTGGCTTCGTCCAACACCAGCAGCTCGGGGTCATGGGCCAGCGCCGCAGCCAGGCTCAGTTTTAACCGCATGCCGCGGCTGTACTCTTTGAGCTTCTTGCCTGCGTCCAGACCAAAGCGGCGCAGATAGGCGGAAAAGCTGTCTGCATTCCACCGCGCACCGTACATTCCGGCCAGACTGCGCGCGACCTGCGCGGCGGTGAAGCTCCCGTAGAAAAAGGCATCCTCAAACACAACGCCAATCTTAGCGCGAGTGACGGCATCGGCAGGGGAGCCGCCCAGCAGGTCAACCGTGCCGTCATCCGCCCGATTGACGCCGCAGAGGATTTTCAAAAGCGTCGTCTTGCCTGCGCCGTTCTCGCCGATCAGCCCGACGATGCTGCCCGCGGGCACGGTCATATCAACCGGTCCAAGGGTAAAGTCTTTGTACTGCTTCGTGATGCCGCGTAAAGCGGCGGTGCTTGCTGCCATAGGTCAGCCCTCCCACAAAAGGTGCAGCGTCTCTGCAACCTCGTCATAGCCGATGCCGCCCAGTCGCGCGGCGTCCACCGCGCCCTGCAGGCAGTCCTCGACTTTTTTTAAATGCTCCTCGCGCAGCAGGGCGGGGTTCTGCTCGGCGACAAAGCTGCCCCGGCCCTGCTGGGTCAGGATAAAGCCGTCGCGCTCCAGATCCTCATACGCGCGCTTCGTTGTGATGACGCTGATGCGCAGCTCCCTGGCCAAAAGCCGGATGCTGGGCAGTGCGTCGCCGGGGCGCAGCGCGCCGGACAGGATCTGCTGCTTGATCTGCCGCGTGATCTGCGCGTAGATCGGCTCCTGCCCGGAATTGGAAAGATAAATCTGCATGGTAGGAAGCTCCTTCATCTCGAATTGTACATATTCGATATTTACAGTATATACACACTATGCACAGTTGTCAATAGAGAAATGTAAATATTAGAGCCTCCGGCTGGACTTGCCAGAAGGGGTTTGCTATACTGTAGATAGACAAATCGGAAATTGAGGAGAGAGCAGATGAAATACTTATACTTGCATGGATTGGGACAAAATGCAGGCAGTTGGAACAAGGTGATAGAAGCAACAGAAGTGTTGGATCATAGCGTATGCTTGGATTTGTCGGAAATGGTCAAAGGCAAAGCGGTAACATATTCCACCCTCTACTCTGCTTTTGTGGAATTGTGTGATGCAGAAAATGAGGAAATCATTTTGTGTGGTCTTTCCTTGGGTGGAGTGTTGGCACTTAACTATGCGATAGACTATCCCCAAAAAGTAAAGGCGTTAGTTTTGATTGCAGCGCAGTATAAAATGCCAAAGAGATTATTGAAACTGCAAAATGCACTATTTCGTTTTATGCCACAGTCGATGTTTCAACAAACCGGCTTTGGAAAACTCGATTTTATAAGTCTGTGTGACAGCATGGCGGAACTTGATTTTAGTGGTTCATTGAACCAAGTCTCCTGCCCTGTATTGGTCGTTTGTGGAGAAAAAGATAAAGCCAACAAAAGAGCATCTATCGAACTTGCAGATATTATGAAGCATTCCCAATTCAAAGAAATTCCGAGAACCGGTCACGAAGTGAATTTGGAATCTCCGGAAGAACTAGCCTCCTTATTGCGAAAGTTTTATAAAAGCATCTGACAACTTCCCGTTTGCCGCAATCTCCCGGCGGGGTAGGGTCACCCCGCCCTACGAACAAATTGGGAGTATCGTTGTAGGAGCGGTCAGTTTATCCGGCATGGCCAGCTCTATGCGGAACACATCGCTGCCCATATCGCCGATTGTGCAGACAACGCTGTACTTGCCGTCCTTCTCCTGCACGGTGGTGCGGTGGACGCGGCGCGGTGGTTCCAGCTGCGTATCTGCATCACGGCGTGCCCGGCCCCTATAGGCGTTTTGTCCGTTCAATGGTGCTTGCAGGAAATCTGCTGTAGGTAAAATTTCAAAATTCAGAAAGAAGGAGAAATCATGAAAAACAGAAAAACATATGCCATCATCTGTTGGATAGTAGCAGCTATAGCTTTTTTGGCGGCACTTTTGATAAGTGAAGGAAAGATAGAAAATGTAACGAAGCAAGCAGTCCTTTTACTGGTAATGGGGCTGGTCTGGCTAATTTTAGGAATCGTACATTGGGTCAAAAGCCACAAAAAGTAAATACAGCACTTTGGCGGTCCCCCGTTTACCCAACATACAAAATGCCCCTTCGTATGGCATAACCATGCGAAGGGGTGTTCTGCTGTTACTGTAATGCTGCCGGCGGGCGGTCATCCTCGCTGCCGGGCTGGGTAAGGGCGTTCAGCAGCTTCGGGAAAATATCACTGCCGTGCGCAATAAAGTTGTTCTTGATCATCTCAGCGGTCAGCTTATCCGGCATGGCCAGCTCCATGCGGAACACATCACTGCCCATGTCGGCAATCGAGCAGACCACGCTGAACTGGCCGTCCTTCTCCTGCACAACGGCGCGGTTCGACGCGGCGCGGTGCCGCCAGCTGCGGATCTGCATGACGGCGCGGATCGCGCTCTCCCGCACGGTGCGGGGCAGGTCGTAGGCCAGCGTGTCCGCCACGGTGGTGCCGCGGCGTGTAATGGTATACCGCCCGTCCTCGTCCACGGTGACAAGCTGCTGCTTTTCGACCTCGGCCAGGGCGTCGGCAAACTCAAAATAATTGACAAGCTGTTCCTGCAAAAGCGCACCCTGCATCGTTTCGCGCTTTACGGGGCCTGCCACTTTGACAAGGTAGCAGAGCAACATACGGATCTGCGTGTCGTCTGTAAGGCCGCCCGGGCGCACCCCGGCGGTGAATGCCTCTGCCATCGTAACCACTTCCTCGACAAAATTTCATCTATCTCATATTATACACGCCGCGGCGGGCCGTGGCAAGATGGAAAAATCCAAAAGTGACAAAAAGCGGACGCTAAAATCAAAATACCGTTTCGATCTGCTTGCGGCTCTGCGGTGTGGAGTAGGTCCACCGCTTGAGCCGCCCGCGGGTCACGAAATAGTGCGGCTCAAACCGCAGGGGCTGGCCCAAATTCTTGTTGACCACGACCAGTTTGATCTTCATTTTATCGGGCAGGATGTTCTTGATGTACACGCTCACGGCCTGCCCGGGGCGCAGTGTGGAGTCCGCCTCCGCCAGCCCTGCCAGGTTCGGTGCGATCTCAATAAAGACGCCGTATTCCTCGACGCTGCGCACAATTCCGACGACGGTCTCCCCAGCGGCAAAGCAGGCTGCGTTCTCGCTCCAGGTGCCCAGCAGCTCGCGCAGCGTCAGCACAATGCGCCCCTGCACGTCGCGGTTCTTGATGGCACACAAAAGCTGCTGGCCGACCTGCACCCGGTCCGCGGGCGAGGCGATGCGGCTGACCGACAGGCAGTCGATGGGCAGCAGCGCCGCAATGCCGCAGCCGATGTCGCAGAACGCGCCGAAATTCTCAATGTGGGTCACGGTGCAGGGGATGACGCTGCCGGCCTCCAGCGTGTCAAGGTACTGTGCCCGGCAGCGGCGCTGTGCCTCGGCGCGGGAGAGCAGGTAGTATTCCTCGCCGTTCTCGTCAAACTCGGTGCCCATGATGACAAAGCAGGTCGGGCGGCCCACTCGGGTCAGCACGGCAATGTCCTTGACGGTCTCGCCGGGTGCGGCGTCCACACAGTCCGCAAACGGCATGATGCCGCGCAGCCCGCCCAGCTCAAACCGCAGGCGGTGCCCTGTGTCGTAGGCCAGGGCTGTGCTTTGCAGCACCTCGCCGCTGGCCATGCAGCGGCTCAGCTCCTCGCGGCTCAGGTGGTTCGCATTGCGGCAAAGGCCTTCGGCTCGATATTCCAACATTTTCGGTTCCTCATTTCTTATAAGATTTGTGATGGGTTTGTGATTACTTACTAAACTTTTATGCGGGAGATTTGCAAAACAACACAGGCTGTACTATAATAAGAATGATATTTTTGAAAGAAAGGCGGTGTGCCGTATGGACGTACAGGTCGGGGACGTCATCCAGACCAAGAAGCCGCACCCCTGCGGTGCGAACCGTTTCGATGTACTGCGCGTAGGCATGGATTTCAAGATCAAATGCCAGGGATGCGGGCATGAGATCATGCTGCCGCGTGCCAAGATCGAGCGCAACATCAAAAAAGTTCTGCGCGCGGGGGAGCAGTAGCGGGGCTGCATAGGCGCGGCAGCATTCCCGGGCGGATGCTTGCATCGACCCGGGAAATGAACGGCGTCGTTATGTTGACGGGCGAACAAGGCTCGCCCCTACATCCCTTATGTAAAGGAGACCCCCATGCAGTCTTTTACCGAACTCTACGAGGTCGAGCGCCGCTATGAGGAGCTGGCCCACAGAATGTCCACGCCCGATGCGGCGGCCAACGCCGACGAGTACGCGCGGATGATGCGTGATTACAAAGAGCTTACCCCCCTGATCGAAGAATACCGCCGTTACACCGACTTGCAGCAGCAGGAAGCGGACGCAAAGGAAATGCTGGCCGCAGAGTCAGACCCGGCGTTTGCTGCTATGGTACAGCAGGAGCTGTGCGAAATTGGCCGGAATCTGGCACAGAGCGAAGAGAATCTGCGTCTGCTGCTCATCCCGAAGGACGCCGATGACGAAAAAAGCGTCATTCTGGAGATTCGCGCCGGTGCAGGCGGCGAGGAGGCCGCGCTGTTTGCCCACAGCCTGTGGCGCATGTACACAATGTACGCCGCCAGGCGCGGATGGCAGTGCGAGACGATCAGCGAAAACCCGACGGAGCTCGGCGGCGTGAAGGAAATCGTCTTTTCCGTCGAGGGGCCGGACGTCTACAGCCGCTTGAAATTCGAGAGCGGCGTCCACCGCGTCCAGCGCGTGCCCGAGACAGAGACGCAGGGCCGCATCCACACCTCCACCGTCACCGTGGCCGTCATGCCCGAGGCCGAGGAGGTCGAGCTGGAGATCAACCCAAAAGACCTGCGCATTGACACATTCCGCTCGTCGGGCGCGGGCGGCCAGCACATCAACAAGACGTCGTCCGCCATCCGCGTGACCCATCTGCCCACCGGTATGGTCGTGGAATGCCAAGACCAGCGCAGCCAGCGGGAGAACAAGGACCGCGCCTTAAAGGTCCTGCGCAGCCGTCTTTTGCAGCAGAAGCAGGACGCCTACGACGAGGAATACAACGCCCGCCGCCAGAGCCAGGTCGGCAGCGGTGACCGCAGCGAAAAGATACGCACCTACAACTTCCCGCAGGACCGCGTGACCGATCACCGCATCGGCCTGACGCTGCGTAATTTGCAGGGTGTGCTGGACGGCGACCTGGACCGCGTGGTCGAGCCGCTGATTTTGGCAGACCGGGAAGAAAAGCTGAAGCAAAGCAGTACAGAAGAAGGAAAATAAAGCTATGAAAACACAGGTTTTGCCCATCACGCCGGAGAGCGTGGCGCTGGCCGCCCGGCTTTTGCAGCAGGGTGAGCTGGTCGCCCTGCCGACGGAGACGGTCTACGGCATTGCCGCCGACGCCCGCAACGGCGAGGCCGTCAAGAAAATTTTTGAAGCGAAGGGCCGCCCGCAGGATAACCCGCTCATTGTGCATATCTGCGGCATGGAGATGCTGAACGGCATCGTCTCCGAGGTGCCCGAGCGCGCCAAAAAGCTGGCTGCCGCCTTCTGGCCCGGCCCGCTGACGATGGTCATGCCCCGCGGCCCCGAGGTCAGCGACGTGACCTGCGCGGGCCTTGACACCGTCGGCGTGCGGATGCCGTCCCACCCGGTAGTGCAGCAGGTCATCAAGGCCAGCGGCGTCGCGTTTGCCGCGCCGTCGGCAAACCTTTCCGGCAAGCCCAGCCCGACGAATGCGCCTGACACGCTGGCCGATATGGATGGCCGTCTGCCGCTGATTCTCGACGGCGGCGAGTCCAATGTCGGTGTCGAGTCCACCGTCGTCGCCGTGACGGGGGAGCACCCGATGCTCCTGCGCCCCGGCTACGTCACGAAGGAGCAGATGGAGGCCGTTTTGGGCGAGGAGGTCCTCGTCAGCCCGGCCATCCTTGAAAAGCTCAAGGACGGCGAGGTCGCGCGCTCGCCCGGCATGAAGTACAAGCACTACGCCCCCAAGGCGCAGGTCACGATCCTGCGCGGCGACTTTGCTAAATACAAAGAATTTATCAAGCAGCATACCGAACCCGGCGTCTGGGCGCTCTGCTTTGACGGTGAGGGCGCACAGCTGGGCGTGCCGTTCATCGAATACGGCAAAAACCATGATGGCGTGACCCAGGCACACCACCTGTTCACAGCGCTGCGCGATTTGGACAAGCACGGTGCGCAGGTCGTCTACGCCCGCTGCCCCGAGCAGGACGGCGTCTCGATGGCGGTCTACAACCGACTCATCCGCGCCGCGGCGTTCCGGGTGGTCGAGCTATGAAGGTAGTCGGCATCACAGGCCGCAGCGGCTGCGGCAAGTCCAGTGCGACAAATTTCTTGCGGGAAAAGGGCTATCCTTGTATTGATGCAGATTTAGTTGCGCGGGAAGTGCTGCTGCCCGGTTCGCCCTGCATTGCACAGCTGCAACAGGTGTTCGGCGCGGATATTGCCGACGAAAACGGCACGGTGCGCCGCCGCCTGCTGGCAGACCGCGCGTTTGCCACGCCGGAGGGCACGGCGGCCCTGACAGACATCACCCAGCCGGAGATCCTGCGCCGCATCGACGCCGCATTGGACGAGGCCCGGCGGGGCGGGGCGGACCTTGCCTTTGTGGACGGTGCGGTCATTGTCGGCACGCCGTTTGAGGCGCGCTGCGACGCCCTGATCCTGGTCACGGCCCCCTATGAGACGAGTGTGGCCCGCATCTGTGCCCGCGACGGCATCGCGCCCGAGATGGCCCGCCGCCGTCTGGATGCGCAGACCCCGCTGGAAACGCTGCGCGCCGCCGCCACGGCAGAGCTGGTCAACGACAGCACGCCTGATGCCCTGCGCGAAAAGCTGCGATCCGTTTTGAATGGATTGGAGAAGGAGGGAACATGCCAAAAGCCAAAAAGCGAAAAAGAAGCATTTTAGCACCGATCCTGGCGCTGCTGCTGGTGCTGGCCCTGGCGGGAACGCTGCTGTTCAGCACCTTCCGCGATAAGATCGAACACTGGGAATACCCGCAGCGCTTCACAGAGTACGTCGAGTATTACGCCGGGAAATACGGCATAGACCCGATGATTTTATACGCCTTCATCCGCACCGAGAGCAATTTTGATCCGAACGCGGATTCCGACGCCGGGGCCAGGGGACTCATGCAGATCACCGAGGTCACGTTCGACTGGATCAAGATGAAAATCGCCCCGACGGAGAGCCTGACGTTCGACGACCTCTACGACCCCGAGACGAATATCCGGTTCGGCAGCTACTTTGTCAGCTACTGCCTAGACCGCTACAGCGGCCATCTGGCCACCGCCGCCGCGGCCTACCACAGCGGCGTGGGCACCGTGGACGGTCTGCTCGGGCAGGAGGCGTACTCAACGGACGGCGTTACGCTGGACCATTACCCTTACCCGCAGATGCGGCTCTACGTAAAAAAAATCACCGAGAGCTATCAGCACTACTCGGAGATTTATAAATAATTTTTAGAAAGGATTCTCGAAATGAAAACCACCGAGGAACTGAAAAATCTGCTCTATAAAAATGAAACGGTAGCCGACGCGGCCCCCGATGCCATTGCCGCCGCGCAGGACTTTTGCGAGGGCTACAAGACCTTCCTGGACAACGCCAAGACCGAGCGCGAGGCCACGGCCTACAGCGAAAAGCTGCTGACCGCCGCCGGCTATCAGAAGTTTGTGCCCGGCACGAGCTACGCCCCCGGCACCAAGGTCTACACCATCAACCGCGAAAAGTGCGTGCTGGCCGCGACCATCGGCACGAAGAACCTCGAGGAGGGCTTCCACCTGAACATTGCCCACATCGACTCCCCGCGCCTCGACCTGCGCCCCGTGCCCGTGTTTGAAAAGACCGACATCGGCTACCTGCGCACCCACTACTACGGCGGCGTGCGCAAGTACCAGTGGCCCACCATCCCACTGGCCCTGCACGGTGTCATCTACCGCGCCGACGGCACCAGGGTCAACGTCTGCATCGGTGAGAAGGACGACGACCCCGTGTTCTGCATCACCGATCTGCTGCCGCATCTGGGTGCCAAGCAGAGCGCCAAGACGCTGGCCGAGGGCATTACTGCCGAGGACCTCAACGTCATCATTGCGTCCCTGCCCATCGAGGATAAGGACGCCGAGCAGCGCGTCAAGCTTAACGTCCTGGGCATGCTGAACGAGGCCTACGGCATCACCGAACGCGATTTCACCCGCGCCGAGATCGAGGTCGTGCCCGCCGGCCCCGCCCGTGACATGGGCCTCGACCGCTCCATGATTCTGGGCTATGGCCACGACGACCGTGTCTGCGCCTATCCGTCCATGCTCGCCCAGATCAACGTCGCCAACGTGGAGCGCACGAGCATCACACTCATCGTAGACAAGGAGGAGATCGGTTCCGTGGGTGCCACCGGCATGACGAGCCGCTTCTTCGAGAACACCGTCGCCGAGATCATGACGCTCGCCGGCGAGGATAGCCCGCTGGCCCTGCGCCGCGCGCTCGCCCGCAGCCGCATGCTCTCCTCCGACGTGTCCGCCGGCTTCGACCCGGGCTACGCCGGCAAGTTCGAAACCAAGAACGCAGCCTTTATGGGTCGCGGCCTGTGCTTTAACAAGTACACGGGCAGCCGCGGCAAGGGCGGCTCTAACGACGCCGACGCCGAGTATGTGGCCCTCATCCGCGACATCATGGACGAGGCGGGCGTGGACTTCCAGACCTGTGAGCTCGGCCGCGTCAACGCGGGCGGCGGTGGCACCATCGCCTACATCATGGCCAAGTACGGCATGAACGTCATCGACTCCGGTGTTGCCGTCCTGTCCATGCACGCCCTGTGGGAGGTCGCCAACAAGGCCGACATCTACGAGGCCTATCGCGGCTACAAGGCCTTCATCGAGCGCGCCTAACCAACCCTTCATCAGTTGCGGTGAAATACGGACTAAACTGGCCCATAAACGGCCAAAACAGACCGTATTCCACCGCAACTTCCTTTTTGGCAGAGGAGAGTCCATGCTGCAGGTCATCATTTCGCCCGCCAAGCAGATGCGTGCGGCCCAAGATGCTTTTGAAGTCCTGGGCATTCCACCTTTTGCGCACGAGACGGCTCACCTCCACCGCGCACTGCTAGATATCGAGCGGAATGAAGGCAGCGGTGGCCTGCAGGCGCTCTGGAACGTGAGTGACAAACTGCTGGGGCCTTGCCTCAACACCCTGCATGAGTTCCGGCCCATCCTGAATAACAGCGATCTCGACAATCCCGCACTCGCCCGCCACCTCTCCCCTGCCGTCATGTCCTATCACGGCATTCAATACCAGAGCATGGCACCCGAGGTGATGGATTCCGCGCAGCTCGCATGGCTGCAAGACCATCTGTGGATCCTCTCGGGCCTTTACGGATGCGTACGCCCCTTTCATGCCGTTGAACCGTATCGGCTGGAGATGGGCGCGAAGCTTGCCGTCGACGATGCCCGAGACCTCTACGCGTTTTGGGGCGACAAGCTCGCACGGGCCATCGCTCCGGCGGGCTCCAACATCACGATCGTCAACCTCGCCAGCATAGAGTATGCCAAAGCCGTTCTGCCCTGCCTCGCGTGCGACGCCACGGCCGTCACATGCCTCTTTGGCGAAGGCATTCGCAACGGCAAGCCCATCCAGCGCTCGACCGCCAGCAAAAAGGCACGTGGTTCCATGGTGCGCTGGATGGCAGAAAACAAGCTCGAGGATGTAAGCGGGCTCACCGCGTTTGACGTTGGTTATCGTCACTTTCCCGAGCTTTCAAATAAAAACACTTTGGTCTTCCTGAACGAACAGACCTTGTAGGACCACCGCTACTTTTGAATGTGCTGCCTAGGCACGGCGTCTATTCCGCCAAGCCGTCGGCTTTGGCAACTTCGTTTGTCGAGCCATCTTGGTAGGTAATCTTAACGTGCTCTACCTCGGACACCACAACACCCGATGGGGGCTCCAAGCGCCATTCCGTCAGCGCGATATCCATAGTCGTAGGCACGTCGCCCTGATTATTGAGCTTCACCG
>OGXR01001603.1_pt1 | contig 16249 bp, 16 predicted proteins | sample 1576331 | NCBI WGS metagenome assembly OGXR01 (sample SAMEA3541473, study PRJEB24748) | human gut metagenome | biome: human gut; feature: human-associated habitat; material: faeces | place: China | collected 2012 | reverse complement strand
AGTAATAGATACTAATTTTATCTCTGGATCTTTTATTTCTTCTAAAATAATATTACTTATTTCTTTAGTAAAAAGACTACCTACTTTTTTAGATTTTAAAGTTTTCATCTTTTTATTTCCTCCATAGTATAAGTTTCAATGATATCTTTTTCTTTAATATCATTAAAGTTTTCAATTGTAATACCACATTCAATACCTTTTTTAACTTCACTAACCTTATCCTTACCACGTTGAAGTGAAGCAATATTTCCATCATAAATAACTATACCATCACGAATAACTCTAGCTTTTTCACCATTTTTTATAACTCCTTCAGTTACATAACATCCCGCAATAGTACCAACTTTTGAAAATTTAAATAATTGTCTAACTTCAGCTTCTCCTAAAACTTTTTCCTCATATTCAGGATCAAGCATTCCTACAATAGCTTCTTCTATTTCTTCAATTATCTTATATATTACATTATGAAGTCTAATATCTACTCCATATTCTTTAGCAAGTTCCACTGTTTTATTACTTGGTCTTACATTAAATCCTATAACTATAGCATCAGAAGCATTAGCTAAAATAATATCACTTTCTGTAATAGTACCTACACCACTTCTAATTACTTCTACTTTTACATCATGAGAATCAATCTTTGAAAGTGATTGCTTAATTGCTTCTTCACTACCTTTAACATCAGTTTTTAAAACTACACTTATCGTTTTAGTACCTTCTTTTACCTTACTAAATAAATCTTCTAAAGTCATACCAGATCTATTAGTATCAGCTTCTTTAGCCCTTAGTTTTCTTTCATCAGAAACCTTACGAGCTTCTTTCTCAGTTTCAAAAGCCATAAAACGATCACCTGCTACTGGAAGATCATTAAGTCCTGTAATTTCAACTGGAGTACTTGGCCCTGCTGTAGCTATATTTTCTCCCTTATCGTTTTTTAATGTTCTAACCTTTCCATAATTAACTCCCACTACTACTGGATCACCTAAACGCAAAGTACCATTTTGAATAAGTAATGTAGCAACAGTACCAATATTTTTATCAAGTCTAGCTTCAATTACTGAACCTGTTGCATATCTATTAGGATTAGCTTTTAACTCTTCCATATCAGCAACTAATAATATATTTTCTAAAAGTTCATCTATCCCCATCTTAGTTTTAGCAGAAATCTTATTAACTAAAGTATCTCCACCCCACTCTTCAGGAGTAAGTCCATATTCAGAAAGTTCGGTAAGCACTTTTTCAGAATTAGCTTCTGGTAAATCCATCTTATTAATAGCTACAATAATAGGTACCTTCGCCGCTTTGGCATGATCAATTGCTTCAATAGTTTGAGGTTTTACCCCATCAGTTGCTGAAACAATGATGATAACAATATCTGTAACCGAAGCTCCCCTAGCTCTCATTTCAGTAAAAGCTTCATGTCCAGGAGTATCAATAAAAGTAATAAATCTATCTTTAACCTTTACTTGATAAGCTCCAATATGTTGAGTTATACCACCAGCTTCCCCACTTACTACATTAGCCTGGCGAATAGCATCTAAAAGTGAAGTTTTTCCATGATCAACATGACCCATTATAGTAACTACTGGAGGTCTTTCTACTAAATCTTCTTCCTTATCAATAATTTCATATTCTTCAAAATTAGAAATATCTCTAGTTTCTTCTTTCTTTAACTCTTTTCCATAATCCAAAACTAATAATTCTGCTGCTTGAAAATCAAGAGCTTGATTTAAATTAGCCATAGCCCCTAAATCAAATAATTTTTTAATTAAAACAGCAGGATTTTCTCCTAAAAGATCAGCAATATCTTTTACTGTCATTCCCTCTTTATAAACAATTATCTTATCCAAAGAATCCTTATTAGTTTTTAATTTTTCTTTATGCTTATACAAGTTCTTTTTAGCTTTTAGATATTCCTTATTATCATTTTTCTTAGAAACTGGTTGTCTTTTCATTTTCTTAGTTGATTCACTAATAGTAGGATCAATACGTAAATCTTTTTCTAGTTCATCATCATCTACTACTTCTTCTAAAAAAGTCTCATCTTCTAACTTCTCATTATCAGAAACCAAAGCATTATCTAAAAGAATAATATCTTCTTCTGTTAACATATCATCTTCCTTTTTAGCTTTTATTTCTAACTTTTCACAAAGTTTTATAATATCCTCTAATGTTTTATCTACATCAACAGCATATTCTTTTAAACTCATCATATCTATCACCACTTTCTTTTTATTTTAATAATTCTAAAAGTTCTTCATATACCTTATCATCAATTTGTATTTCTAAATGCTTTTCTAATATTTTACTTTTTTTAGCTTTTAAAATTACTTCCTCATCTTTCTTTAAATAAGCTCCACGTCCATTAAGCTTACCAGTTAAATCTACTTTTACTTCTCCTTCTGGAGTTCTAACTACTCTAACTAGTTCTTTTTTAGGTAATTTTTCATGAGTAACTGTACAAGTTCTCATTGGTATTTTACGTGTTTTCATTATTCACCTATTTTTATATTTATACCCATTTCTTGGGCTTGCTCACTATTTTTAACATCAATCTTATATTTAGTAAGACGAGAAGCAAGTTTAACATTTTGTCCTTTTTTACCTAAAGCTAAAGAAAAATCATCACCATCCGCAATTGCTAAAGCTTCACATTTTTTAGGATCAAGTATATAAACACTCACATTTTTAGCAGGACTAAGAGCATTCTTAATAAACTCTTCCTTATCTTCAGCAAATTTAACAATATCTAATTTTTCTCCTGATAACTCCTTAATAATATTAGCTATTCTAGAACCTTTCTCTCCAATACAACATCCAATTGGATCGATATTAGCATATTCAGAATATACGGCAACTTTACTACGAGAGCCAGCATCTCTAGCAACACCATAAATAACAACTGAACCATCAGCAAGTTCTGGTATTTCAAGCTCAAATAATCTTTTAACAAAATTATAATGACTTCTAGAAAGTAAAATAATAGTGCCTTTATTATTACTACTTACTTTTGTAACATATGCTTTTAAATTAGAACCCATTTCTATTTTTTCATTACCAATAAGTTCACTCTTAGGAAGTATTCCATTAGTTCTTCCTAAATCTATATAATAGTTATTCTCATCTTCAAGGGCAACTGTTCCTGAAACTAATTCTCCTTCTTTATCTTTAAATTCTAAATTTAAACTATCTCGTTCAGCTTCACGAACTTTTTGCACTACTACTTGTTTCGCTGTCGAAGCTGCTACTCTACCAAAATTTTCTGGAGTTACTTCTTCATATACTAAATCTCCTAGATTCAAAGTCTTATCTATAGCTCTAGCATCCTTCAAAGAAATTTCTATTTCATTATCTTCAGGCTCTTCCACTACTGTTTTATATGAATCTATTCTTATATCACCAGTATCTCTATTAATACTAACTTTAGCATTAGTACGTGAATTAAAATTCTTTTTATAAGCTGATAACAGAGCTAATTCCATAGCTTCAAAAATTATATCTCTATCAATATGTTTTTCCTTTTCTAAAGTATCAACTGCTTTTAAAAATTCTTCACCATTCATTACTTTTCTCCTCCTTTTTCCTTTGATGACACATCAAGAACATAACTTTCTTTAATAAAATCATGCTTATCTAAAATAGGATTTATAATATTAGTAGCCTCTACTATTTTATCTAAGTCTAATATTTCTTCACTATCTAATACTATTCTAAGTTCTCCATTTAAATATTCAATACTATCTATTTTGACATTTATCTCATTCAAAGGTCCTTCCAAAACTTTTTTTATTTTTTCCATCATTACCTCCTTAAAAACGAAACAAAAGTGGGGTTTTCCCACTTCGTTGTAATTAAATTATACCATAAAATATTTAAAAAGCAATATTTTTACTACTATTTTTAAATATTACCCCATTAAATAATCATGATATCCTCCTAAAACATTTACTACTTTATATCCCTTTTTAGATAACTTATCACAAACTCCTACACTTTCTAATCCTTGCGAACAATATATATAATACTCTTCATCCTTATTTAAATATTTAGCAGGATTTCCAAGTAAAAAAGTTATAGGAATATTTTTACTGCTAGGTATTGAGCCCAATTTATATAAAAAATTCTTCCTAATATCTATTATTTTAACTCTACCAATCATACCTTTAAGTTCACTAGCTCTTATACTCTTATACATATATATTCCTCCTTATATATTGTATGAATATAATTTCTCTTTGGCCAACATATCAATAGTATTTACTTTAAAATAAAAAAGAATGAAATTACTTTCATTCATCAAAGAAATCATCAAAAAATTGATCATCAGTAACTACAAACTTAGAAACTTGAGAATCCTTAACTAGTTCTCCCCTTTTCATTTCATTTCCTGTTGGTTTATTATTAGCCCCAATTATTTCAGAACTATTTACTGCATTATTTATAGCATCACTAACAGGGTTAGTATTTTGAACACTATTTGAATTCTCATTATTATTTAAAGTTGCATTATTCATAAATCCTGCTAACTTTGTCGGAGCAATATTACTTACTTCATCTGATATAGTTAAGTTATCACTAACACTTGGCTTTTCTTCCATAGTTAAAGGTTCTTTTTGAGATAAAGTTTCCTTATTTTCTAAAGATTGTTCTTTTTTAACTTCATTAGTAGTTACTACATTTTGTTCCTCTTGCTTCTTCTTTTCTTTTTCCTCTTTAGCTTTCTTTTGTCTTTCAGCTTCTTCTTGTTCTTCTTTTTCAAGCTCTGCTATTTTAGCATCTATCTTTTTAACTAAATCATCAACATTTAATCCTCCAGAATTAGAATTAGGCCTTGGATTACCAAAATTCTCAAAAGGATTATTCGGTATTGGAGGTGGTGTCATTCCAGGCATATTTGCCATTCCTCCTGAAGTACCACTAACTCCATTTTCTACCATATTCATGAATTTATTTTTTCTTTTTTCCTTAATAAATTCTCTAATATCAAACACCTTAATAGGCTGTTTTTGTCTTTCAATAAATGGATCTGCTTCTATCTTTTTAATACCCCAATCCATTTCAAAATTAGGTTTTAATCTAGATTTATAAGGATCTAATCTAATTCTTTTAACTATTGCTTCAAACTTTTTCATTCTTTGAAGATCTGCAACAGTAGCTAAAGGTCTAGTCTCTTCCCGTTCCTTATCACCTTTTCCAACCTTTACAATCTTATCACCACAAAGTTCACTTATTTCCTTTAAAGCCGCAAGCTCAGTTGTTAAAAGATACAATAAATTATTACAATTACTACGTATTGTTTGGGCATCATTATCGCCATATACTGAATTAAGTTGAGCAAAGTTTTGAATAATCATCGTAAATCTAATAAGTCTAGAACGAGCTGCCGTAATCATTGTTGTAATATCTTTAAGTGGAGGCATATTAGCAAACTCATCCAAAATAAAGTTAGTTCTAACTGGAAGTTCCCCTTTTGGAGAATTTTGAGCCACATCAATTAAAGATTCATAACATTGTTTAATAAAAATTGTCGCTAAAGCATGATAAGTTTTCTTTTCATCTTGAATTATCATAAAAACTGCTGTTTTCTTCTTTCCAATAGAATCAATATCAAAATCATTTTGCGATAGCATTTCTGATAAATTTTCACGAGAAGAAAATAATCTTATTTTTTGTTTAAAAGTAGATAAAATAGAACCCTTAGTTTCTTCTGGAGCAAAAATAGTTCCTGAAGCACAAGTATAAGCTGCTCCCGCCGGATCCTTTTCATTAAAATATTCTTTAATATAGGTACTACGAGCTCCAAATTTTTCCTCTCCTAAAGTAGTCATTAAAGAAATACTATTAATATTTATTTCTTCTTCCTTAGCATCTTCAAAAAGACCTAAAGCAAGTCCCGCAAAATAATCAGCAGAAGTTTTTTCCCAGAATGGATCCTTATTAGCACTACTTTCTTCATACAAAATATTTGAAGCTAAATCATCTAAAAGTTCCATAGCTTTATCAGTATTTCCTGATTTATATAATTTATATGGCAGATGAAGTGGATTCCAAGTATTACCACGTTGTGGATCACGGAAATTTAAAACTAAAATTTGATATCCCTTTTCTTTTAAAAGTCCTGCATTTTCCCTATATATCTCACCTTTCGGATCAGTTACTATCATTGATTCACCCTTTTTAGCTAAAATCTTGACAAGCGGATGAATTATACATTGGGTTTTACCTGTTCCAGTTGACCCAATAACTAAGTTATGACTTTCGCCATCATCAACCCAAATTTTTCTTCCATCATTTACTAAAGGAAAACCAGCATACTGATATTCATCATCAGTAACATTAACTTCTTTTAAAGTACTTTTCATTTCCTTATCAGTACACCAACGAGAATATCCTTTAGAGTCTTTTTGCCCTTCAACTATACCAAAGCCCTTTTCTCTTTCAAAGAAATAACTTTTAACTGTAACAAACAAAAATACCATAGCAAAAAGATAAAATACTATTACCGCTGGTAAATTATTTACCAAAGCAGTAAACGGATTAAGTCCTGCAAATCTCCCTTCAGTAGAAAAAGAATGAATATTATTTACAAGTACTGAAACAACAAATAATAAAATTAGGGAAAAAAGCCCAAAAATGAGCCAATCTTGCTTTGTTGCTTTAAATTTTAGTTTCATATTTCACCCTCCTGGTTATTATAGTCCTCCTCCAGATCCAAAAGATTCAAGTTCTTCTGGAGTAACTAATACTGTAATACGCATTCTCCTAGAACCACATACAAAGAGTGCTTCTCCTTGAGAATAACGTTTGATACTTTCTTTTTCATTATCGTTTAAATCAATAAGCAGAGATAAATCTTCAACTGCTTGTTTCTTAAGTCCCATAACTAAATAATACGAAGCATTATCAAAGATAGCCTTACCTTGAGTTATTACCGCTTGAGGTGTAAAGTCACTTGGTTGTTGAGTAATAATTATATTACCTGTATTATATTTACGAGATCTTCTTTGAATTTGTGCTAAGAAATCAGCTCCTAACACATTACCACCAGATAAAAGCACATGAGCTTCATCAACCATTAACACTGTATTTTTTGAAGCATCTAAACATAAACTCCAAGCATATTTTAAAACATTAAATAAAAGTGCATTTCTAATATTTACATCAGAATTCATAAGTTCACGTATATTAAATACTATAAAACTACTACGTGGAGCAATTGTAGTTTTACCATTAAAGTAAAATCTAAGTTCATTAGTAAGAGGTCTTATCTTAAGCTCTAATCTTTCCATAATATCTCTTTCATGAGTCATATCTGTCATAGAGATTAATTTTCCCTTAATTGTAGTATAAACATCATCAAATGTTGGATATTGACTACTTGTAAAGTTAGAGAAATCAGTATTAAATCCAATACCAAAACGTTGATATGTTTCTTGAACAAGTTCAATAAATAGATTTAAAACATCTTCTTCAATCGAAGGATCATAATACTTCATAAATGCTTTTAAAAATTGTAAAGTCTTAGTAAGAACTGTATATCCAAGTCCTTCTCTTATTTCATCATCATCAGCATCTATTAATACCTCTAAAGGGTTAATAAGTCCAAATTCTCCACCCTTACCTAGATCAATAACATCTCCACCAACAGATTCAACCATTTCCTTAAGTTCATTTTCTGGATCAATTGCTACTATTTGATAACTATTTCTAATTGCCGTACGTAAAAGAAGTTTAGCAGCCGTACTTTTCCCAGAACCTGAAGTACCAAGAATAATCATATTAGCATTAACTCTATTATGTTCTTTTCTCATTTGATATAAGAACTGATTAAACATAACAACCCCACCAGAGAAATCTGTACCAAGAAGTACTGATGGCCCTGGATCTTTAATACTATCAAAGATATATGGATACATACCAGCCATTGTTGGACTAGGCATTATTGTTCCAATACGTTCTTCAATTTCTTGTTTAGGAAAAATCGGAATAATTGATTTTAATACTTGTTCTTGTTCAAATCTAAGAGGAATAGCACGAAGTTGCATAGCATCTAAATAATTTTTAATTTGTACTTTTTTAAGCTCTAAATCTTCTTTAGAATCTCCAGATACTACTATATGCATTTGAAAATCAAATGTTTTAGATTGCGCAGCAGCAAGTTGTTGAATAAATGACTCCAATGTCTCATAATCTTGCCTTATTGTTTCTTGATAAGTGACATCCTTTTCTTCTTGATATCTTATCTTCATTGATGCTACTTCCTTACTAAGCATCTTAGTTAAGGTAGAAAATGGAACAGGTATATGTTTTATAACAATCTTAACCCCAGGCATATTAGTAATATTAGATAAAAATCCCACTCCAACATATCTAGGATATCCTACTACTGTTAAAATAGTCATATATTTATCACTAGCCACTATCATAGTACTATTTGAAAAATCAAGCCCCTTCGGAGCAACTTCACTCTTAAAAAAACTCATATTGGCATCACTCCTCCAGCTTCATATTTATCTCCACCATTTAAGAAATTATCAATAATCATTCTTAAATCATCATTACTAGTTTGACTAGCAACTAGTCCAGCACTAGCTAAATTATTTATAATACTACGTACTTTCTTACCAAGCATTTCTTGATTTTTTTCTTTGAATAAAATAAAGTACTCAGTATCCACTACATTATTATTAATAAAGAAATCACCCTTAGCCATATCTTGTGAAATCATCTTACGAATTCTTTGGTCTTGGGTTTTATTAAATAAAACCTGTAATTCTGCTTGATATACTGCAATATCTACTGGGCGATCTGCTACAACAAGCCAAAACTCAAAATCCATAGTATTATAAAAGTTCATAAGTCCAATTAAAGCATTATCCATCGAACTTTGATCTAAAATGAAAATATTACGAGGTTGTATTTTTACACCAGTTATCATCTCATTTCGATTATTATACATTATTCCATTACTAATAGCTTTAAGAGGAATCCAGTTTTCTGTATACTTAAGGTTCTTTTGAGCAGCTTTAGGCATAGGCCTAACACCTGAGTTTTGATCACTTCCAGTTTGATTTACATTTTGACCAATACTCTGATTAATTTGATTAGCTTGATTAATCTGATTATTCATCTGATTGTTCATATCTATAACACCAACCTCTCCATACATATTTTCTTCTATTTACAAAATAGAACTTATAAGCTTCATGAAAGAAAACTCTTACATTATGATAATTAGGTATTGGAAATACCAGAAAAGCACAACTACCAATTGGAAGAAGCGTAACAATTATTCCCCATATCTCCGTAACCGGAAGAAGGAGTAGTAATATAAATGATATTGTTACTCCAGTCACCAAAATAATTAAATCTAACTTAGTTAAAAAACCAAATATCAAACCTTGTTTTTTACTATTAGCAGGTACTAAATAATTGTAATCCATCTAGTATCACATCCTTTTTATATAAATTAACTTTTATTTCTTTGAGAGGCATCATGTGCTGCTTTAATAGAAGATTTCTCAAGATTTGTTTCCCTAGTACTAATTTGAGAAGCTTGTTCACTTTCAAGCTTAGTAAGATTATCTTTAGCTTTACTTAACTCACTATGATCAAGACTTTTACTAGAAACTTGCATATTACTTCCAAGATCTGCATTATATCTATCATATGCTTCCATTGCAGACTTAGTTTTAGCATCAGCATCTATTTTTACTAAATTTCCATTTATATCTCTACTTTGTACTCCTGCAATTCTATTAAGTTCTTCATCTTTAGCAGCATCAAATGCATCCTTAAATCTTGACTGTTCAATTTGTTCAGCAGCATATATTTCAGCAGAAGTTCCATGTTGTTTAGCATATTCCAAATCCGCTTTGGCATTACGCCAGTCTTGAACAGCTTGTAAATTCTCATATCCTTTATTTCCACTTTTGTTTCTCATATTACTTTCTACTGTATCATTAAAAGTTTTAATGCTGCTTAAAGCTCCTGAAGTATTAGATTGATTTCTCTTCATTTCATCTATAGCATAACGTTCTTTAGTGTATGCATCATCAAAGCCTAAACTCTCAGCTATAGATGATTTTTTCATATCCCACCAGTTAGCTCCCATTTTTCTTGCATCTCTTTTTTGCTTAGAAGCTGATAAAACATTTGAAGCTCCTCCAGTAATATTACCCTTTGTTCCTGAACCTGCACCACGAATAGCACCAGATGCCACACCACCTAAACCAGAAAAACCTGCTCCTAGTTTTTGTTTCCAACCTTTTCCTGACATAATTCCTGCTCCCATGGCTAATGCTCCAGCACCTGCTCCAAGTACAGCACCTGCTCCAAATCCGGCAGCAGCTTTACCCATTCCAAGAATATCTTTAAATGAACCGCCCATTGAATCAAGTCCAAATATTTTTGATATCATACTAGGAACAAGCTTAGCAAAAATAAGTATAGCAACAATATAAAAGAATCTATATAACAAATTATCAGAAAATTCATCATTATTTATAAGTCCTTGTAACAAACCAAGAGCTAAAGATATAGCAATAAGTTTAATAAATAAATCTAGATAAGTAGCAATATACATTTTCCCCCATTGACCGAATACCTTATCATTAGGATCAATATAACTTATCGCAGGAAGTGGTGCCATTACTTGAAGAAGCGTAAGTTTAAGTCTACGTACTATAACATCAACACATAAAATCAATAAATAAACAACTAACGCTATCCCAACTACCATTGATATGATAAATCCTATATCAAGTTTATCATCATCTATTAATTGTTCTAACTCATCATTACCTTTAGAAGAAGTAAACATCTTACCTTGAGCTTCTTTACACTCTTCTGTAGCACCATCTGCACAGGTATGAAAACTAGCAGCAGAAGCTTGAGCAAAACCTATAGCGCCAGAACTTACACCACTTAAAAATTCAGTATTACCTTTATTATTATTAGGGTCTGCAGCATCAAACAAACTTGCTCCTTGCCCTACAAAAGCTTTAGCTGTACCAGTACCTTTAATTCCTACTTTATTATCCTCTTTCAGCTTTTCTAATTCCTGTTTAAATTCCTTATAAGAAGAATAGCCTCCTAAAATACCAGTATTAGGACAATCCATTCTAACATAACTACTTCCTGGAGCAACAGTTCCACAATCAGTAATACTATTATAAGGAAAATCTTTTCTAGGAGAATAACTATTTCCATTATAGTTTATATATTTAGGACATTCTGATGGAAAACCATTAGCAAACATCCCAGCAGTCATAACATTTTTTTCTAAAGCTGAATATTTACCATACTCTTCAACCCCTCCAATAGTTGTTCCACTTCTAACTTTATAATAATACGGAGTCTTGCCAATACGATAGGGAGTACCAACACCTTCATTAGCGCTTTCTTTCGATTTAAAGAAATCTATTTTATATACTTTATTAATTGTAATACTTTCTGCAACTTCCTGAGTTGGACGACCAAGCACAGTCCTCATACCTCTTTCATGTTTTGATACTCCAAAATAATAACAAGATAAATCTCCAGTAGCAGCATAAACATCTTCAACTAAATATCCTCCAATATCAGAAAAAGACTTAGTCATTATACCACTATCTATTGTTTGTGAATTATTATCCTTTGTTATTTTTACTCCTCCACCAAGCTCTATAAGCCTAACAATCAAACCATCTTCATCATCAAGTAGAGCTCTTTCTATTCTAGGAGCCAATCCACCTTCATTACAAGTGTCGCCTTCACAACTTTTAAATAATATTCCTTGAGGTTGCAAAACTAACAAAAGTACAATAGATATAACTATTCTAGATATAAGCTTACCAGCTCCAACATTACTATCATTCATTTTATCAGGATTAACAAGCATTTGAATTAAACCAATAACAGTTCTAAATAGCATAAAAACTCCAGCTAAAACATAACATGTCTGAGTTAAGTTTTCTAAACTTGCTAGATCTAATGCTTCACTTCTTGTGGCCAAATCTAGCATCATATCATATACTTTAGCAACCACTGAATAAATACCAGAAGTCATACTAACTTCAATACCAGAAAATATACCTAATATCTGAAACATATGCTTACACTCCTATCTTACAAACACCGCTCATTAAACCAGCTGAATAAAGTAAAATATTTAATAACATTGGTACAAAAAATATTGCTACTCCAATCATTACTCGTTTAATAATCCTAGGAATTGCCTTATTCATTTCATTTTCATCTTGAGCTATTGCTGCTCTAACTACATCAACACAGCATAAAACTATAACCAAACAAGGCACAGCTATTTGAACCCAATTAAACACTTCATTTAATATGTTTCTAAAATCCGTTCCTAAAACATCACAATCAGCTGCACTTGGTAAAGAAAATAAAATATCTACATTATTCATAATAAAATCTATCATTGATATCACCTACACATTATTCATCTATTTTATTATAACAAAAAAAAAAGTACTAAACAACATGTTTTGTACTTTTTACTATTTTTTTTACAATTTAATCTAACAATTACCAGGACTTGCTACACATGCAAAACATGTACTTGAGGTACTAGCACCTTGATCTGCAACTAATCCAAAGATAATTTGAACTATAACAACAATAAAGAATATAGCTACACCATAAATAAGTCTCATTAAAAGCATCTTTTGAGCTTCTTTTATTTTCTTATCTTCTCCAGCCATTACCGCTTTACCTAAATCAATTGTACCTAACAATACTATAATTACTGGTATAGCAATTTGTAATATATTAATAATATTTCCTATAAATTTCCAAATTGCTTTTGAATCAGAACAAAAATCTAATATTTGCATTCCTACTACACTTAAAATCTCCATATATATTTATACCTCTCTTTCTATCTAAATATATGATACTATGTTTAATGACTACTTGTCAAACTATTTTTAAAATTTTTCAATATTTTACAACTCATCTAAAGGAGCTTCACTATTTTCCTCGATTTGTTCTTGTTCATTTTCCTCTATTTCTTCTCGTTCTCTTTCTTGTTTTTCTTTATTTTCTTCTACATACTCTAAACAACTTTTATTATGAGGACTAGTCGCACAATCCCAACAGATTTTAGTATCACCTTCATCTGTTTCTACTCCTAAAAGTCCAAATATTATTTTTACAAAAGTAAAGATAAAAAATATAGCCACCCCATAAATAAGTCTTTTTATGAAATTCTTTTGAGCTTCTTTTACTGTTTTCTCTTCTCCCGACATAACAGCTTTACCTAAATCTATCGTACCCAAAAGAACAATTAAAACTGGAACAATTATTCTAATTATATAAATAATTTCTCCAATAAATCTCCAAATATTTACAGAATCAGCACAAAAGGTATTCATAAAACCACCACCAAACTACTGGCTAATTATAGCACATTTTTACGATTTTGTAAAGTTTTTTATCACTATTCATTATAAAATATGTTATTATTATATATGAGGTGTAAAAATGAAAAAATATTTAGGATTAATTATCTTTTTAGCTATAATAGTAGCCCTTATATTAGTAGCAGTAATATTTACTGAAGATGAAACTAAGTATATCCATGAAATAACTATGGATCAAATAGTAGAAAAAATAGATAATGAAGAAAGCTTTATGTTATACATAAGACAAACCAACTGCGAACACTGTCAAGCCTTTACTCCAAATTTCTTAAGTGTTCTAAGTCGTAATGATCTTGAAGCTTTTGCTATTAATATTGATAACTTAAGTGATGAAGATGCCGAAACATACAACAGTCTTTTTGATGTTACTGGTACTCCAACCGTATTATTCTTCGATCAAGGTAACGAAAGTTTAATAAGAATCGAAGGAGAAGCTACTAAAGCTACTATCAAGTCAAAACTAGAATCAACTGGTTTTATTAATGAAAATTGATAAATGATTATGTCATTTATCAATTTTTTTATATTCTATACTTCTATAAATTATAATTAATATTGCGACGACACTGTTGTCGTAATTGGAAAATAAACATAAAATTTTCTTAATATTATAAAATATATTATTAATTTCCTTATCATTTTCAATCAATTTATTGTCCATTAAGTACCTCTCATCTTTAATTAATAATTGGATTTCTTATATGTGATTGTATCAATTTCTTGAAAAAAATATTAAACTTTCTTCTACTCTATTTCTTTATCAGAAACATATTTATAATTTAATTTATTACTCTTATTAATAACAGATTCTCCTAAATTTTTTTCTAAATCATCTTTAGCTACCAAAGCAGTATGTCCTCCTAATTTTGCTATTTCTTTATTTTTTTCTAATCCATAGGGCTTATGTTTTTTAGCAAGTTCTCTTGTTGCTAATTCTCCTAAATCTGCTAATGTTACTTCGATATCTGTCATATTATCTCTTAGTGATTCTTTTCTTAAATTTTTATATTTTTTATATTCTTTGGTTGTCATACCAGACCATTCTTTATATATTTCATTAGTTAAAATAGCATATTCTACTTCTTTTTCTACTCCATTATCTTTCCATACTTCAGTTAACTTTTTTCTATCTTGAATACTTTTTATTCTTTTTATAATCCATTCTTCATCATATCCTTTAGCGCGATATGTATTTATTGCTCTTTCTACTGTTAATGATGGATTAAATGTTTCATCTATTCTTTCTCTTCCTAATTTTGCTAACCATTGTTTAATTGGTTCAGCATTAGGGCTAGGAATAGATTCAATTATTCTAAACATACCTTCGATATCTACAACATCAGTCATGCGATATTTACCATCTTGGGCTTTCAATTTCAACTGTCTAGTAATACTAGACGTTTCAAAATTTTCTTCATTTTTCAATTTATTTTTTAACCAATTCCAATATTTTCTAGGCTCACTACTATCAGCGAGTACTCCTACTATATCAACAACACTAATATAGTATTTTTCTTCTTCTGTATCCCAAACAGTTCTAATAGTTTCATTATTAAATATTTTATTAATTAAGTGCATTTTATCTTGATTCATAGGTATTCATTATATTTTTATCTAAAATATAATGAATACCTAAATTTTTATAAAAAAATAACAAATAAGTTAAATACTCATTTGTTATATTAGAAATCTTTACTATTTTTAATTTTTAAATGTAAAAGTAACTTTAGTCCCTGCCTTTACTTTTTTATTAGAAATAGACTGCTTAGAAACATAACCATATCCTTTATAACTACATTCTAAATCAAGCATATTACAAATCGCCTTTACTTCTTGTTTACTATATCCTTTTAAACTAGGAAGTGTATAACTATTAGCATTAGTCTTTAAAATAAGGGTATCATTTACATCAATAATACTATCTTTGGAAGGATACTGATCAATAACTTTTGATCCACTTCCTAAATATAATTTTTTGATACCTGTGGTTTCCTTTTTTACTTCACTTAAAGTTTGATTTAAATAATTATCTGCAATATGATTTTCTTTATCATCATTAGTCTCTTCTTCTGCAAAAATATTTAAATATTTATTCATATTTTTAACAATCGAAGTAACTGCATCAGACAAAGGACCACTTGTACCTCTTTTAACTGAAGCATAAATAATAACTTCTGGATCATCTTTAGGCCACATTCCTACAAAACTCTTAGTAACATTATAATCATCAGTATAATACTTACCATTATCTTCATTAACAAGTTGAGCTGTTCCAGTTTTACCTATAACATCAGAATTTTTAACTCTATACATGTAGCCTGTCGCTCCATACCAGTCAGATTGAACAGTGTCATACATAAGTTCTCTTATCTTTTCAGCTGTCTCTTTTGAAGCCACTCTACCTACTTCTTCTCTTCCTCCAGTATAAACTTCTTCACCATTTTCATCTACAACTTTATCGATAATATAAGGCTTTAACATAATACCATCATTAGCAATAGAAGTAAGAGCTTGAATATGTTGCATCGGAGTAGTAGTAATTCCTTGTCCAAACGAAGCATTATAAACTTCTGTCTGATATTTAAAATCTATTTGACCAGAAACTTCATTAGCTAAAGTTATTCCTGTTTTAGTACCAAATCCTAATTTTTTAAAATAATCTTGCAAAATAGTCTTATTTATAAAATTATTCATAATATTTATAACTCCAACATTACTAGAAGCTAAAAATCCTTGGTCATAAGTAATCCTACCAAATCCTCCGGCCAACCAATCATTAATAACTGTTCCATCATCGGTTTTATAATACCCTGAATTAAACT
>OGXR01001602.1_pt1 | contig 16273 bp, 15 predicted proteins | sample 1576331 | NCBI WGS metagenome assembly OGXR01 (sample SAMEA3541473, study PRJEB24748) | human gut metagenome | biome: human gut; feature: human-associated habitat; material: faeces | place: China | collected 2012 | reverse complement strand
GACTCCTGTCTGACCGAGCACTCCGGGTGCTATCGCCGCGACCGGGCGCAGCCTGCCGAGCCCCAGCTGCTCGCATAGCTCGCGCTTTAGGTGTCTTGTGACAAACACGCCGCCGATAAATTTGGGGCCGAGCGCATCGGGGGTTATATTAGTGTTGCCGAGCCCCGCGGCGAGCACCGTGCCCTCGGACGGGAGCAGGCGAGAGAGCTCCTGCGCCACGGCATCTATAAGCTCGTCGCTTATGCGCGAGGAGCGCGCGAACGACTGCGACTGCACGGTTATATATTCTCCGCGCGGCTTGCCCAATATTTCTTCGCCGCGCCTGTCCGTGACTCGCAAGCGGGTTATTTCCGCGCCCGCGCTTTCAAAGCTCGTGCATTCCACACCGTCGATTCTGCTGCCCTCGAGATTTTCGCGCACTTCGAGAGCAAGGTCTGTTCTGAAGTTCATTTTTTCGTCTCCGTTTCGCTTTCGCAGGGGTGCGAAAGGCAAAAATTTTTTCTTTTTCTCTTGCATTTTGGCAAAGTCTATGATAAGATTATTAACTGTATGATGAAGGAGGTGCAAAAATGCCTAATATCAAGTCAGCTAAGAAGCGTGTCATCGTCAACAAGACAAAGGCCGCCCGCAACAAGTCCCGCAATTCAGCCCTTAAGACTGCCATAAAGAAGGCTCACACTGCTGCTGAGACCAACGCGGCAGATAAGAAGGAAGTTGTCACCGCAGCTATAAAGAAGGTCGATCAGGCAGCCGCCAAGGGCCTTATTCATAAGAACAATGCTGCTCGCAAGAAGTCCGCTCTTGCAAAGCTTCTCAACGAGGCGTAAGATTGCAAACAAACGATTAACGGTTCTGGCTTTTGCCATGACCGTTAATTTTTTTATTTTACTCTTTTCGCGATTTTTCTTTTTGATGCGGCATAATATCCGTTTGTAAATTTTTATCGTATGGTTTGACTTTTGTCTGCGTTTGGCGTATAATCATAATCGATAAGAATCAAACAGGAGGTGAGACCATGGACAAAGCTAAGAAGATAATCAAGATCGTCGCTATCATCATCGCTGTTGCCGCCGCTGTTGTCGGTATAGCGTTTGCCGTCAAGAAGATCATAGACAAGAAGAAGGCTGCTGCCGACGAGCCGGAGAATTATGTCTCCTGCTCCTGCTGCGATACCTGCGCACCCGCAGCCAACTGATTTTTTGAAAAAATTTCACCTGCTATACGCTATTGTGTATGGCAGGTGACTTTTTCTTATTTTTCCTTTGGTCTCGCAACAAATGACGCGATAAGACCGCAGAGCACCGCCGCGGTTATCCCCGCGCTCGATGCGGTCAGAGGACCCGTCAGAATGCCGAGCGCGCCTTTTTCGGCGATAGCCTCCTTGACACCTTTTACCATGGCGAAGCCGAAGCCCGTCAGCGGAACCGTTGCCCCCGCGCCCGCCCATTTTGCGAGCGGAGCATAGATTCCGACCGCGCCGAGCACGACTCCCGCCACGACGAAGCAGACGAGTATGCGCCCGGGTGTCAGCTTTGTCAGATCCATTATTATCTGACCCACCGCGCATATCGCGCCGCCGACCGCGAACGCCTTGAGAAAGCTGAGAAATATATCCATATCATCACCCGAAAGTATTTTTTTCAAATCTATTTTTTCCCCGCGGCGCGGCTATATTCATGCCTTTTGTATCGGGGAAAAATACACACTGTGAAATTAATAAAATTTTTACAGATAAAGTATTGACAAACGGCGATAATATTAATAATATCTATACTATAAGAGGCACGGAAATTAATTCCGCTTTCCTCGAAAACAAAAGGTTGATTTTAAAATTACAGTATAAGGAGAAATAAAAATGTCAACTTTTGAAAGAGTCCAGAAAATCATTTGCGAGCAGCTCGAGATAGACAGCCATCTTGTTACCGAGGATGCATCTATTTCCGGAGATCTCGGCGCAGACAGCCTTGATCTTGTCGATCTCTCTATGTCCATCGAAGAGGAATTCAACCTCGAAGTTCCCGACGATGTTCTCGATCATGTCAGAACTGTCGGCGATATCGTTAAGTTCATCGAGGACAACGCGTAAATATAATCAATAACAAAGGGGCTGTTTTGTATTGGATTCAATATGAAACAGCCCCTTTTGCCGCAACGGAGGGATATAAAATGATACTGAAGAATGCGGATATTTTCGATTCCGAGTTTGCTCTGCGCCGCGCGGATGTGCGCGTTGAGGACGGCAAAATAGCTGAAATAGGCGAAAATTTAAACGGCGGGGATGAGCACGATCTTTCCGGATGCGTTATCCTGCCCGGCTTTATCGACATACATATCCACGGCTGCGGGGGAGCGGATTTCTCCGACGCTCAGCCGGATACGCTCGAAACCATGTCGCGGACTCTCGCGAGTTTCGGCGTAACTTCGTTCTGCCCCGCGTCGATGACTCTGCCATATGACAGGATAGAAAAGGCGTTTGATAATGCGGCGGGATATCTCGGCAAGGAGTGCGGCGCATATATCCACGGCATCAATATGGAGGGACCGTTCCTCTCATATGCAAAGCGCGGCGCGCAGAATCCCGAATATCTGCATGAGCCGGACATAGACGAGCTCAAAAAGCTCGATAAAATCTGCAAAATAAGACTTGTGTCGCTAGCGCCCGAGCTTCCCGGGGCGATTGAGTTTGCGCGCGAAGCGGCAAAAATATGCACCGTATCCGCCGCGCACACCGCCGCGACATTTGAGCAGGCGGAGCTTGGCTACAAAAACGGAATAACCCACACGACGCATCTATTGAACGGCATGGATCCGATATATAACCGCAAGCCCGGCGCGGCAGTCGCGGCGCTCAGAGCCGAAAACGCCACGGCGGAGCTGATAAGCGACGGAGTGCATATCCACCCGGCGTATCTCGCCCTGTTATATAAGATACTCGGCGAGAACAGGAGTGTTGCGGTCAGCGACTCCATGTGTGCCTCGGGTCTCGGCGACGGCGAATATGAGCTCGGCGGCACGACAGTGTATGTAAAAGACGGCAAGGCTCTGCTCGCCGACGGTACGATAGCCGCGAGCACGACAAATATTTTTGCTGAGTTCAGGAATATAATCAGCTTCGGCGTGCCAGTCCGCCAGGCGGTGAAATCCTGCACGATAAATCCCGCCCGCGCGATAGGTGTCGACGATGTGACGGGCAGTATAGCAGTCGGCAAGCGCGCCGATTTCACTGTGCTTTCGTCCGATTTGAAAGAGCTCGAGTGCGTCTATATAAAGGGAAAAAGGATATAAAAAAGTATGCAAACCGCAGCTTGTGTGGTATAATATAGTATCTTAGACTCAAAGCTCGGAGGCTGAACATGAACTTTCTTGTTATTGACGGCAACAGCATATTGAACCGCGCGTTTTACGGCATAAAGGTGCTCACGACGAAGGACGGCAGATTCACCAACGCCATCTATGGCTTCATGAATATTTTTCTGCGCCTCAAAGACGAGTGCCAGCCGCAGGCGGTGGCGGTCGCTTTTGATGTCAAACAGCCGACTTTCCGCCATGAGATGTACGGCGGCTACAAAGCGACAAGAAAGGGTATGCCCGATGAGCTCGCGCAGCAGATGCCCGTGCTCAAGGAGCTGCTTGAGGCGATGGGCGTGCCGATAGTTGAAAAGCCCGGATATGAGGCGGACGATATTCTCGGCACTCTTGCACGCCACAGCGGCGACGCCGTCTGCACGATAGCCACGGGCGACAGGGACAGCCTGCAATTGGTGTCCGACAGCGTCAATGTTCTGCTCGCCGCGACGAAGATGGGCAGACCCGTGACCGACAGATACACGCCCGAGGCAGTGCGCGAAAAATACGGCGTTGAGCCAATAAAGCTCATTGATATAAAAGCCCTCATGGGCGACAGCTCGGACAATATCCCCGGCGTTGCGGGAATCGGCGAAAAGACCGCCGGCGATTTAATAGCCCGCTTCGGCTCGATAGAATATATCTACGACAATATTGACACGATAGATATCAAACCCGGAGTGCGGGACAAGCTGAAAAAAGACAAGGACATGGCGTTCCTGAGCAAAAAGCTCGGCACGATAAACTGCGATATCCCGATCGACAATAACCCGCAGAGCTATATTCTCAGAGCCCCCGACAATTTCAAGGTCACGAGAATGCTCGCGGATCTCGAGATGTTCAAGCTCATCGACCGCCTCGGGCTCGAGATATCAAACACAGTCTCTGAGCCGCAAAAAGAGGAGAAGCCCGTCCCGGTCTGCGCCGAGGATGATTTCGGCCAGCTGATGACGCGCCTTAAATCTGACGGCGAGAGCTATTTTCTCTGGGACGGCGAAAAGTGCCGTTTCGATCTCGGGGACAAAGTGCTCGTGTGCGACTGCGAAAACGAGAATTTTTATCCGTTTTTTATAAAGCTGCTCGAAGATAAAAATATAAAAAAATACACGGCGGACATAAAGTCGCTCTATTCATTCGCGCAGGGCTGTTCGGCTCAGTGCAGGAATATGTGCGGCGATCTGGAACTTGAGGGCTATGTCCTCAACCCCTCCGCCTCGTCCTATGATGCGCTGCGCCTTGCAGGCGAATATTCAGCGGCAGTGCCGGTTGAAAACGGCGACGAAAACGACTGCGCCGCCGCGTCGCTGAGAAGATTATTTGCGGCGATGGACAAAAAAATTGAGGAAAACGGACAGCAGCTGCTGCTTCATGACATCGAGCTTCCGCTCGCGCATGTGCTCTCTTCAATGGAGCAGACGGGCTTCGCTGTTGACCGCGACGGAATCGCGGAATTTGGCAAACAGCTCGGCGGGAGGATAGCCGAAATCGAGCAGGAGATATACGCTCTAGTTGGCTATGAGTTCAATCTGAACTCGCCCAAGCAGCTCGGCGAAGCGCTGTTTGAAAAGCTCAAGCTGCCCGCGAGAAAAAAGACAAAAAGCGGATATTCGACCGACGCGCAGGTGCTCGAATCGCTCGAAAACAAGCACCCCGCTGTGCGCGATATCCTCGAATACAGAACGCTTTCAAAGCTCAGGTCGACCTACTGCGACGGTCTGCTCAAGGTTATCGGCGAGGACGGGCGCATCCGCTCGACTCTGAATCAGACCGAGACGAGAACCGGCAGAATCTCATCGACCGAGCCGAATCTTCAGAATATCCCCGTGCGCTCTCCGCTCGGGCGCGAGATGCGGAAATTCTTCGTCGCGCGGGACGGATATGTGCTCGTTGACGCGGACTATTCGCAGATTGAGCTGCGCGTTCTCGCCCATATTTCGGGCGACCAAAACATGATAAAGGCGTTCAACGATAACACGGATATCCACACTGTGACCGCGTCCGAGGTCTTTGATATGCCGCCGCAGCTTGTCACTCCGATAATGAGAAGCCGTGCGAAAGCGGTCAATTTCGGCATAGTATACGGCATCGGCGCGTTCTCGCTCGCTAAAGATATCGGAGTCAGCCGCAGCGAGGCGGATGAGTATATAAAAGGCTATCTCAGGCACTATTCAGGCGTTGACAAATATATGCACGACGTGGTCGAAAAGGCGAAGAAAGACGGCTACGCCGAGACGATGTTTGCGCGGCGCAGATATCTGCCGGAGCTCACCGCATCGAACGCCAACACCCGCGCGTTCGGCGAGCGCGTGGCGCGCAATATGCCCATTCAGGGCACGGCGGCGGATATAATCAAGATAGCGATGATAAGAGTTTACGAACGCCTTGAACGCGAGAATCTGGCGGCAAAGCTGATAATGCAGGTGCACGATGAGCTGATAGTCGAAGCGCCGGAGAACGAAAAAGAGCGCGTGAGCGCCCTGCTCAAAGAGGAAATGGAAAACGCTGTTAAGCTCTCTGTGGCTCTCACTGCGGATGTCCATTCCGGGCGCACCTGGTATGACGCGAAAGGCTGATAAAACGGAGGAAACATGAATCTGGTTTTTGTTTGCACGGGCAACATCTGCCGCAGTCCGATGGCGGAGGGGATGTTCAAAAAACTGCTCGAAGAAAAAGGGGAGAGCGGTATAGACTGCTCGAGCGCGGGGCTTGCGACCTTTGACGGACGCCCCGCGAGCGACAACGCGCAGGCGGTAGCCCTCGAATACGGAGTCGATATCTCGGAGCATAAATCTCGTATGCTGACCCGCAGCATCGCGCGCAAGGCAGACCTGATAGTCTGCATGACCGATGAGCAGTATGAGATGCTCAACCGCATGATTCCCGACGAGAGACTCTATGTGCTCGCCGGCGGAGTTGACGACCCCTACGGATGCGATATCGAAGTTTACCGCGAGTGTGCGAAGAAGATAAACGGCGCGCTGACGGAGCTTTATGAAAAGATAAAGAGCGGGAGCTGATCGGTATTTTTGAAGTTGAAACGGTCCCGATGACGGAAGAATATATAGGCGGCGTCGTGTCGCTCGAGCGCGAATGTTTTTCGCATCCGTGGAGCGAGAAGTCGCTTCGGGAAGAGCTTGATAACGATCAGGCTCATTTTCTCTGCGCGGTTGCCGACGGATGCGTCGCCGGATATATCGGCGTGCAGGAGATAGTGGGTGAGGCGTATATAACCAATGTCGCCGTGTCCGAAAAATTCCGCCGCCGCGGGATAGCAGAAAAGCTGCTCGAAGAGGCGGAGCGCGGCGCAATGGAACGCGGCTGCGTGCTGATAACGCTCGAGGTCAGGGCTTCAAACGCCCCGGCGAAGGCGCTCTATAAAAAACGCGGCTTCAAAGAAGTCGGAACAAGAAAGAATTTTTATTCCGATCCGCGCGAGGATGCGGAGATAATGACAAAGTTTTTTGACAGATGAGGGTGAGCGAAATGAAGATACTTGCAATCGAATCCTCCTGCGACGAGACCGCTGCGGCGGTCGTCGAGGACGGCAGACGCGTTATTTCAAGCGTCATAGCGTCGCAGGTAAAGGAACATATACTCTACGGCGGAGTCGTGCCGGAGATAGCGTCAAGGCGCCATGCGGAGGCGATATCCGGCGTTGTCGGCGAAGCGCTCGACAGGGCGGAGATGAATGTCGGTGACGTTGACGCGATAGCCGTGACCTATGCACCCGGGCTTATCGGCGCACTGCTCGTCGGCGTGAATTTTGCAAAGGGACTCGCGTTTTCCGCGAACAAACCGCTCGTGCCCGTGCATCATCTGCGCTCGCATATCGCGGCGAACTATATAACCCACCCCGACCTTGAGCCGCCGTTTCTCGCGCTCGTCGTGTCCGGCGGTCACAGCCACATAATCGAGGTGCGCGACTACACGGATTTCCATATCATCGGCAGAACGCGCGACGACGCGGCAGGCGAGGCGATGGACAAGGCGGCGCGCGCCATGGGGCTCGATTATCCAGGCGGCGTGAACCTCGACAGAGTGTCGAAGGACGGCGACCCGAAGAGCTACAAGCTTCCGCGTCCGCATGTTGACGGGAGCGAATATGATTTCAGCTTCTCCGGACTCAAGACTGCTGCCGTCAATATTATCCACAACGCAAAGCAAAAGGGCGAGGAGATAAGCGTGCCCGATCTCGGCGCGTCGTATATCGAGGCGGTCGTAAGATGCCTGCGCGAAAACACCGAAAAAGCGGCACTGAACTTCGGTTTCAACAAGATAGTCCTGGCAGGCGGCGTGTCCGCAAACTCGCGCCTGAGAGCGGAAATGACCGATATCTGCAAGGCTCATTCATGGTCGCTGTTCATGCCCGAGCTGTCGCTTTGCGGCGACAATGCGGCAATGGTCGGCGCCCAGGGCTACTATGAATTCAAGGCTGGAAACATCGCCCCGCTGACCCTCAATGCACGAGCTTCGATGCCTATTGATGAAATTGATAAATTTTTATCAAAAAAGGTCTGAAAGTTAACAGTTTCGTCATTGAAAAACCGAGTTTATTGGGGTATAATACATACTGGGTAAAGATGGTACCTTTCTTAATAGATTAGACGAAAGGAGTCAAATATCATGAAACATTTGACACAGAACAAGACAGTGATCGACTGGATCGAAGAGAAGATAGCTCTTGTATCTCCCGATGAAGTCATGTGGATCGACGGCAGCGAGGAGCAGCTTGACGCTCTGCGCGCCAAGGCATGCGAGACCGGCGAGATGACCAAGCTCAACGAGGATCTCCTCCCCGGATGCCTGCTTCACAGAACCAAGCCCAACGATGTTGCGCGTGTTGAGAACCGCACATTCATCTGCGCCGAGAGCGCGGATCAGGCAGGTCCGACCAACAACTGGATGGATCCCGCTGAGGCTTATAAGATGCTCTACGATATAGCCAGAGACAGCTATAAGGGCAGAACAATGTATATTATCCCTTATTCGATGGGTCCTGTCGGCTCTCCGTTCTCGAAGATCGGCGTTGAGCTGACTGACTCCATCTATGTCGTTCTCAACATGGCTATCATGACGAGAATCGGCAAGAAGGTTATGGATACTCTGGGCGACAGCAACGACTGGGTTCGCGGACTGCACTGCAGCTGCGATATCGACCCCGAGAAGCGTTATATCTGCCAGTTCCCGCAGGATAACACCATCATCTCCGTCAACTCCGCTTACGGCGGAAACGTCCTCCTCGGCAAGAAGTGCTTTGCTCTTCGTATAGCCTCTTATCAGGGCTGGAAAGAGAGCTGGCAGGCTGAGCATATGCTTATCCTCGGCCTCGAGAATCCGAAGGGCGAAGTCAAATATATCTGCGCGGCATTCCCGTCCGCCTGCGGCAAGACCAACCTTGCCATGCTTATCCCGCCCGAGGGATACAGAAACAAGGGCTACAAGATCTGGTGCGTCGGCGACGATATCTCCTGGATCAGAAAGGGTCCCGACGGCAGACTTTATGCTATCAACCCCGAGAACGGCTTCTTCGGCGTTGCCCCCGGCACGAACGAGAAGTCCAATCCCAACGCGCTTGCCGCGACAAGAAAGAATACCATTTTCACAAACGTTGCGCTTAACCTTGACAACAACACCGTCTGGTGGGAAGGTCTCGACAAGAATCCGCCCGAGAACGCCATCGACTGGCAGGGCAGACCGTGGAACGGCAAGACGAGCGAGGAAAAAGGCGCTCATCCGAACAGCCGCTTCACCGCTCCCGCTGTCAACTGCCCGTGCATCAGCTCCGAGTTTGAGAATCCGGCAGGCGTTCCGATCTCCGCTATCGTCTTCGGCGGCAGAAGAGCTAAGCTCGCTCCGCTGGTCTATCAGTCAAGAAGTTGGAATCACGGCGTGTTCGTAGGCTCGATAATGGCTTCCGAGACCACCGCAGCAGCAGCCGGCGCAGTCGGCGTTGTCCGCCGCGACCCTATGGCTATGCTTCCGTTCTGCGGCTACAACATGGCTGATTACTGGCAGCACTGGATCGATATCGGCGCAGGCCTCGACGAGGATAAGGCTCCGAAGATCTTCAACGTCAACTGGTTCCGTAAGGACGACGACGGCAACTTCCTGTGGCCCGGCTTCGGCGACAACATGCGCGTGCTTGAGTGGATCATCAAGCGCTGCGAGGGCAAGGTCGACGCAGAGGAGACCGCTATCGGCTTCGTGCCCAAGGCTGAGGACATCAACCTTGAGGGCATCGAGGACGAGGTCAGCGAGGATCAGCTCAAGGAGATCCTGAGTGTTGACAACTCCCTCTGGGAGGACGAGGCAAAGGGCATCGAGGAGTTTTACGCTAAGTTCGGCGACAGACTTCCCAAGGCTCTGAGCGACGAGCTCAACACCCTCAAGGCTAATCTTGAGAAATAATTAAATAAAATTGCGGCAGACAGGTGTGCTTGTCTGCCGCTTTTTTATTGGTTTGTCATATCGGCGCAGGCAGAGCGCAAAAAACAACAGCCGTGATTCTCAACGAACCACGGCTGCTGATATTTAATTTTGCTTACAGTGTCTCAAATCTCTTTACGCCCTTGCGCTTGAGCCTTGCAAATGATATCACGGTTATTATTGCTATTACTGCTGTCGCGATTATCAGCGCGAACACATTCGGCAGCACCTGCACCGCGAGCAGATAGACCGCGACGAGCACGATGATATACGCCCAGCCGAGGCACATCGCGAGCATGATGCCGAGACTCTGCTTGACCGCTCCGCTCTCACTGCTCCAGGTGAGGTTGGGCATCCTGATGTTCACTCTGAGCCCCGAAACGGCGCACAGAAGCGTGAATATTTGCGGCAGGATAATCATGACTGCCACCGTGAGAAGCTCTGGCTTGAGGGCAATACAGAAGCATATGCTGCATATCAGCGCGGGGACGGCGGTGAAGAGCATGTGGAGCTTCAGCTTTGCCCCGAGAATCTGCCACGAGGTGACGGGGAGCGAACGGGCTATCCAGAGGCTCTTGCCCTCGAGGGATATCGCGGGTGCGGTGAGTATATTCATCGAAGAGAGCAGGCATAAAAATAAGCACGCGAAGGTCGGGGCATATTCCAGCAAATCCTCATCCATGCGGGTGACAACGCCGATAAACCAGTCACTTTTTATCAGCGAGAAAACAGCGACGGCTATCATAAACAGCGCCCCGAGCGAGCAGTTGAGCATATAAGACGGGCTCGAGAGGAAGTGGTTTATCTCGCGGCGCAGAAGCGCGCGGTCGGTGCCCTGCTGCTTGACCGTCTTCTCTTTGTAGACTGTCTTTGCGGTCTTTCCGCTGCTCGTGACGAGCTTTAAGAATGTGCGCGACATTATGAGCCAAGTAGCGGCGAGCAGAGCGAGAATGATGAGTGAAATTATAATTGTCGGCAGAACATCGCCCGCGAACGCCTTGCCGAAAATATAGAGCGGATAGGCGGACATGCGCACCTTTGCGGCAACAGCCGCGCTGTTCGCAACGATGCCGGTGATTATCTCATTCGCTCTGAAGTAGACATAGTAGTAGCCGCCGAGAAACGCTATTGAAACTATAACTGTTATAATGCTCTTGTTTTTTAATTTAACTGCGATTTTTGCAACGACCCAGCCGAGTATGCACGACAGTATAAGCACAAGAACAGTCACCATAACGGCCATTATAACGGCTGTTATGCCGGATATTCCGGGATGCGCGGTTATGAAATACACGCCGACGGCGGGGATTACCACAACGCCGGAATACATCAGCCCCATGAGATAGACTCCGATGAGGCGCGCCGCCATGATATCGCGCACGGGAATGGGCATCGAGAGCAGGAGGTCGTTGTCCTTTGCATCATAGAGGCTTGAATATGTGTTGAACACGCTGCCGAAAACGCCGAAAAGCGCAGCGGTAGCGCCCATAATAGCAAAATAGAGCCAGCTCATGCCGTAGGTTATCAGCGGGCGCATCGAATATGACATATAGCAGAACATTCCGCCGATGGCAAAAATCATGAGCAATATGAACAGCACTATCGAGAACGTCGCCGAGCGTGCAGACTTGCCCTTGCCCGTCTTGCGGTCAACGAAGAAACTTTTATTGAGTTCGAGAAGCTGTTTTTTTATCAGTGCTTTCAGCATTCTTCTCCCTCCAGTTCGAGGAACACGTTCTCAAGGCTGGAGTCGCCCTTGACCTCTTCCATTGTACCGGAGCGAATGAGCTTTCCGCTTTTTATTATCGCGACCTTGTCGCAGAGCTTTTCGGCAACTTCGAGCACATGGGTCGAGAAGAATATTGCGCCGCCGGAGTTGCAGACCTCGCGCATCATGCCTTTTAACAGATGCGATGCGGCGGGATCGAGACCGACGAAAGGCTCGTCCATGATAATTAACTTGGGCTCGTGGATCCACGCGGAGATTATCGCAAGCTTCTGCTTCATGCCGTGAGAATACGCCGAGATAGGCTGCGCGAGGTCGGCGGTCAGCCCGAACATATCGGCATATTTATGTATGCGCTCGCGGCGGTCGTCGGCGCTGACGCCGAAAATATCCGCGATGAAGTTCAGATATTTTATTCCCGTCATGTATTCGTAGAGGTCGGGATTGTCGGGGATATAGGCTATGATTTTTTTGCAGGCGAGCGGGTCATCTTTTATCGAGATGCCGTTTATCGTTATCTCGCCCTCGTCGAACTGCAAAATGCCGACAACGGATTTTAGCGTTGTGGTCTTGCCCGCGCCGTTGTGGCCGATGAAGCCGTATATCTCGCCGGGCGCGATATGCAGCGTCAGGTCGTCAACAGCCTTTTTCTCGCCGTAGGTTTTGGTCAGGTTTTTGATGTTAAGCATAATGTCTCCTTTTCGTCCGCCGGGGCGGACAGATATCTTTTCCCTTTTCTATATTAGTATATTTTACGCTGCCGGTCAATCCGGCTATGTTTTATTTTACGAACTCTTCACAAATCGCCGCGAATTTCTTTTCGCTCGGTATCTCGTGCGTTATGAACTTTCCGTTATAGAACAGCGAAAATGCGGTGTAGGCGCAGGGCGCGTTTTGAGCCTGCTCGCGCGATGAGATATGCACGGCGCTCAGCGGAAGATTCATATCGTTTGCCATGTTTTCAATTAGCGGAACATATTTCGCCGTAAACGGGCACTGGCTTGTATAAAATATCTCGAACCCGCTGCCGTCAGTCTGAGCGCTCTTTGCCTGCTTGTGAAAGCGCGGAGCGGGCGCGGACGGGTCAAACGGCAGATACATCAGCTCGAAATACGGCTCTGCCGAATCGGTTTTTATGAAGCCTTTATATTTCAGATACTTCGGGTCGGCAAGAAAACCGCGCTTCTTCGCCGATGAGAGTATGCAAAGCCCCGATTTGCCCTTTTCGCGGCTGTCGCGGATACATTCGTTGAGCAGGTCGTTTGAATATCCGTGCCCCTTGAAAGAGCCGGAGACCCAGAGACAGTCGATGAACATATAGCCGGGCGCGTCTATCGGCGCCCATGCGTTTTCGGCGGGGATATACTCAATAAAGCACTTCCCGCGCACGTCGGCTTTTAAAAATACCAGACCCTCGCCGAGCCTTTCGGCAAGCCATTGCTTTTTTGCAATGACCTGCGGATCCTTGGCGTTTGATATTGCACAGCATATGTGCTCGCTTTCGAGATTTTCGGGTGACAGGCGAATGTAGTCCATGGCGTCCTCCAATAACAATTATAAAACGCTTGTTTTATAACATCTGTTATAATTATATCACACTTTTTGCCGATGTCAACACGAAGCAATGAAAAAAGGGTTGCCGCATGGACAACCCTTTATTTTCACTGCGCAAACTGGCTGTTGTAGAGCTTCGTATAGAATCCGTTCTTCGCGAGCAGCTCTTCGTGCGTGCCCTGCTCGGCGACCTTGCCGTCTTTCATGACGAGAATGCAGTCGGCGTGACGGATGGTCGAGAGTCTGTGCGCCACGACGAACGAGGTGCGCCCCTGCATGAGCGTGTTGAACGCATCCTGAACTTTCAATTCCGTTCTGGTGTCTATCGATGAAGTCGCCTCGTCGAGGATGAGCATCGGCGGCTTCATGAGCATGACGCGCGCGATGCAGAGCAGCTGTCTTTCGCCCTCGGAGAGTCCGTCGTCGTCGCCGATGACGGTGTCGTAGCCGTTTTTGAGACGCTTTATAAAGCTGTGTGCGCGTGCTGCCTTGGCGGCGGCGATTATCTCTTCATCCGTGGCGTCGGGCTTGCCGAACGCTATATTCTCGCGGACGGTGCCGTTCTTTATCCAGGTATCCTGGAGCACCATGCCGAAATGGTGTCTGAGACTGTGGCGTGTGATGTCATTTATATTCTCGCCGTCAACCTTTATGCTGCCGCCGTCAACGTCGTAGAAGCGGAGCAGGAGATTGATAAGCGTAGTCTTGCCGCATCCTGTCGGACCGACAACGGCTATTGTCTTGCCAGACGGGGCGAAGAAATCGAAGCCGTCGATGAGCTTTTTGCTCTTGTCATATGAGAAGCGGACATTATCGAACTCCACGCTTCCCTCGGGGTCGCTGAGCGCCGAGCAATTTTCGTCCGACTCCTCGGGCTTTTCGTCTATGAGCTCGAATATTCTTGCCGCGCAGGCGAGGGCATTCTGAAGCTCTGTCACGACGCCGGAAATCTCGTTGAACGGCTTTGTGTACTGGTTCGAGTAGGCGAGGAAGCTGACAAATCCGCCGACGGTCACCATGCCGCCGATGGCGAATATTCCGCCCATTAGCCCGACTACGGCGTAGATAAGATTGTTGATAAATCTGGTGGTCGGGTTTGTAAGCGACGAGAAGAATATGGATTTGAGCGAATATTTGCGCAGCTTTTCATTGCTCTCGTCAAATCTTTCAACCGCTCTGTCTTCATATGAAAACGCCTGAACGGTCTTTTGATTCTGTATCATCTCGTTGATGAGCGCAGTCTGCTCGCCGCGGGTCTCGGACTGCCTTTTGAACATCGAATAAGTGCGGCGGGCTATAAAACGCGCCGCGAACAGCGATATCGGGGTCAGCACGACGACCGCGAGAGTGATGAGCGGCGATATAGTGAGCATGAAAACGAGCGTCACGGCTATCGTGACAACGCCCGTGAACAGCTGGGAGAAGCCGAGAATCAGTCCGTCGGCAAACTGCTCCGCGTCCGCCGTTATGCGGCTGACGATATCGCCGTAGGGGTGGGAGTCGGCGAACGCCACAGGTAGGGTCTGCATATGCGAAAACGCCTTTGAGCGTATATCGCGCACGGTGTTATAGGCTATGCGGTTGTTGATGATGTTCATCACCCACTGGAGCACTCCGCCGACTATGGCGCAGAGCAGAATGCCGAAAAGGCACTTCTTTATGACCTCAAAATCAACGTTGCCGTGCAGCTTTATTCCGTCTATCGCGCGTCCGGCGAGGACGGGGATATAGAGCGAGAGAATGACGCTTGCAACGGAGAGGATGAGCGAAAGGAACAGCAGAAGCTTCGAGCGGCCGATGACCGCGATAACTCGCTTGAAAACGGTTTTGTTCTTCACGGTTACGCATCCTCCTTTTCAAGCTGGGAATCGAAAATTTCTTTGTAGACCTCGCACGAGCGCAGAAGCTCGTCGTTCGTGCCCATGCCGACTATCTCGCCCTCGTCGAGAACTACTATGGTATCGGCGTTTCTTATCGCCGCAACGCGCTGGGACACGGTTATGACGGTCGGGGCAAAGTCGGTGTTTCTCAGCGCCTTGTTCAGCGCCGCGCCGGTGGCGGGAATGCTGCCATCCAGCTGCCCCTGCACGCTCTGCGCGCGCTTGATGCAGAAGGTTTTCAGCGTATCGGCGGCAGTCCGGAACTCCTCATAGGAATAAAAGGCACGCGTTTCCTTTTCCACATAGGGCGCAATCATGGCGCTTACGCGGTCAAACTCGCTTTCAAACCAGCCGCTGGTGAACACGGTATCGATGAACTGCTGATACTTTTCATGGTACAGCGCCAGGCCTTCCTCACTGGCAGTAATCCAGCCCGCCATGGGGCGATCGGAATCGTCGCCGCCCGACACCAGCGTATCGATGGCCGTATTGACCGTGCCCGTCGCGTCGCTGCCACCGGTAAATCCGCCGAAGGCCAGGTTATAATCCCAGGGGATCATGCTCATCACGCCGTCTTTTTCATACAGATAATAATTGTGCACCATGGAGCCGGTATAGCTGTCGCCATTGCACAGGAAATTATGCACAGCCATATACATGGCCACAGCGTCGGTATCCACGGCGCTGGTATCGCCCTCGCTGAGCTTTTTCAGCGCCTCAATCAAGCGCGCCTGATCCTTCTTTTTCACCTTGGTTTTGGCATTGTCAAAGATATTGGCGTAGCTGTCGGGATCATCGTCGATGTATTGCAGCTTCACATCGTCTGACCCGTTTCCGCCGCCAAAGCCGCCGCCCGGCATTTCAGGACGGCTCCGGGTTTCGCCTGTCTGCGCATACCGCCCATGCCGCCGCCCTGTTTGAAATCGCCGCGATTAATGCGCGTCGCGCGCTGGATATCCTGCGGCATGGTGGGCGCGGCGTTATCGTTAGCGGCATTCTCATCGGCCGCAGCCTGCTCCTCCGTATCATCGCCCTGCAGCTTTTTTTCAAAGTCCTGCATATCAAACGCCTGGCCGTTACCGCGGCCGCCGCCAAAGCTCAGGCTGTCGGGCTTATACAGCTCGCCATAATCCTCGCCGTAGTTGCGCTCCAGGAAGGCTTCCTCCACGCCCTCGACGGCCAGGTACAGGCCCCAGTATTCGCCGTTTACGTAGATTTCGGTATAGCTGCACAGCGGCGAAGCCAGGCCCATCTGGTTCATGAAGGTATAGCTCCAGTAGTCCTTCATATAGGTTGCATCCTGGATGATATCGTTCAGGCTCACATTATCCAGGCCGCGATA
>OGXR01001585.1_pt1 | contig 16374 bp, 15 predicted proteins | sample 1576331 | NCBI WGS metagenome assembly OGXR01 (sample SAMEA3541473, study PRJEB24748) | human gut metagenome | biome: human gut; feature: human-associated habitat; material: faeces | place: China | collected 2012 | reverse complement strand
CAGGCGCTTATCAAGCTTGGCCTGGTGCCGTACGGCGACATCGTGCCGATGACCGCCGAATGCCCGACGCTGACGTTCAACACCATCGGCCGCCACCAGAGCCGTCTGGTGCGCACCCGCGTGGCGTCGAACCTCTCCCCGTGGCTGGCGAAGACCGCCGTGGGCGACATGCACACCATCGCCATCTCCCACGGCGAAGGTCGTTTCGTGGCTTCCGACGACGTGCTCGCCCAGCTCAAGGCCAACGGCCAGATCGCTACGCAGTATGTGGACGAGGCTGGCGTGCCGGGCATGGACCTGGATGTGAACCCGAACGGTTCGCTGTTGGCCATCGAAGGCATCACCAGCCCGGACGGCCGCGTGTTCGGCAAGATGGGCCACTCCGAGCGCTACAGCAACGGCACGTTCGTGAACGTGCCCGGCGAGAAGGACCAGCCGCTGTTCGCGGCCGGCGTAGAGTATTTCGCCGCCTGATTGCGCGGGGTCGCCTAGCAGCCGGTTCGATATGAGCCGCCTGTAAGCCAGAGAGGGTGTGTTCGGAATCCGAAGAGATTCCGAACACACCCTCTCTCTGCGTTATGCCCTTACACAATGAGGTACTCGGCTGTACAGCAAAAACTCAGCGAAAAAGACCAATCGACTTTGGAATTTCCGCTCTCAGATGCTGTTGGCAGGTTTCCGAAATCGCAGTTCGTCCCAATGCCAGTAGGCCGCTAATCCAATAAGGTTTTCAACGTTTTTATGCTTACGAGTATCATGCTCATGAGTATGATACTCGTAAGCATAAAAATATTTAGACAATGAACTAACACCTGTATAAATGTTCGAGAATGCGCGATGATCGGCGCTCTGGGGGTAAGCCGTTAACCTCCAAAAATTACTAAGTGGCCTGTTTGTGGCATGCAGAACGCGCTGGCCCGAGTATGAGCCGCGGAATCGCAACGCGCGTACTCGGGGCAGCACGGAAAAGGTGCCACAAACAAGAGAATAAGCAAATTCCAACCCCCGAAATCTGCCACAAACAAGCGAGATAGCGTGCGTCTTGCCTTAGCAACCGCCCTTTGGAAACCAATATGAGCGTTACCCGCAATATGCAACATGGAAACGTTCTACTCACAGCCATCATGCTGTACAATATTCTGTACAGAAAGGAGTTGTCATGGTCACTGCCGTCGCATATACGAATTTCCGCAAGGATCTTAAATCCTATTTACGCCAGGTCAATGATGATGCGGATACGCTATTGGTCACCAACAAGGACGAGCGGGATAATGTGGTGGTGATGAGCGCCTCGGATTACGACTCGCTCATGGAGACGCTGCGCGTCTATCAGAATTCATATCTCCGCGACAAGGTCCAACGCGGCATGGACCAGATCCGTAGCGGCAGCACAACCCCGCACTCCCTTATGGAGGACTAAGCCATGTTGCGTTGGACGGATGACGCATGGGACGACTACCTGTACTGGCAATCACAGGATAGACGGACACTCAAACGAATCAATACACTCATTCGCGACACACTGCGGTCCCCATTCGAGGGAATCGGCAAACCCGAACCACTGAAATGGGGGCTGCAAGGCGCATGGAGTCGGCGAATCGATTCCGCAAACAGACTCATCTATATGCTCGATGGCGACGATCTGTGCATTCTCTCGGTCAAAGACCATTACGGAGATCGCTGAGCGCGAAGTCGACCCCTCCAAAAATTGCTAAGTGGCCTGTTTGTGGCATGCAGAACGCGCTAGCCCGAGTACGAGCCGCGGAATTACAACGCTCATACTCGAGGTACCGCGAAAAAGGTGCCACAAACAAGAGAACAAGCAAATTCCCCCCGAAATCTGCCACAAACAAGCGCATTAGCCGTGATACGTTCTTTCATGGCAGCACAGCACTCACTACTTATTGGCAAGCTGGACCTGGACCTTGTAGCCGTCCGCTTTGGCGATTGGCGAATACGCCTTCTCCACGATTTGCTTGGCCTGCTTATCGGCTTCCTGCAAAAGTTCGCTCTTGGTGGCCTTATTGGCAGCAGACTTCTTAGCGTGTTTCAGAGCCTCGGCAGTGTCCTGTACCTCATTGCTGTTGAACAGAGAGCTCTCCGTATCGAAGAAGCGCAACGAGTCGGGATCCACCGACACGGATTGCAGCGTGGCCTTGGGCAAGGTAATCGAAATCGTGCGAGTGTCGTCATGCACCTTGATTTCCGCCTTGGCCAGGTCGACGCCGGCGCGAATCTCATAACTGTAGAACATCGTGAACTTCTTCTTGTTCACATGGGCGATCTTCCCCTCGGAGAACTCCTCGAAACCATAATCGTTCTCCTTGGCGATGGTCAGATCCTGCATCGTCTGCAGCTGACGGGAGACAATCGTGGTGGTGATTTCAAGCTCGGCCTTCTTCGGATTGAAGATTCCCTCCATTTTTCGGTATCCAACGGCCCCCTATCCCCATGAACACCGCAATGGCAACGATGAGCACAATCACCTTCGCCTTGGTGCTCATGCTTCCCATCGGGTTCCTCATAGAACGCTTCCTAGAGCTCCCAGGCATAATCTTCTCTTTCCCTCGATATTCCCTATGCCGGCATACAGCATACGCGACACACGATCAAATCCACAACCGCACATCGACATAGAGATACCAGCAAATAACAAACCATCGGATTTTATAGACCAAGAATCTGCTTCTTCTTGGAATCGAATTCATCCTGGGTCAAGATCCCCGCGTCAAGCAGTTCCTTGAGCTTCTTGACCGCATCCAACTGTTCAACGACCGACATGGACGGCGCCGCAGCAGTAGAAGTCTGCCGCTGTGCCGCCATAGGCTGCTCCGCAATCGCGGGATTGGTCTGCGCTGCGGTCATCGGATTAACCCCCTGCGCAAAAGCCGCGCCGAACATCATCGCGCCCGCATCACCAAACCCATGCTCCTCCACACCATGCGCGATCTTCTGCTGCGCCGCCACATTCGAAGCATGCTGCGACACATCCTCATACGCTTTCAGATCCATCTTGTTGGCGGAGTATTTTTGCACCAGGGCGCGCGATTCCGGCGAGAACTCGATGTTTTCGATGCCGATTTTCACGATGTTGAAACCGAAGCGCGCAGGCCATGTTCCCGCATTCTGCGTATCATTCGCGACCTTGATCGCGATATCGTTCGCCTGCGCCGGCAACTGCGAGATCCTGTACTGCGTCGACAGCGCATTCAACGCCACCGTAAACGACTGCAGAAACTCCGCCAGAATCTGCGAGCGCGCCTGCGGATCGTCGAAAGAGTATGACATGACGTTCGCCGGCACGAAGTTACGCACGAATCTCATGGGATCGCCGATCTGGACAGAGAACGAACCATACGCGTAGATCTCCAAATCGGTGCCGTAGAACAGGTCGTTGTACATGAGCGGACCACGCGTACCGAACTTGATGTCGCGGATTTCGCGAAGATTGACGAATTCGATTTTCTTATAGTCGGAGCTGATGCCGCCGAACCCGATGCGATCACCCATCTGCTTGAACAGCGCACTACCGATGCCATCGCCATCGAACACGCTGTCCTGGCCATCATGGTATTCGTAACCGCCCGGCTGGGCGATGATGTTCTCGATGCCCGATTGGCTGAAGATGAACGCGGCCGTGTTTTCCGGCACGTAGATCTTCGAGCCATTGGTGATGACGCCTTCCGAGCCGCGCCCATTGGAACCTCTGCCGTTGTCCGTATTACGCATGATTCCTGGCGCCACGGCAGTATGCCCATCGAATGGACCGGCCGTGATGATGTCCTTCCACTGGTCGGCGAAGGTTCCGCCGACCGCTCCGCCAATCGCCCGCAAAATGCCCATATCCTAACCTTCCCTGTTTGCCAATGCCATGATTTTCCGCATGTTTCCACAATCGTCGTCTACTGCAGCGTCTGCTCGGTATCGCAATAACGGCACCGCACGTTCGTGCCCTGTCTGCCGGTGAGCGGTGCCCTGCAGCCGACGCATTTTGATGTCACGGTTTTTGCGGAGCCATCATCCAAGTCCCGTCCGGAGAACGTCTTGGTGAAGGAATCGATGGTTCCTTTCAACGCGCCCGCGAACATCTCCACGCCGAAAATGGTCTTACGCAGTTTCGCAGCCTCCTCGGAAGGACGGCCCGTCAATTGCCGACTGATGGCGTCAAGCCATTGTGCGACTGCCCTTTTGCTTGAATCCTTGGAGTCCTTACGGAATTCGAATGACACGGTGCTGTCGATGAAGAACAGGTCAAGCTTCGCGTTGTAGGCACCTTCCGTGTATTTCGCCTGAGCCACGCCGTCGATCGTCTTCAGGCGTGAGAGCGGATACGTGTCGCTTTGCCGAGCTCCATGTCCGATAAGTTTGCGAGTCTCCCACGTGTATACGATGTTCCGGTTGGTGAGCAGCAGTTCACGACCTATTTGACCGCTGGGATCCCCGCATCGGCGGACGTCACTATCCGACAGCACCTTCGTCTCGTCCGGACCGTACCGGTAATCCTCCATATTCAACTCCTTCCGATATTCGGCGCCCCATCCAAGGAAGGGTTCCGCAGCGCGCATCCGTGCCACGGAACCCTGACCAGTCCGAACGTCGGCTACTGCACCGACGCCAGTTTCTGGGTGACACGGCCGAGCACCTCGAGATAATACGCATCGTCCGCGGAACTCAACGTGCTTTGGTCGATGGAATCCATCTTGGTCATGGTGTCGCTGTATTGCTGCATCATCTTTGTGTAATCGGCGAGCATATCGGCGGAGTAATTCGAATCCTTGTATTTCTTCATGAAGTCGACATACTGATCGAAGAACTTCTCATAGCTGTCCATCGTGGCCTTGAAGTTCGGATCGACCTGGGACGAGTCCTTCTGCTCGGACTGCTGCTGAGACTGCTCGTTCTGCTGCGACTGCTGGCCCTGCGTGTCTTTTTCGTCCTGTTGCTTTTCCTGCTGCTCGTCTTTCTTAGAGGAATCAGTGGAATCGGATTCCTCATCCTGCTGCGGGCCGCTGATATGGATACTCAAGGTGTTGCCGTCTTCCGAATCCTCGGAATACCACAAGGAGATTTCATTGCCTTCGGCGTCCTCCGCCCTGTATGAATCCGAGGATTTGTAGTAATCCACGATGAATCCGGCCTTCTTCGCCGCCTCGACGTACTTGTCAAGCATGGATTTCGTGGCTTCGCAAAGTGTTATCGACACCGAGTCGGACGTATCGTACACTTCGCCCTTCAGCACTTCCGGCGCGGGGAGCTTCTGCGCGAGACCGCTATCCGGCCATTCGATGGATTGGCACGATTCCGCCACGCGGGCCGCATGAACGGCTTTCTCATGCGACTTGTAGGCAACCATCTTACCTCCGAAGACCACGACGCTCACTACCGTCACGCCGATGGCGATATAGGTGATGATTCGCTTCCTGCTTTTGGGAGCCTTGACGGTATCCAGAAAGGCCAGGAGGCAGAACACGACCGGAAGAACGGCGAACGCGATGATGAAAGCCACCGACGTGCTTCCGTCATTGATCAGTGCGATCAGCAGATACAGGATGGCGAGGATGAGCGCGATCAGAGGCTTCCTTGTTTCAGGCTCCGCAGGGACGGATTCCTGGGACACGGCCGCTTGGGGAACATAGGCCGACGGCTGTTGCGCCGATTCCGCCGGATCCGGCATCGACACCCCGCCACCGGCAGTCGTCGGCTGTCCGACCTGCGGCATCGTCGTCGTGGGTGTCTCCTTCAAGGCGTTCCAGTCCGCGTAGGCATTCGGGGCATGCAGTTGGGTCGTGGATTCCCGGGACGGCTCCGCAGAAGCGTCCGGCACGGGCCCAGCGGACGATGTCACCGGAGATATGGGCTTAGTTGGATTCTCTGGTTTCGCAACGTCCCCCATACTCTGCGGACTCATGATTTCGGTGGACTGTCCGTCAACAGGTTTCTGCGGTTCTGGCCGCAATCCATCATTGGAGGCCATGATCTTCTCTTTCTCTTATGGCTGCGCGGTGACGGCAGCGACGCTGTACGCCCATTATCCGCGGCCTCGCAGGAAGGAGATTCAGTTGGCACCGGAATTTCTCTCAACCCCCTATTGGAAAGAGGGGCGCAGTTCATCAGGCGGGAAGATAGCCGTCGGAGAGATCGACGGGCGTGTTGGCACGTTCCACAGCTTCACCACTGGCCTGCTCGGTCCGCTTGATAATGTCGTCGTAGCCGGTCAGGGCGGCGAACGGCATGAACTGGGCCGCACGATTGTGCATGCTCATATGCGCATGTGTTTTCGAACGGTGGTGCGGCAAATCGATGATGTCGTCGTAGCGATGCGTTTCGGCGAGACTCATGCCGCATGACCTCCAATCTGATGGTTGCGTTGCTGTCCGGTCGCGTCATCGAACATGTCCATGGCTTTGATGACGGAGTTTCTGCCGAACTTGCGTTTGATGTCGAGCAGCGTCCGTTGCATGTGGAGCTCGGCCTCCCCGTCTTTCAGCCTTCCCGAACGCTCCGCTTCCGGCATGGTTCCACCGCCGGAAGCAACATTTCCGGACGAGGCATCCAATGTCTCGAACAGATCAGGCTGGACATATTCGGAATCGTCGGACTGACGATCCTCCAGCTGATCGACCTCCAGCAGATCAGCGGCGATCGCATTCAGACGGCGAATCAGCAGCCGATTGTCGACAATCGAGCGGAACAGGCCGTCCACGGCATCGCAGATGCTCGACGTCGCCGAAGTCGGCTCAGGCAATGCGATCGACCCCGAAGCCGGTTTGGGCACACGACGACCGTATCTGTCAAGCGAGACCGGACCATCATATGTCGCCGCCGCATGTTCGGCGACCGCCCTCCACCTGGCCCCATCCCTACCGAGCTTCTTCGGATCAAGGCTTGCCGTATCGTAACCGACCATCAATCCCACACGTCCGGCCTTCACATCCTTCGCCACCAAATCCAACGACAGCGCATCCGCCATTTCGCGCACTATCAGGCGAGCCGCGTCGAAATCGACGGGCTTCGTCAGCACCTGACCGGAACTCATGCTGTGTCCGGCCGGCCTGTACGCCTTGATATCCGCGATGGTGCACGGCTCCCAGCCCCACGCGTGATCGATAAGCAGCTCGGCGTTCACACCGAACATCCGATACAGCAGATCCTCGTTGTAATATTCGTCGGCCTTGCCGATCGAGCAGCGCGCGATATCCCCCATGGTCAGCAGCCCCTGCGCCTCAAGTTTCCTCGCGTACCCTCGGCCCACACGCCAGAAATCGGTCAATGGCCGATGATTCCACAGCAGTCTCCGATACGACATCTCATCGAGCCTCGCGATGCGGATGCCATCCTCACCAGCACGGATATGCTTGGCCACAATATCCATGGCCACCTTGGCCAGATACATGTTCGTGCCTATGCCCGCGGTGGCAGTAATGCCCGTCTGGGAGTGGATGTCGCGGATGATGTCGCGCGCCATCTCCTCCACACCCTTGCCATAGGCCCGCAGATACCCGGTGACGTCCATGAACACCTCGTCCACCGAATACACATGGATGTCCTCAGCAGACACATATCGCAGATAAATGCCATATATCTTCGCGCTCATCGCCAGATAATGCGACATGCGCGGTTTGGCTATGAACACCCCCGCGGCCAGATTCGGATCGGAGGCGAGCGCCTTTGCGTCGTACGACTCCCCCGTCAGGATGCCGCCCGGGGCAGCGGCCCGGCGGGCCGCATTGACTTCCTTCAGCTTGGCCTTGACTTCGAACAGACGGGCGCGCCCCGGCAGTCCGTATTCCTTCAACGACGGAGAGACCGCAAGGCAGATGGTTTTGTCGGTGCGCGACTGATCCGCCACGACCAGATTCGTGGACAGAGGAGGAAAACCATGTTCGACGCATTCCGAAGAGGCATAGAAGGATTTCAAATCGATTGCCATATATGTCCGTTCGGCCATGACGCTCCTTCCGTGCAACGGTCCGCATTGACGCGTTCCACACGCCAAAAACCGCGATTCGCCATTCGACGGATCCATCATATCAGAATATTCGAACGGTTGTTCGATTGCGTGTTCGTTTCCACACACGGGGGAACGCGCGGAAGGGACGCCCCGCGGCGCCTCGCTTGTAGCCGCCGGTTGGTAGGGTTGAACGGTAGCGAACCCCTTGTCTCCATGGTTTTGGAAGGAGCTTTGGCTTGTCAGCTGAACTCGAAGACATCCACGAGGAATGCGGTATTTTCGGCGTTTGGGGCCACTCGGACGCCGCCCGACTCACCTACTTCGGTCTACACGCGCTGCAGCATCGCGGTCAGGAGGGTGCCGGCATTGTCTCCAACGATAATGGTCATCTCATCGGTCATCGCGGAACGGGTCTGCTGACCCAAGTGTTCAGCGACGAACGGGAAATCGAACGCCTGAAAGGAGACAAAGCGATCGGCCATGTGCGTTACGCCACAGCCGGTTCCGGCGGCACCGACAACATCCAGCCGTTCATCTTCCGCTTCCATGACGGGGATATGGCGTTGTGTCACAACGGCAATCTCACCAATTGCCCCTCCTTACGCCGCAAGCTGGAGGACGAGGGAGCGATCTTCCATTCGAACTCCGACACCGAAGTGCTCATGCACCTCATCCGTCGTTCCAGCAAGCCCACGTTCATGGACAAGCTCAAGGAAGCGCTCAACACCGTGCACGGCGGCTTCGCCTATCTGATCATGACCGAACATGCCATGATCGGCGCGCTCGATCCGAACGGATTCCGTCCGCTGTCCCTTGGCAGGATGACGAACGGCGCCTATGTGCTCGCTTCCGAGACCTGCGCGCTCGACACTGTCGGAGCCGAACTGGTGCGTGACATCCGCCCGGGCGAGATCGTGGTCGTGGATGACGATGGCTACCGCATCGACCGTTACACGGATCAGACCCAGCTGGCCATCTGCTCGATGGAATTCATCTACTTCGCACGCCCCGATTCCAACATCTACGGCGTGAACGTGCATTCGGCCCGCAAGCGCATGGGCGCGCGCCTGGCTCAGGAATCCCCCGTCGACGCCGATATGGTCATCGCCGTGCCGAACTCCTCCCTGTCGGCGGCTTCCGGCTATTCGGAGGAGGCCGGCCTGCCGAACGAAATGGGTCTGATCAAGAACCAGTACGTGGCACGCACCTTCATCCAGCCCACGCAGGAGCTGCGCGAGCAGGGCGTGCGTATGAAGCTGTCCGCAGTGCGCGGCGTGGTCAAGGGCAAGCGCGTGGTCGTCATCGATGATTCCATCGTGCGCGGCACCACCTCGAAGCGCATCGTGCAGATGCTCAAGGAGGCCGGGGCGGCCGAAGTGCATATGCGCATCAGCTCCCCGCCGCTGAAGTACCCGTGCTTCTACGGCATCGACATCTCCACCACCAAGGAGCTGATCGCGGCCAAGAAGTCCGTCGACGAGATCCGCGACTACATCGGAGCCGATTCACTGGCGTTCCTGTCGCTCGACGGCTTGGTGGAATCCATCGGCCTTGGCGCGGACGCACCGTATGGCGGCCTGTGCGTAGCCTACTTCAACGGCGACTATCCGACCGCCTTGGACGACTACGAAGCCGACTTCCTGAAGTCGCTCACTCCGGAGGATCGTGTCCGTCTGCCCGAATTCGCCCTGTACAAGAGCAAGTACGAAGGCAACGAATACACCACCACTTCATCCCAAGAAGAACACTGAGACCCGAGAAAGGTTAGATATGCCAAAAGCATATGAGGAAGCCGGCGTAAGCGTTGAGGCCGGTTACGAAGTCGTCAAGCGTATCAAGTCCCACGTGGCGCGCACCAACCGTCCGGGCGTGGTCGGCGGCATCGGCGGCTTCGGCGGATTGTTCGATCTCGCTTCCCTCGGTTACAAGGAGCCGGTGCTGATTTCCGGCACCGACGGCGTCGGCACCAAGCTGGTCGTGGCCAAGATGGCCAACAAGCACGACACCATCGGCATCGACTGCGTGGCCATGTGCGTCAACGATATCGCCGCCCAGGGCGCCGAGCCGCTGTTCTTCCTGGATTACATCGCCTGCGGCAAGAACGATCCGGCTCTGCTCGAGCAGGTCGTCTCCGGCGTGGCCGACGGCTGCGTGCAGGCCGGTTCCGGTCTGATCGGCGGCGAGACCGCCGAGATGCCGGGCATGTATGACGAGGACGAGTACGATCTGGCTGGCTTCGCGGTCGGCGTGGCCGAAAAGTCCGCTATCGTCGACGGCTCCACCATCGCTGAGGGCGACGTGCTTATCGGCCTGCCGTCCACCGGCGTGCATTCCAACGGTTTCTCCCTGGTGCGCAAGGCCCTGTTCGAGCAGGTCGGCTACACCGTGGACACCGTACTGGACGAACTGGGCGGTGAGAAGCTTGGCGACGTGCTGCTCACTCCGACCAAGATTTACGTGAAGGCCCTTTCCCCGCTGTTCAAGGCGGGCGTGGTCAAGGGCGTCGCGCATATCACCGGCGGCGGTTTCATCGAGAACATTCCGCGTATGATTCCGGACGGTCTTGCCGCCCATATCAACCTTGGCTCCTGGCCGGTGCTCCCGATTTTCGACGTGCTCGAGAAGGCCGGCAGCATCGATCATATGGAAATGTTCAACATCTTCAACATGGGTATCGGCATGGTGCTGGCCGTCAGCGCCGAAGATGCCGATAAGACCATGGAACTGCTGAAGTCCAATGGCGAGGCCGGCTATGTGCTGGGCAATATCGTCAAGAAGACCGGCGAGGACGTCGAACTGCAGTAAACGAACATACGGGGGTAGCCGAACAGGCACCCCCGATATTATTTCTTGAGATTGGCACTCTTCCCCATAAGGGATACAACAGGAGGAAATATGAAGGTTCTGGTCATTGGTTCCGGTGCGCGTGAACATGCCATCGCCCACGCGCTCATGCGTGGCGGCAGCGTCAGCGAGGTCACTGTGGCCCCAGGCAATCCGGGCATGGAGCTTGACGGCATCCGCACCACGCAGCTCAACCCGTCCAATCATGCGGCGCTCATCGATTTCGTGAAGAACAATGGTTACGACTGGGTGTTCGTCGGACCGGAAGTGCCGCTTATCGAAGGCATCGTCGACGATTTCGCGGCCGCCGGCATCAAGGCGTTCGGCCCGAACAAGGCCGCCGCGCAGATCGAGGGTTCCAAGGACTTCGCCAAGCAGCTTATGGAACGTCACGACATTCCGACCGCGAAGTACCAGACGTTCGACGATTTGGAGCGTTCCACCGCTTATGTGCGCGAGCATGGCGCGCCGATCGTCATCAAGGCCGATGGCCTGGCCGCAGGCAAGGGCGTGACCGTGGCGATGGATGAGGAGACCGCCATCGCCGCTTTGGAAGACATTTTCGTGGACCACCGCTTCGGCAACGCCGGCGCGAAGGTGGTTATCGAGGATTTCCTTGAGGGTCAGGAATTCTCTCTGATGAGCTTTGTGAACGGCACCGATTTCTGGCCGATGCCGATTTCGCAGGATCATAAGCGTGCCTACGATGGCGACAAGGGTCCGAACACCGGCGGCATGGGCGCCTACAGCCCGGTTCCGCAGATCGGTCAGGATGTGATCGACACCGCCATCGAAACCATCGTCAAGCCGACCGTTCAGGCCATGGCCGACGAGGGCACGCCGTTCACCGGCATTCTGTACGCCGGCCTCATCGCCACCGCCGACGGCCCGAAGGTCATTGAGTTCAACGCGCGTTTCGGCGATCCAGAGACCGAAGTGGTGCTGCCGAAGCTCACGTCCGATCTCGGTGCCGGCATCAGCGCCATTCTCAACGGCGAAACCCCGGAATTCACGTGGGATGAGGACAATGCCACTCTTGGCGTGGTGATCGCTTCCGAAGGTTACCCGACCAACGTGGTCAAGGGTGCCGCGATTCCTGAGATCACGGTAGATGACGATTCCCATGTCTACTATGCGGGCGTCGCACGTGGCGAGCATGGTCTCGTGGCCAACTCCGGTCGCGTGCTGCTGGTCGAGTCCTCCGCTGCGGACATCAAGGCCGCGCAGGACAAGGTCTACGCGATCATCGACAAGCTCGACACCAAGGGCATGTTCTACCGTCACGACATCGGTTTCAAAGCGCTGAACGCGTGATGATGGTGTGTTGGCTGCGCTGAACCAATAGCCGTTGAGGGGCTGTTCCAATAGTTTGGAACAGCCCCTCAATGTTTTAAGATTTGTGCGGCAGGCGCGTCGTCGCCCACCACACTCCTGCCGTGACGAGGACGTGCGCGAATTCCGTGCGGCACGACACGAAGGCGCACAACGGTACGTCGAGTGTCGAGCCGTGCGGCAGGCGCGCCGTCCTCGTTACGGCAGGTCCATGAAGGAGGTGTCTTTCAGGTAATTCTTCCCCGTGGTGATGTCGTACTGGATGAGCTTGTAATCCGCCATCAGCTGTTTGGTTTCGGCGTCGAAATCGCTTTCGGCCATGGGATTGCCCTTGGAGTCAAGGTAGATGTTCTGACCTTCCGGAATACGGTCCCAGCCTTGGATGTTGTTGACCACCGGCGGTTCCATGGCCGAGATCTTGGAGTGCATTTCGGTGAGGAACGCCAGATACGGCGACACCTTGGCATCCATATGCTCGGCGGCCTGCGCCACAAAGAAGTTGGGCGACGAATAGTCGGCGTTGCCGATCTTGTTGCCTTGCGTGCCGGAAGCCTTGTTGGACCAGATGAAGTAGTCCGTCTGATGCAACGCCAGCGAGTTGCCGTCATCAGCGGAAGCCGACGAGTAGATGCCCGGCAGATGGTCTCCGTAGAAGACCACGGTGACCGGCTTGCCGAGCTTGTCGAGTTCGGCAAGGAAATCGGCGGTCGCATCATCCGTCAGCGAAGCGCCCTTCTGATAGGTTTCGATGGACTCCTGCTCGTCGTCCTTCAACGGTTTGTCCGTGGTGGAGGTCGCCTTGAAATCGTTATGCTTGTACCACTTGTGGTAAGGCATGTGGTTCTGCATGGTGATGACCTGCAGGAACTGGTTGGACTTGGTTTTCTTCACCTGTTCCAGCGTGCTCTTGTAGGTGGCCTCGTCGGAGACGTACGGCGAATCGTCGATCTTGTCCTGATGAGAGATGACGTCCGGACCGGTCAACGTATAGAAATGCGAGAAGCCGAACTTCTTGTAGTTGGTGGCGCGCGAATACATAGACGATTCGTACGGGTGCAGGCCGATGGAGTTCTTTGCGGCGCCCCACATCTGGTTGATTGTCGGCGTCCAATGCTCGCTCGGCACCAGCTGCTGGTATGGGCTGGTCAGGGAGGAATCGAAATTCGCCATGCTCAGGCCGGACAGTCCCATGTATTCCAAGTTGGCGGTGCCGCCGCCGTATCCGGAGGACAGCATCAGGCCGGACGTGGTATTCTGCTTGATCTCACGGATCTTCGGCATGGAATCCTTGTTGACTTTGAGTCCCGGCACGCGTGACGGGTCGGAGAAGGATTCGGACAGCACGTAGATGACGGTGCTGTCGGTCATGTTCGCGGAACGTTTCGCGTTGATCTTCTTCGCGGCCTTCTCATAGCGGGCCGCGACCTGCTTCATGGTCTCTTCGGAATAGTCGTCCGGCTTGACCATGACTTTCGGGTTGAGCTGACGGGTGAACGCCACCAGCGGCCCGTTGCGCTGGGCGTCGTATACGGAGTCCCACATGGAGGGCTTGTCCCCCATGACGGTGGCGAAGCCTTTGGCCCACGAGCCGACGGTGCTCACCTGCATCGAATACAGCGTGAAGAACAGGCCTGGAAGCAGGATCAGCAGCAGTCTTGCGATCGCGTTCACGGAACGGGATTGCTTGTCGGAGCCGCGAAACAGTCTGCCGTGACGCGCGTCGAGGCGGTTCAGGAAGACGAACAGCGCCACGAACGCGGCAAACGCCGCCACCGCGATCAGAATGGTCCATTGCGCGCCGGACGGCATGAAACTCATCAGATTGCCGGCGTCGGCCTTCAGAAAGTTCAAATCACTTGGCAGAATCGCCTCGTATCGTATTGAAACCTTGAAATGCTCAATCACGGCGACGATGAACGTCACCGCCAGAAATATCGGCGTGGCCACCCAGAAACGGTTGGTGAGCATGAGCAGGATCACGTACAGGACGCCCCACAGTATGAGGTTGAGCACAGCCACAAAATTGGCGCTGGTGAACATCTTGCCGACGAATCCCCAGCCGGTGAGCCACATGTTGTTCGATAGTTGGACTCGAGTGGCGGATTCGCTGACACCGATCTGCAGGGCGGCAACGCCCACCGCATCGAACAGCACGAATAGCACGCCGTAGAGCCAGCCGGGGAACTCCTTGCCCGCTTTCTTGGCCATCGGGTCCACGGTAGCGATGTCGAGCTCCTCAATCGGCTCGTTTTTCGATGTTGCTTTGGTCACGCATAACCCCACTTAGTTCGTTTGCAATGCCCTATTGTCATATATGCGTCTGAAAAAGACAACGTCCAACGTTTTTTCTTTACGATTTTTACGATTGGATTGCGCCGATGGCGATACGATTCCAACGGAAATACGGCAGACAACCGCTACTTGTCCGCCTTCCGGCAGTCCTCGCACAGGCCGAACACCTCCAGCGTATGCCGTTCGATGGTGAAGCCGTACTTGTCGGAGATGCCTTTCAGCCAGCTTTCGGAAGGCGATTCAATTTCCACGGTTTTGCCGCAGTTCGTACAGACGAGGTGATGATGGTGCCCGTCATCGCCGCACAGGCGGAACAGCTGCTGCCCGTCGAGACGGACCGTGTCGGCACGGCCCGCCTCGGCCAGGGCGTTGAGCTGCCGGTAGACCGTGGCGAGTCCGATATGTTCGCCACGATCCTCCAGCTTGCGGTGCAGCTCCTGCGCGGAGATGAATTCGTCGCAGCCGTTCAGCGCGTCGCGGATGGCGTCTTTCTGGCGGGTCTGCCGCACGATATGTTCACTCATTACCTATGATGTCAGGCTTTCTTCAAGTCGTCCCAGCAGCCGGTGGCCTCAAGGTCGGCCACGGTTTTGGCGGTGTCGTCGGTCAGCACGGTGAGGTGCCCCATCTTACGGTCGTGGCGCACTTCCGCCTTGCAGTAGTCGTGCACGTTCCATTCGGGATGGTCGGCGATGAGCGCACGGGTCGGCGCCACATGCTGGCCGAGCACGTTGACCATGACGGCGGGCTTGAGCAGCTGCGGCTGTTCGAGCGGCCAGCTGGCGATGCCGCGAATGTGCGCGTCGAACTGGTCGAACGAGCACGCTTCGATGGTGTAATGACCGGAGTTATGCGGGCGCGGGGCAAGCTCGTTGACGATAACCCGCTCATCCTTGGTAACGAAGAGTTCGATAGCGAGGATGCCGGCCAGTTCGAAGCCTTGCGCCAAACGCAAAGCGAGTTCGTGCGCTTCCTTCGCCACGTCTTCGCTGACTTCGGCCGGAGCGATGGTCATGTGCAGAATATTGTTACGATGCTCGTTGCGCACGATCGGGAAGGTCACATAATCCTTGCCGTTACCGGCAACGAGAATGCTCGCTTCGAATGCGAAATCGACGAATCCTTCGAGAATGCTCGGCGGGAATCCGCCACCGCGATCGGCACGGGCTCGTACCTTTTCGAGATCGGCATCGGATTTCAGCACGGTCTGGCCGTGGCCGTCGTACCCGCCGGAACGGGTTTTCAGCACGGCCGGGTAATGGATTTCACCGAGCGCCGCATCAAGCTCCTCAACGCTGTTGACGGCCTTCCATGGTGCGGTCGGCGTGCCATGATCGTTGATGAACTGCTTCTCGTTGACGCGATCCTGCGTGACACGCAGCAAATCGGTGCCTTGCGGGGCTGCAGACAAGGAACGCACTTCGTCGATGGCGTCGGCGTTCACGTTTTCGAACTCGTACGTGAGCACGTCGGACTTTTCAGCCAGTTCTCGGATCGCGGTGATGTCGTCGTATTCGGCAGTGACTTGGAAGTCGGCCACCTGTGCGGTCGGGCAATCCGGAGTCGGGTCGAGCACGCCGATGCGGAAGCCCATGTAGCGGGCGGACAACGCCATCATGCGGCCAAGCTGACCGCCACCGATAATGCCGATGGTGGCCCCTGGCATCAGACGTTCAACACGGCCATTGGTTTCCTCAGACAAGCTGGGCATTGGATTCAGCCACCTTTTCCTTCAGAGAGTCACGATATTCCTGCAAAGCATTGGCCAAACGCTCATCGGTGGTGCTCAGAATGCTCACAGCCAAAAGACCTGCGTTTGTGGCACCGGAGTTGCCGACTGCGGTGGTGGCGACCGGGATGCCGCCTGGCATCTGCACGATGGACAGCAGCGAATCCCAACCGGACAGCGCATGGGAACGCACCGGCACGCCGATGACCGGCAGGGAGGTCTGGGC